>Ga0172379_10000723_pt1 | contig 78140 bp, 80 predicted proteins | sample GrowelOW334metaG_FD_119756 | JGI IMG/M metagenome (GOLD analysis project Ga0172379, IMG submission 119756) | Groundwater microbial communities from an aquifer near a municipal landfill in Southern Ontario, Canada - Groundwater well OW334 metaG | ecosystem: Environmental > Aquatic > Deep...
GAAGGTTTGTAGAACGAAGATCGTGAAAATTAAATAAATGCCCAGGTAGCTGTTTTGGCTAGAAAGGCACAAGAAGGTTTGTAGAACGAAGATCGTGAAAATTAAATAAATGCCCAGGTAGCTCAGTTGGTTAGAGCATTGGTCTGAAGAACCAAGGGTCGGCAGTTCAACTCTGCCCCTGGGCACAATAAAAAATCCGCGGTGAGCGGTTTTTTATTGTGCCCAGGGAGCAAGACAACTGCTTGTCTTGCGGCGCGGAGTTGAAGGTCGCAGCCATGCCCTCGCAAGGGCAGGCGAGACGGGGTAGCGGAAAATTTTTGTCGCATCAAAAATTTATCCGTGACCAACTCTGCCCCTGGGCACAACGAAGTATCAGGAAATCCAAAAAAAACCGCAGAAGCGGTTTTTTGTTCGTCGTCCCAGATACTGATACTAATTCCTGATACTCAACTGCGATACTGATACTTTAAAGTACACTCACCGGTAGTCTGTCTACGTAACGTCTGTCAAATTCCGCATTCGCTTCATCGAGGAACTGCTGTATCGTGTCAACCGCAGCCTTATTGTGCTGGCCATAGTCAGAAACTCCGATCGTATTCATCATGTCTTTGATATGGGAATACTCGGTGTTGACCCAAAGATACGTTATGCTTTTTTCGATCCGGCGGGTCATGGCCTGGTGTGCAAGCTCTGCAAGGGCGGCGATCTTTGACATGCCCTTCTTGTATGAACGTTCGCTCTGGAGCGAGTCCATGCTATCGGCAATTTTTATGATATTGTAGACGCCGAAAAACGCTTCCTGACCGTGGCTTTTTATCATAGGTATTTTCATAATATAGCTCATTTCATGTTCGGCTTTTTTTTGATAGTTGTGGTGATGCCCGACCAGATCGGCGACGATCGGATCTCCAAGTTCTTCAAATATTTTTTGACCTTCTGACTCATGGACTTTTGCTGCGGATTTGATCGTTTGTTTTTCTCCCAAACCGCGTCCTTCGAGCGAAGCGAGAAAACCCGGATATTTTATTTCCGGAAACGCGTCGGAAAGAGGCACAATGGCGACCGGACGCATTCCTCTTTCATACATTCGTTGGACGATCTCTTCGGCTGTTTTGTGAGATAATTCATCCGGCGTGTAGCCCATTCGGATCCCGATCTCTTCGACGCTGTCCCCGCGCCAGATCATGTCGGTCAGAAGATGATTCATTTCTTCGTCGGTGAGCGAATTGTGAAGAATTTCGATGGGGAGTTTGATCTTTCCGATATCGTGCACCATGGCTGCCAAAAAGAGCTTAGGAAGGGGGACTCCCGCTTCTTCGATATACTCTTTGAGAATTATCTCTTCTCCTCTCGGTCCAAGCAGCGGCTTTGTGGCGATATCTCGGGTTATACTGAAGGTTCTCAAGCAATGTTCCAGAGTAGGAGTATCATAAAGACCGAGAATGGTCAGGGTTTCCCATACCGTTCTGTCGGGTTTAAAACCGTTCGACGCAAAAAAAACGTTATATTCGGACTGCATGAGATCAATGCATTTTTCGAGCAGGCCCTCTTTTCTCAAAGTTTCAAGTATACACCGAAAATCTCCGCATTGCGCTATTTCCTTTCCTCTCAGGTAGGCATCGTTGGATTTCGAAAGTTTGGTCATACATTTGCATCATATCACAAATATCTCGATTTTTATATGCCTTTTGCAAAACGGAATTCAGTGGTACAATGATATCGATTAAATATTAAAGTTTGAATACTCTATAAAAATATCATGGACAAGAAAAAAATGCTTATTGTCGAAGATGACGGATTGATCCTCGATACCTTGGCGCATCGGTTTCGGGAAGAAGGTTTTTACGTCACGGCGGTCTCTGACGGGGATATGGCCCAAAAGAATATTGCTGAAGACTGCCCTGATATTATTCTATTGGATATTCTTATTCCCAAGGTTGACGGGATGAAAGTACTGACAGACCTGAGGGAGAATGAAAATGGCAAAAACGTTCCGGTCATCATTTTAACAAATCTCCCTGATTCTTCAAAAGTGGCGGAAGCCGTCTCTCATGGAGTATATGATTATCTCGTGAAAGCTGATTGGAAGTTGGACAACTTGGTAAAGAAGGTAAAGGGCTATTTTCCGCAAGCGTAAGGTTTGATTAACTTTTTCTGAAGAGATATAAAAGCTTCCATGTCCGCTTCATCCTTTATTTACGGTGTATTAACTGATACTCAATTTTACGCAAATATCTTTCATTTTACGGACTTGAACGAGTTTTCCAATTTTTGAGTTTTTATATAATGAAGGCACTATGAACAATATTATCAAGAATATAGATGAGATCGGCATAACTCCGCTCCGGCGTGATGCGCTGAAAATTCTGGAGGCCGGGTATGAGGCTATTTTGACGTCCAACGCACTTCATAATTTCATTTCAATACAGGAAAATAAGGCAATTTTCGGAAAAGAACCGGAATCGATCGATCTCGCAGCTTGTGACCGGATATTTGTGGCTGCGATCGGGAAATGCGCCGTTGACGCGGGGATCGCACTTGAGGAAATTCTTGGAGATAGAATTACCGATGGGGTTGTCGTTGATATTAAATCGGGCGATTTTAAAAAATTGCGCTCTTTTGTCGGAACGCATCCCTATCCTTCAGAACAAAATGTTGCCGCCGCAAAAGAGATCGTCGCCATGATCTCGAATCTGACAGAAAAAGATCTGCTTATCATGATCATTTCCGGAGGCGGTTCTTCTTTGCTTTCTCTGCCTCATGATATTTCGACCGATGATCTTACCAAGATCACGCGAGAAATAATGGACAAGGGCGCTCCGATCCGAGAACTCAATATTGTCAGAAAACATCTTTCGGATATACAGGGCGGACAGCTGGCAAAGATCGCCTTTCCGGCAAAAGTCATCTCGCTCATTTTTTCCGATGTTCCGGGAAACGATCTTGCTGTCATTGCTTCCGGTCCGACGATCATGGATGACAGCATGAGAGATGAAGCAGAGGCGATCCTGACAAAATATAACATTCGCAGCGCCGTGGGCATGCCGGCGCTTGAAACGATCGAAACGCCGAAAGAAGAAAAATATTTCACAAATGTCAAAAATATGCTGGTCGTAACGAATGAGGTGGCGCTTCAGGCGATGGAGAAAAAGGCGGCATCTCTCGGATATAACGCAAAGATCGAAAATGACCGTGTGGAAGGCATAGCACGCGAATTTGGCGAAGAATTGGCAAGGAAAACATTACCTCCGAAAACCTGTCTTCTGTACGGCGGAGAAACCACGGTCCGCGTCTCGGCACATCCGGGTATTGGCGGAAGAAATCAGGAGTTTGTTCTGGGGGGATTGCCGTATCTTAAGGAGGATATGGTATTGGTTGGAGCTTCAAGCGATGGAAAGGATTACAGCGATGCCGGAGGAGCCATTGGAGATAAAGAACTTTTTGAAAAGGGGAAAGCGATGGGTCTTGATACACAGGATTTTCTCGCCAACAATAATTCGTTCGAATATTTTAAACGAGTCGTAGGACACATTCATACCGGCGCCACCGGAGCGAATGTGGCGGATCTATACTTTATTGTAAAAGGGTAGACAACGGAGCAATTGAACAATAGAACGATAGAACACCTCAAATTCAACGACCGAGGTCTCCCTTGGCCGTTTTTTTGCACTTTTTTCTTTCATTGTTTACAATGGGATGATGAAAAACAACTCTATACATTTGGTTTCGCTTAATATCGAACATGACAAGCATTACGATGCTGTTATCCCTTTTTTGAAAGAGCAAGATCCTGATGTGGTTTGTCTGCAGGAAGTTTTTGAAAAGGACGTTCCTCGATTTGAAAAGGAGCTTGGCATGCGCGGTTTTTTTTCGACTTTCTTTCTTTGGCCCGGTGAAGCTGGCGGCAATACCCTTATTCCGCTCGGCGTGGCGATCCTTACCAAATTACCCATTATCGGAACGCTATCACAGTACTACGCAAACGACCCCTCAAACTTGCATGAAAAGTCGACGGGTATGGATGATAATGAGGCGAGAGCGCTTTTGTCGGTCGTTGTTGATGTCTCCGGCACGCGCTATACCATTGGTACTACGCATTTTACTTGGACGCCGAAAGGGAGCGTCGATGATCGACAGCGGCGCGATCTCAAAAACTTTTTTGAAAAAACAGATGCGTTCAAAGACGGCATCGTATTTTCCGGCGACTTCAATGCGCCTCGCGGAAGAGAGATATTCGACGAGATCGCGAGACGGTTCAAAGACAACATTCCGCCCGATTACGCGACCTCTCTTGATCCGACGCTTCATCGCGCGCCTGAAGATGTGAAATATCTTATGGTCGACGGTCTTTTTTCCACCCCTGAATATTCGGTGAGCAACGTATCGCTCAGGTTCGGAGTAAGCGATCATGCCGCGATCGTTGCGGACATCAAAAAGAACAGATAATTTCTACAAGCGGAAAATGGCGGTGAGAATAAAATTTTGATATAATTAACATCATGATCTACGCCACCCAAACTTTGGAAAGCGTGCTCGAGCAGTACGAAAAACAAAAAGAGATACTCGAACGTGCGGAAATTTTGGTGTCATTTGCGAATGGCGACCAAGGAATCGTCGGGATCGATGGAAGAGCCTATCCCTTGCCGAGCCGCGAGGATATCCAAAACCGCGCAAATGGCAACAGGGAAGTGCTTGAAACAAAGGTCCTGCAAGGTTTTTCACGGCTCATCATGACGCCCTTCGGAATGTCACTCGATCAATTCCATGAAAAAGTATCCGGCGTTATTCTCAAACATTCGGAAGAGGCAAAACTCTTTGCGACAAAAAAAGATCTGAACGATCCGAACGAAAAACTTATCCCGGTCGACCTCGATGCGAATCAGCCATTTTGGCGATGGGATAAATATAAAGATGCCAATAAAAATGGGACATTGGTTTACGATCCGATCGAATTTTCTGAAAAGCACCAAGGTAAAACGAAACTGCAGATACTCGCCGATACGACGGGAGGCGGGAGTTCCGGCTGGCGAGTTTCTCTTGTGGAGGACATTCCCAACCTGCCATTTGAAAAAGCGGGTAAAACCATCGGAGGAAGAAGGCAGATCGAAGCAAACAAGTCGCCGATCGATTACCTCGCTTCCTTTCAATCGGATCGCAATTATGTGAACGAGCACGGTATGACCCCGGAAGATTGGGCAATGTATTTTCTTTCACATCTTGAAGAAACCGATCAGATCATTGACGACTATGAGGGTGCTGGAAATGTTTCTTGGAATCTCGGCGGCTATTTCCCCGAAAACTCCGGCGTTCCTACCGCATGTTTTGTACGCAGCGTTCGTCAGGTGCGTGCCGGCTGGCTGGGAGCCAGATATTTCGGTCCGGTGTATTGCGCCAGGTCTCTTGTGAGGATCATTTGACCCGAGATAGTTTTTTCCACTTAAATTTTAGGGTTTGCGCAAATTTTGTTCTATAATAAGTGCATAGACTCTTTGTCTCATCTAAAAATGTAGAAATTCGCATGTGGTTCTCAGTGAAAAAATCTCGAAAAATCATCTCGCTGACGTTTGCTCTTTTTTTGGCTTTTCTCGCCCTTGCTTTTTCCGCGGGCAATTTTTTTGGTCTGACCCCGATTATCGTAAATTTCACTCAAGCGAATACGGATACGGTTCCTCCGTTCATCAGCAATATGGCCGTCACTTCAGATAAGAATGGCGCCGCTTTGCTGTGGAACACGAATGAACCATCCGCGGCGGAATATTCTTGGGGGACCACTCAATCATATGAAGGGGGGACGGGTAGCGATCCCGTGTATTCGACCAAACATCGCGTTGTTCTCAGTTCCATTGAACAAAACGTAACCTACCACTATAAAGTGGTCTCAACAGACACTGCAGAAAATTCTTCCGTGTTCATCGGAACCTTCGTCATCGACAATGAAAGCGATACGGTCGCTCCTGCGAATCCTTCCGGATTCAAGGCGAGCGTATCAGGTGATTCCATAACGCTGACTTGGACGAACCCCCGCGACACGGATTTCGCTTCCGTGAAAGTCGTTCGCAGCATGACGAGCTACCCCAGCGTTCCTTCGACCGGTAACGTCATTTATGAAGGAAAAGCACAAAAGGTTATTGATACGACTCCCGCAATAGGGGTAAAATATTTCTACTCGATATTCGCGAAAGATCCTTGGGAGAACTATTCATCCGGATCTTTTACTTCCGCAAAGGTTGCAGCACCCGAGCCTCCGGTAGTAACTGCTCCGATCGCTCCTATCGACCCGCCGGTAAAGGCTGCTCCGCCGCCGACCGCTGTTCCGGTTAAAATTGCCACAACAACACCGACGACAACAACGAATGTTCCGACTGCCGCAAGCAGTACGGTCAGTGCGACGGCTTCGAGCACGCCCGTGTCGGCGACAACAGCGCCGGAAAAAGAAAAAACAACTCCTGCAGCTCCTTCCGTTTTTTCGCTTTCGCTTTCAGACTTTGAGTTCTACTCGAAGGGAGGTGCGGAGTCAAAATTAATACTTGAGGGCAATTCCATTTCCGCGGATTCCAATAAAAATATCAGAATATCAATTCCACTTAATAAGCTCCCGGTGGGTTTTCGTTCCGTCATATTAAAAGTCAACAACATCGAGAAAGGCAAGGACGAGTCTCAATATGTTTTTGCGGTAAACGGCGCACGTTCGGAGACGATAGTTGATCTCAATGGAGAATCGGGATCGCACGCTTTTCAGATCGAAGTTTTAGGAAATGAAAAAAAAGTCCTTGCTGAAACACGCGGGGCATTCATTCTTGACGCAAAGCCGGCTCCGCTTCCTGTAGCAAATCTTCTCGCTCCGGCTCAAATCGTACAAGTCACGGAAACGATCGAAAAGGTCGCACCGAAGGCGCTCCCGATCGGTGTTGCCGTAAGCATGTCTCAGAGCGCCGTATTGGTGAGTAATATCGGTTCATTCTACGATGTTTATTTGATACTTCTGAAGTGCTTCGGCGCCATATTGGTATTCTTTGGAAAGAAAAAACCGAAATCGTGGGGCGTGGTGTATGATTCCGTCACGAAACGTCCGATCGATCCCGCATACGTGGTTATGGAGGATCTCAAGGGTGAAAAAAAGAAAAGCGCCATAACGGATATCAACGGGCGCTATGGTTTTCTCGCAGAGCCGGGCGCGTATTCCATTACCGCTAACAAGACTCACTACAAATTCCCGTCTCAGATATTGGCCAACAGAAAACGCGATGAGATGTACGACGACCTGTACTTCGGCGAGATATTCGATTCGACCGATAATGCCGTGATCCAATTCAATATTCCTCTTGATCCCGTAGAGTTCGACTGGAATGAGTTTATAAAAAATAAGGAACATCTTTTCACTCAGTATTCCAGGAAAGAAAAAATACGTTCATTCGTATTCAATTTACTGTTTCTGATCGGTTTTTCGCTTTCGGTGGCATCAGTTATTTTTTCTCCGAGCATTTTTAATATTTCTATCTTCGCCTTCTATGTCATAAATATTACGTTCCAAATGCTTTGGAAACGCAAGCACAAAGTTACGGTTCTCTTAGGAAAGGACGGCAGACCGGTCTCATTCGCGATGATAAGCGCTGAATTGTCCGGATTATCCATTCCGATAGTTAAAAAAGTTACGACCGATATGCTCGGAAGATTTTATCTTCTTACGCAGCCCGGCGTTTACGATATAAAAGTTGAGGAAAAACAGGGAGACGAAACATATAAAGAAATTTATCGGATGCCCGAGGTCAAACTGGATAACGGCGTGTTAACGAACAATATCGTTGTTCGATAGATCAAAATAAAGCCGTCCAAAAGGGCGGTTTTTTGCTTACAAGCCAAAAATATGGTAAAAATAGAGATATGGAAAATCAAAAAGTTACGATGGATAAGATCGAATCCCTCGCAAAACGGCGCGGTTTCATTTATCGCGGATCAGAGATCTACGGCGGACTTGCCGGGACATGGGACTACGGACCGCTCGGCGTCGCGCTCAAAAAGAATATCAAAGACCTGTGGTGGAAACGTTTCGTCGAAGATAGAAGCGATATGTACGGCGTGGACGCGGCAATACTGATGAGTTCAAAAGTATGGGAAGCGGCAGGACACGTGGCGACATTTACCGACCCGATGGTGGAATGTGAAAAATGCAAAAAAAGGTTTCGCGCGGATCATCTTTCTCCAGACGGGAAAACGGATTTTTCTTGGGTATGTTCGGAATGCGGACATTCCAATGGGCTTTTTGAACCTCGCCAATTCAACATGATGTTCAAGACATCCATCGGGGCGGTGGAGGATTCTTCTTCGATCGCGTATCTTCGACCGGAAACGGCGCAGGGGATGTTTGTGAATTTCAAAAACGTCGTCGATTCTTTTCATCCTCGATTGCCGTTTGGCATGGGACAGATCGGCAAAGCGTTCCGCAACGAAATTACCCCGCGCGATTTCGTGTTCCGCACTCGCGAGTTCGAGCAGATGGAGATAGAGTATTTTGTTAAACCGTCCGAATGGGAAGAACATTTCGAACTCTGGCGGAAAGAAATGCATCAGTGGATGGAAGATATCGGATTGCGAAAAGAAAATATCCACGAACTTGAAGTTGCAGACGAAGATCTGGCTCACTATTCGAAGCGTACGATAGACTTTGAATTTGATTTTCCGTTCGGTAAAAAAGAATTGTACGGTCTGGCGTATCGCACTGATTTTGATCTGACAAGCCACCAAAAAGAAAGCACCGTTTCGTTGGAATATATCGACGAAGCGGAAAAAACAAAATACATCCCGCACGTGGTCGAGCCGACCTTCGGACTGGATAGAACGATCCTTGCCGTACTCTGTACCTCATACCACGAAGAAGATGTGGAAGGAGAAACGCGCGCCGTTTTACGCCTCCCGAAACAACTCGCCCCGATCAAAGTTGCGATCTTGCCGCTTTCCAAAAAAGAAGAACTTTCCGCCGTGGCGCGTCCGATCTTCGATACGCTGAAAAAAGATTTTGTTGTTTCGTACGACGAAACGCAATCCATCGGCAAGCGTTATCGCCGTCAGGATGAGATCGGTACGCCGTATTGCATCACCGTCGATTTTGAAACTCTGAACGACAAAGCCGTAACCGTCCGCGACCGCGATACGATGAAACAGGAGAGGATAGCGATCGAAAAACTGCCTGAGTATTTGAAAGAGAAATTCCAATAAAAAGTAAACGACCACCGGACCTGAGTCCGGTGGTCGTTTACATTTTACTTATAGCTCGCCTATCGCACCCGATCGATCTATACCTCTCACACTTTTGTTTCAAAAAACACACAAGGCAAATTCTAGCATATGCCGCCTAGCCGGATTAATTTGGTTGATAATCGCTCGGACCATAGACCATTTTTCATCCAGTTTTATCCAAAACAAAAACGAGTATCGCCGGACGGGGTTTGTAACCCCGTCCGAAACGTTTGGCGATCTTGATCGAGTCTGTGCTTCAAATTAACCATAAACGAAGCCTCCAAATGTTTCGGACAGGGGTATCCCGCTCGCAAGCGGGACCCCGCACGCTGCGGTGGCAACCCCAGTCCGGCGACGGGGCTGTGATCGGATCATATTTTCATTCGTATACAGATATTCATATATTATTTTTGCGATCAAAATTGCTGATTTCAACTTCGCAACATGACAATTCTCATGTATTTTTTTCATACACGCGAATTGTGTCAAAAAACGTCAAAAAAGGCTTGCGCTATCGAACTAAAACTACGATAGCACCAACCAAGTTAACGCGGCTATCACGCATATGCTAGAATTTGCCTACAAAGTGAGAAATAGAAAATTATTTTACAATTAAAAATTTTTTATTTTTTTTACAAAAAATCGCCGCGGTCCGAAGACTGCGGCGATAACTTTTTTCGATAGTGAATATCAATTTTTATGATATTGATCACCAATTATTGGCGACGAATTCAGCAAGTTCGCTTCTTTCGCAGCCGACGAGCGTCACATGAGCGCATCTCTGGCCGATCTTCGAGGATTCTACCGCATGGGTAAGTCCGCATGATTCGGCGGAAAGATACTGAGATGCAATTTGCCGGACATTTCCGAGAAAGACGAATTTCGTTCCCGGACCGGCGCGCGTGCCCAAGTCGAGCGCTTGTTTTGGCGTTAAATTTTCCGCTTCATCAACGACAACGAACTTTCTGTGGAATGTTCTGCCCTGCATCGGTCCAATGGAACGCATTTTGACGTAGCGCTTCATTAGATCCTGTGCCGTTTGTTTATGTGCAGCATCGATGCCTGATGTCAAAAAATCAAGGTTGTCGGTAAATGCCATAAGCCATGGAGCCATTTTCTGCTCTTCGTTGCCCGGAAAGGTCCCAGGGTCGATACCGATCGGCATGATCTCTTTGGTAATAGTAATCTCGTTGTAGAGACGCCAGTCAATTACCTGCTCCAGTGCGGCAGCAAGAGTGAGGAGTGTTTTTCCCGACCCGGCTTTTCCGGCCCCGGAAACGAAATGAATTTCAGGGTTCATGAGGGCATTCATAAAGAAGTTCTGCTCTTTATTGAGTGCATGAAGTCCCCAAACATTCTTATCTTTCGTATAATCATAAATAGTGCTGATGGTTGCGTAGCCTTCATAGTCGAGTTTGCGAACCATGAATTCTTGAATTCCTTCCTCTGTGATCAGGGTAAGAAATTGATTCGGAAACCATGCGTTGGAAAGAGTGGTTTTTATATCCCAATACGTGAGTCCGTTCTCTTCTTTTTCGCTGAGCTTTTTGGTTTTTTTCCAAAAATTTTCCGGCAGATCCGCCATTCCGCTGTAGAGAAAGTTGATATCGTCGATCGCTTTGGCTCTGGCGTACTCTTCCACTTTGACACCGCACATGAGCGCGGTGATCCGCGCGATGCTATCTTGCGTTATGAAAATAACGTCAACGCTTTCCCCGAGTTTTTTTTGTAGTTCGCTCGCAAAATTTATGATGGGTGCATCGGGATTGAGCGGCATGAGCAGCAAGCTGGCATGACTTGATTCAAAAAATACGCGTCCGGTTTTTGAAGAAGGACCTTTTTTTCCGTAATAGGAAATAGCTTTGGATATCGGAAGTCCTTTTTCCAGATCGTCGGGACTGGCGCCGCGAAGAAGTTCGGAAAAATATTTGGTGGTGTGCCGAGCATTTTTTGCAAGTTCCGGTTTTCGGATATTGGTCTTATGATTATCCAGTTCGCGCATAACGGCGATAGGGACATAAATGTCATGCTCGTCGAAATTAAAAAGCGCGGCGGGATCATTCCCATAAATGCAGGTATCCAGTACGAATACCGTTTCTTTTGTTCGCTTCACGGGGCATCCTCCTTTTTGTGGTTTAGGGTGGTCAATAATTGATGAACTTTTCAAGGTTCAATATGATGTCATCTACTATAAAACTACCGCATTAGCGAGTTAGCGTCAATGACGAATCTTGGCACATTTAACCGTTATTTTGCACGCATTTCTCTGACTCCGCGCAGCATTTCTTTGACCATTTTATCGAGATCGAATTGGTGTTTCCATTTCCAGTCTTTTCTGGCGCTTTTGTCGTCGATGCTTTTTGGCCAGGAATCCGCGATACTTTGGCGGAAGTCGGGCAGGTATTTTATTTTGAGCGGTACGCCGGCTTTCCGTATCGCGTCCGCGAGCGTTGCCGGAGTGAAGCTCACCGCCGCGAGATTATAGCTGGTTCTGATGGCGATCTTTTTCGGATCCGCGTCCATGATCTCGAGCGTTGCGCGGATGGCATCATCGATGTACATCATCGGAAGCGCAGTATCTTTTTTCAAAAAACAAACGTACTCGCCGGTCTCGATCGCTTTCCAAAAAATGTCGACAGCGTAATCTGTCGTGCCGCCGCCCGGAAGGGTTTTCCAGCTGATAACGCCCGGATAGCGCACGCTCCTGACATCAACGCCGAATTTGTTGAAATAATATTGGCAGAGCAATTCTCCTGCGACTTTAGTTACTCCATACATCGTACCGGGTTCAAGCACGGTTCGCTGAGGAGTGTTTTCTCTCGGTGTAGTTTTTCCGAACGCCGCGATCGAGCTTGGCCAGAAAACCTTGAGATCGTATTCGCGCGCCAGATCAAGAATGTTTCTGAGTCCGTCCATATTCACTTTCCATGCGAGCTCAGGATTATTTTCACCGACGGCGGAGAGGAGGGAAACGAGATGGTAGACCGTTCCGATGTTATGTTCGATGACGATATTTCGCAAGAGCTCTTTGTCGGTAATGTCTCCGATCACCGAAATGCCCTTGAAATTCGGGTCGAGCCTTTTGTCGAACGCTACGACGAGACTTTTTCCGGATCTTTTTTCAAGCGCTGCGATAAGTTCCGAGCCTATTTGTCCGAAAGCGCCTGTAACGAGAATATTTTTTTTCATAATAAAAATATTGATTATTGCTATGCCGATTGCCGGTAGTTGAACTCTATTTTTGCGTCGCGAAGCCGTTCGAGGATCTTTTTTTGAGAGAACAGTTCTTCGGACCTAAAGAATATTATTTCTATTAAATGCCAGCCGAATACCCACCCGCCGATTATCAGACCTTCGGCCAGAAAAGAGAATTTCGCGTAGAGCTCATGAGTTTCCAAATATTGAGTGGCGAACGTGCCGGCAAAGAGAAACATAAGTCCGTATATTCCGCAGGTGATCGCATGATTCGCAGTTTTGCGAATTTTGTTGTTCTGCTTGCGTATTTCGTAATTAAAATAGTTCAAAAAACCTTGGATGCTTTTTTCTTCTTTTTCGGCATCTTTGAGATTTTCCGGAATATTGAACACGATGCATATATTGTATTTCGGAGAGATATCTTCGACGCTTGATTCTAGGAATTCGAAAAGTTCTTCGTCGAGATCTCGATTAGTGATCGGAGAGAAATCCCATTCATTATACAATTCGCGATAAAAATCGATCTCTACGTCGATATAACAGGTGTTCAGTTCCTTTGAATATCGATAGAGGTCTTTGCTGCGCTGTTTTTGAAATATGCGAAAAATAGTATTTATCATAAAGAGTATACGAAAGGATCGTATATGGTCATTATGCCACATAAACGGTATTTGTTCAAAATTTTCATTTTTTGTCCCCTGATACTGATACTTTTCCCCGATACTTAAACTTGGTGGCTTCTCGGGCGGCTTTCGTTCATTCCTTCGCCGGTGATGCGTACGAACTCGGCTTTTTTCCAGAATTCTTTTATGTTGCGCGCTCCCGTATAGCTCATTCCCGATTGGAGACCGTCGAGCAGGCCCTGAAGGATTTTTCGCACTTCGCCTTTGAATGTGACGCGATAGCCGATGCCTTCGGGTGTTCGATCTTGGCGATCGGAATCTTTGTCGCCGCGCAAAACCATATCGATCGACGCGTCGCGCGATGCCAGTCCGCGATAGATCTTAAAGGCTTCGCCTCCTTCGATATAATATTCTCCCGGCGATTCTTTCGAACCGGAGAACAGATTGCCGATCATGACCGTTCCCGCGCCCGCTGCGATGGCTTTTGCCAGATCGCCGGAATTTTTTATGCCTCCATCCGCAATGATGGGGATCTTGAATTTATTCGCCGCTTTTGCGCATTCAAGGACGGCGGTGAGCTGGGGAACTCCGGAACCGGCAACTATGCGGGTAGAGCAAGCTGCACCGGGACCGATGCCGATCTTTATCGCGTCAGCGCCCGCCCGTATGAGATCGATCGTTCCTTCCGCGGTGGCGACATTTCCGGCTACGATATCTATTGATGGAAATTTTTTCTTTAATTTTTTGACGAGATCAATGCAGGTATTATGATGTCCATGCGCAATATCAATGACGAGCGCATCCACGCCGGCGGCAACAAGAAGTTCTGCGCGTTCCATCCCGTCTTTTACTCCGATCGCTGCACCGACCAAGAGATGTCCGCGTTTATCTTTTGAAGCATGGGGACTTTCTTTTGTTTTCTTATAATCCGATGCTGTGATCAGCCCGGATAATTTCCCGTTCTTGTCGACGAGCGGCAGTTTTTCGATCTTATGCTTATCGAGGATCTCGAGCGCTTCAATGTTCCCGATATCGCGGTTCGCCGTGATCATTTTTTCTTTCGGGGTCATGAGCTTCATGACGGAAACGCTGAGATCGGTTTTAAAACGAATATCTCTCGCGGTAAGAATTCCGAGAATATCGCGTTCGGGGGAACACACGATCACTCCGGTCACATGATTTTTCGCCATGAGGTCGAGTGCATCGCGCAAGGTCGCTTCTTTTCGGATGGTTATCGGATCATGAATGAAAAGGCTTTCCGCTCGTTTTACTCGGCGAACTTCATTAGCCTCCTCTTCCGCGCTTTGAAAACGGTGGATGATCCCCATGCCGCCTTCGCGAGCCATATGGATCGCCATTTCCGCGCCGGTCACGGTATCCATGTTTGCCGAAACGACCGGCACATTGAGTTTGATCCTTCGCGAGAACATGGTCGACAGATCTATCAGTTTGCGCGAAGGGATATCCGAATAATGCGGGACGAGAAGAACATCGTCGTACGAGAGAGCGAGGCGAAATGGTTCATTGGTTGTGTTTTTCATTCGTGAATTATAACGAATATCCAGATTTGTGTCAAAAACTTCTTGGCTCGAGATGAATATGAAATAAAAAAATCCGACGAAATTTTCATTCGTCGGATACTCAGGTATTACTTGCAGGCAGCGCACGGATATCTCTCGAGTTTATTATATCCGCCATCGTTGTTTTGCTTCCAAACATTGAATCGAAGAATTTTTCGATCCGGATGAGCCTTCATATTGAGGACGATGGAGGCGGAAACTCCCCAAACCAATTCATCGCCGTCCGGACCAAGCCATTTCATCGGGATCGGCTCCTTTGGCTCGTCTGCCTTGATAAGTTCGCTGACCAGGATCTGGATCGCCAGATCATGTCCGGTACTGATCCGATAAAGCGAATCGCGATTGTAACGCGGCGCTTCGAGGGCGGGAGGCGTATGCTGTTCCGGCAGCGGTTGTTCTTTCCCGTTAAGGGTTAAACGAAGGGGTTCCTTTTGTTTTAGCGGAACCTTTTTCAATTTTACCTCGCTACCTGCCGTCGGACGTTCCGTATTGTATTGAACCGCATTTTCTCTTCGGATCTTAACGGTTGAGGCAAAACGATAGCGCGGTTTGTCGTCGCCCCATTCTTTGGAGTAGACATAAAAATTCAATCCAAAGTCGGTTACCGGAAGATCCAAGGCTCCGGCTGACATTTCGTCCGTTAAAGATTCGATCATCTTCCAGCTTGTTTCGACAAGACCGTGAGAATCTTTCTCAAACTTTTTCGGAAGTCCAACGGCTTCCGTCGGATCTATTCTTGTGTGTCCAACGTTCATTTCGTAAATTTTTTCCGCCGATCTCGGATCGAGCGGCTGAAGATACCATTTTCGCCGTTTGAAACGGACGCGAGCGATTAATGCAGACATCGATAATACCTCACGATTCGAGTGTTAAAAAGCATTGTTTCTAATAAAAATTATATCATGTATGTTTAAAAATAGCAAGGCAGAGCCGGTTGACATAGGATGTTTTCGATGTAGTATCAATTTAGATTGCGTACTTTGAAAAATCGCCTCGTCGGGTGAAGGAGTTTGTTCATGAACGAAATACAAAACGAACCGCAAAAGCAGGAAACAAAAACAGAACCGATTTGGGTCATTAAAGGATATTGCAAATCCTGCAAAAAATGCGTCTATGCCTGTCCGGCCGGAGTACTTTCGATGGCCGAGGTCAAAGAAGCGATACCTGGCTGTATGATCTCAGTCGATCGGCCCGATCTATGCATCGGATGCCGGCATTGCGAATACGCTTGTCCAGACCGCGCCATTTCGGTGGCGGAAAAAAATGAATTTCCTTTTGCGAAGAAAATAACGCCGGAAGCGAAAGAGCGCCAGACAAAAATACTGGCGAACGATTGCCAATCACTATCAACAGGAGAAAAAGATGAGAAAGCTGAAAGCGAACGGCAATGAACTTATCGCACTCGCGGCGGAAGATGCCGGATGTACGTTTTTTGCCGGTTACCCCATCACTCCTTCGTCGGAGGTGATGAGCATACTGTCGAAAAGATTTCCGCTCATTGAACGGAAATTCATTCAAATGGAAGACGAGATCGGCTCTATCTGTGCCGCGATCGGAGCATCGTTAACCGGAAAGAGATCCATGACGAACACGTCGGGACCCGGAATGTCGCTCAAAGCGGAACAGATCGGTCAGGCGCACATGGCGGAAATTCCGCTCGTTATCGTGAATGTCATGAGAGGAGGACCGGCAACGGGGCTTCCCACGCGAACTTCGCAAGGCGACGTGCTTCAATCGAGAGCGCCGACGCATGGAGATGTGAAGACGATCGTTCTCGCTCCGTCCACGACGTCCGAATGCTATACGGAAACCGTCCGAGCTTTCAATTTGGCTGAACGGTTCATGCAGCCGGTGATCTTATTATCGGATGAAACGCTCGCGCATACGTCGAGAGATGTTTTGATCCCCGATCTTTCGGAAATACAAAAAACGCTCGTGACGCGAAGAGTGAACTATCTCAGTGATTATCAGCCCTGCGATGTCAAAGATGACGAACCGGCGATACTCAATCCGTTTTTCACGGGAAAGCCGTACCACATTACCGGACTTTTTCATGACAAAACCGATTTTCCGACGGAAAAGCCCGATCTGTGCCAGCAATTGATCGACCGCCAGTTCAGAAAGGTCGACAATCATCTGCGCGATATCGAAAAAGTTGAAAAATATCGGTATGACGATGCGGATTACCTTATTGTTTGTTACGGATCGGTATATTTGTCCGCGCGCGATGCGGCGGATACGCTTCGGAAAGAAGGTCTTCACGTCGGAATATTTTGTCCGAAAACATTATGGCCGAGTCCGGTGAAACGGCTCGAAGATGCATCAAAGAAGTTCGATGCTTCAAATATCCTGGTGGTGGAAATGAACAAAGGCCAATATCTGCGGGAAGTGGAACGCGCGATGGGAAAACGTCTGCCGTTCCTTTCCAAAGTGAACGGCCGATTATTCGAACCGCCGGAAATTATGAACAAGATTCGGGAGATGCATCATGGCGTATAATTACGATTCAAAATTAAGAAAGGAACGTCTGCCGACTCAATGGTGTCCGGGCTGCGGAAACGGAATAGTCTTGAATGCTATTATCCGCGCTATGGACACCATGGGATGGAAAAAAGAAGATGTTTGCCTGGTCTCAGGTATCGGATGTTCCGGACGCATGAGTTCGTATATGGATTGTTTTACTTTTCATTCGACGCACGGCCGTCCGGTCGCCTATGCCACCGGCATAAAATTCGCGGAACCGGAAAAACCCGTTATTGTGGTTTCCGGGGACGGCGATGGTCTCGCGATCGGCTTGAGCCATTTCCTGCACGGATGCCGAAGAAATATCGATCTGAAATATATTATCATCAATAACTTCATCTACGGTCTGACCAATTCTCAAGCGAGCCCAACGACTCCTCTCGGGATGCGGGCGGTCACTCAGCCGTTCGGAAACATCGAAAATACTTTTGATGCCTGCGATCTTGCCATTGCCGCGAAAGCAACCTTCGTCGCGCGAAGCACCACGCTCGATCTTCTCAGGTTGGAAAAAGTTCTTACTGCCGCCTTTCAACATAAAGGGTTCAGTTTTGTGGAGATCCTTTCAGGGTGTCCGGTAAACTTCGGACGAAAGAACGACATGGGTGCTCCGAAAGAGATGGATGATTGGATAGGTTCGATCGGTGTGCCGAGCGCTCGGTGGCAAACGCTTTCCGAAGAAGAAAAAGAAGGGAAGTTCCCGGTCGGCATACTGAAACAAACCGCCGGCGCAAAAGAATATTGCGAAAAATATTCGGAACATGTAAAAAAGATCCGAGAAGAAGATCATGGTACGGGAATTTTCTGTGAGACCATCGCGCCGGAAGATCAAGAGAACGAGGAGTGCGATTCCGTCAAACGGCAATTTCGTTTTACCGGCGTCGGCGGACAAGGAATAATCTCCGCAGGAGAAATTCTTTGCGAAGCCATGATCAGATCGGGACTTCACTCTGCGACCAGTCTCGCGATGAATTCTCAAGTTCGAGGAGGTCCGACATCTCGCGATGTATTGTGCGATAAAAAGGAGATCAATTATCCGTACGCCATAAACGGCGAGATCGAATTCATGCTTTCCGTCGCCGACAGTTCCTATCAGATATACAAAAAAGGAGTCACGCCGGGCGGCATTATCGTGATAGATCCGAACCTTGTTCATGCATCAAGCGATGATCGAAAAACGTGGAAAATTCTCGAAATACCGATCGTTGAGATCGCAAAAAAAGAGATCGGAAATATTGCGGCGCAATCGTCTATCGCTCTCGGCATTGCCGTTTCGATAACGAAATGCGTCAAGGAAGAAATTCTGTTGCAATCCATCACGGAAATGGTTCCGAAAAAATCGATACCAGCGAACATAAAAGCGTTCAAGCTCGGTATTGAATATGCGGAGAGAGTACTGAAAGAATAAATATTCTTTCACAACAGCGGTGGCGGAAAGCCGCCGCTTTTTTTGAACAAAAATAATAATGCTTCCCACGCCCTGCTGTAAATTCTAGCATATGCTAGAATTTACAGCAGGCATTTTTTTTATTTTATGTGCTATAATATCGGCTATGGCGAAAATAAAACCACCTACACCACGCGAAAAACGCAAGGCCTACATTCAAGCTCGTTTGGCGTACTGGAATCAATTTTATGGTTTTTCTTGGAACCGCGTGACGATCAAAAATATGCGATCACGTCTCGGAAGCTGTTCGTCGCTCCGCAATCTTAATTTCGCGTCGAAATTATTTTCCTATCCGCCGGAGGTGATCGATTATGTGGTTGTTCATGAATTGTGCCATTTGAAAGAAATGAATCACTCCAAAAGATTTTATGATCTCATTGCGCAAACCATTCCCGACTGGAAAGAAAGAAAAGCGTCTCTGAAAAAACGAGACCTGAGAAAAAGTTTTTCCTTGTTTTTTAGCCGATTTAGACTATAATTCGGCAATACAAATAAATTCTATGAATATACGAAAAACCAAGATCGTGGCGACGATCGGCCCGGCTTCATGCTCCGAGCGAGAGCTTACCGGAATGATCAACGCAGGAATGAATGTGGCGCGCCTGAATTTTTCTCACGGTTCGCACGAGGAGCACTCCGAGGTGATACGGACCATTCGCGACACATCGGAAAAATTGCATATTCCCGTTGCGATCCTTCAGGATCTGTCCGGACCGAAGATACGGATCGGAAGTTTTGAAACTGAAACGGTTCATCTCAAAAAAGATGCGGAATTTACGCTGACCACCGAAGCGTTTGTCGGCAGCGAAGAACGCGTTTACGTAAATTATAAAAATCTTCCCAAGGAAGTTTCCGAAGGTTCTCACATCATGCTCGATGACGGCAAGATAAAATTAAGGGTGCAATCAGTGAAGGGCGAAGATATTAAATGCATAGTGGTAAATGGCGGAACGATACGCGGCTCTCGCGGGGTGAATGTTCCGGGAACGAAACTTTCCATCGGCTGTCTGGGAAAAAAAGACAAAGACGATCTTTTGCTCGGTATCAGAGAGAAAGTCGATTTTGTCGCGCTGTCTTTCGTACAGTCGGCGGAAGATATCCGTCATCTTCGAAAAATACTGGATGAACATAATTCACGCATTGCCATTATCGCAAAGATCGAAACTGAGGAAGCGGTAAAAAATATTGATGAGATCATTGAAGTATCCGATGGCATCATGATCGCGAGAGGCGATCTCGCGGTTGAGATACCTGCGGAGGAGGTTCCTCTTGCACAGAAATTGATCATAAAGAAATCCATCATGGCGGGGAAGCCGGTTATCACCGCGACACAGATGCTCGATTCCATGATCCATTCGCCGGTACCGACGCGCGCGGAAGTGAGCGATGTTTCAAATGCGATCTTGGACGGAACGGATGCGATCATGCTTTCAGGAGAAACGGCAACGGGAGATCATCCTGTCCTCACCATAGAAACTATGTCCCGTATTGCTCACCGGACGGAGGAAAGCGAGCTTTTTCAAGAAGAGGTTAAAAAATTCGTACGCATAACGAAGGGTGTAGCGGATTCTGTCAGTTTGTCTGTTGCCGTGACAGCCGCGAATATCGATGCGAAAGCGATCATTGCGCTTTCGGAAACCGGGTTCACTCCGCGAATGATCTCGCGCTATAAACCGAGACACCCGATCTTCGTTTTTACGCCGCACATCGAAACGAGAAATCGGGCATTGCTCAGCTTTGGATGTTTTCCGGAACTCGGTCCGCATTTCACCGAGCTCTCCGAAGCGGCGGAACATGCGAAAAAATTTTTGATACATCGTAAAAATTTTAAAAAGGGAGATAAGTTCGTTCTCTGTGCCGGAATTCCTTTCGGAAAAAAAGGCAGTACGAATCTGATGCTGGCGCAAAGCATATAAAATTAAAAAAGGAAAAATGAAAAAGTAAAAACGACAATTAAAAATTAAAAAGTCCACCATCAACTGTCGTTACTTTTTAATTTTTCATTTTTACTTTTTAATTTGAAACATGTACATAAAGATCAAAGTCACACCTCATGCAAAAAAAGAAACCTTCGTGAAAATTTCCGAGGATCATTTTGAGGCATCGGTAAAGGAAAAAGCGGAGCGGAATATGGCAAATAACCGCGTTCGCGAATTGGTCGCGGAGCATTTTGGCATCCTCACCGGAAAAGCGAAACTTATTTCGGGACATCATTCGCCGTCAAAAATTTTTTCTGTGGAAATTGATGAGGCGTAATTCAGCGATGTTTGTTATAATTATATAATTCACCTTACTCAGATTTTTAAAAATTGACATAATTCGTTGTCGTCCGTTGCCCGACGGGGTTTGTAACCCCGTTGGAACGTTTGGAAATAACGATGAATGTGGTTTATTACAAACGTTTCGAACGGGGTCAGAGACCCGCGTCCGGCGGCTATAAAATTTCGTGAGTAAAGTGAATTATATAAAATATATTCATTATGGTAAAAATAATTAAAACATTGCGCATCACGGCATGGATCTTGATCGCGCTCACGGCGCTGACCTTGCTTTCCGGATTTTTGTCGGTGAAACCATCGGCGCTTCCGTGGCTTCCAAAAGTGGATTCGTATTATCTGCATGTCGTCGTATTGCCGCTTCTTTTTGTACCCATTATCTATCTTCATTCGCTCATGGGAATTTTGCTGTTCTTCTCTCGGAATCCGAAGTACGATAAGGTACCGCTGAAATCCGCGGCGGCCGGTTTGTGGACGGCGCTTTTTATTCTTTTCGGTTTCTTATACTTTGTTCCAGCTGCCGTTCCGGAAGCGGTAAACTCGCCCGCTGCATCCGCACAAACCACTCTTGCCGCCGCAGAGATCGCCCGTCACAGTACCGCAAGCGATTGCTGGATAATTATCGGAGGTAAAGTCTATGATGTCTCGGGGTACGCGACAGAGCATCCGGGTGGAGCGCAGAATATCGAATCGTTTTGCGGCAAAGATGGGACAGAGGCATTTGCTACGAAAGGGGAAAAAGGACAGCCTCACTCAGACAGTGCGCAGCAATTCCTGTCATCGATGTATCTCGGCGATATGGGATCGAACATCTCAAAAAGCGTTCTCGAAAAAGCTCGGTCTGTTCAGTTTCCGGTACAAAGTGAGGATGAGGGAGATGATGATTAAATAGAAAAAGAAAAGGCGCCGAAAGTTCGGCGCCTTTTTAGTGAACGATGATCACTTATTATAACTTCTGTAATTCCAGATCGCCCATCCTATCGCGAGGAAGCTGAGAGCTGTGATCGCGGCAATGCTATGCAGGTCTGAAAGAGAGTCTATTCCAGCCACGAGCTGACCGATCGTTTTAAGATGGTTAACGATGACCACGAGACCGATCACGAGAGCGATGAGCGGAAGACCGATCGAGCGTAGAACCTTGTTGCCGGTCCGGCGCGGCGCGCGCTCATGCCATTCGTCGTCAGTGTCAGCATATTTATATATGAAAAAGAAAATGACGAATATCGCAGCCGTTAAACCCCAAACCCACGCTTGTGGATAGCTGCTTGCATAGGTTATCTGTGAAAGCGGGAAATAAGAGAGGAGGGCAACGAGCGTCGCGCAGATATACGGACCGGACCTTGGATCGGCCCAAAATGCTTTTAATACACTAACGATGCCGATGGCTATTTCACTTGGTGTTTCAAATAACTTTTTTAAAACTTTGTTCATTGGGAGAACCTCCTTAATGAGCGTTAAACAAGACCTATTTTCTTCATACCATAAAAATAGAATCGACGCAATGTGCCCTTGACTTTCTCTATGTTTTAACGCATATTGTTACTAGTTTTCGGTATTGACGAAAGGATTCAATAATACTGCGAGAACCTTGACATACCCGTTTTTACAGCGGGAAAATTTATATGGAAAGAGAACAGGAGGAAACATGAAGAAAGAATCATGCTTTATCATTCGGCGCGAAGTTCTTTTTGATTGGGTGGAAACGCTCATGAAAGAAGAAAAAATTCTGGCACCTGTAGAAACAGACGACGGAAAATTCGCGTTTGAATTTCTGAACAAAGCGGAAGAAATTCGTCTCAATTATGATACGACCAATCTGCCGCCGACACAAAAGATCTTTATGCCGCAAGACGAAAAGGTCATCACTTGGAAAAAAGTGGACGGAAAAACGGTTTTTGGACCGGGCGACGGTCCGACACCGATGGTAGTCTTCGGCATGCATCCGTACGATATCCACGCGATCAAAGTGTGGGATGACGTAATGGGTGAAAAACGAAACGCCTTGGCAGACCCTCAGTATCTTGCTCAAAGAGAAGTTACTGCGGTTATCGGTCTTGACGTTATCGTGCCTCCGCCAAATTCATTCTGCGAAAGTCTTGGTACGCACATTGCGACCGAGAACTACGACATTATGTTGACGGACTTGTTCGACGGACGTTATTTCGTTGAAGTGGCGACACATCGCGGAATGTCATTATTCCTGTCGGTTTCAGATTTTGATGACGCCACCCCGAATGATCACAAGCTTCGTCGATTGGTTCGCGAAGAGATCGCGACTCGTTATCCGGAAACTCTGCCGGTTCCCATAGGGGAACTGCACGAGTTTCTCGAAAAACGCATTCACCATCCTTATTTTGATGTCACCGGCGAACTTTGCGTGGCGTGCGCGAAATGCACATTTGTGTGCCCGACGTGTACCTGCTGCAACATAAAAGAAGAACCGGCATTGGACGGACAAAGCGGCTGTCGAGTGCGCGAATGCGATTCTTGCCAATTGCCGGGATTTACCAAAATGGCCGGCGGCGTGATCGCTCGGAAATCTCCGGGCGCGAGAGTGCGTCATCGCATTCTTGATAAATTCGATTATCATCACGGCTGTGCTGCATCGTGTGTCGGTTGCGGAAGATGCGTTCGCGCTTGTCCTGCAGATATTGCCGATCCGATAAAAGCGCTTAACCTATTGAGAGACGAGGAGGTTCCTCATGAGTAATTGTGAAAATCAATATCTCTATGTTCCGAGAACTGCACGGATCCTCGAAATTGAGGAACTGACAGATAAGGAAAAGAGATTCTTGCTGAAATTTGATAACGGTACAGAAATCGGTCCCGGAGAGTTCGTGGCCGTATATGCGCCGGGTATCGGTGAAGCGCCGATATCGCTCTGTTCATCTCCTTTTGACAAAGAAACATTTGAGATCGCTGTGCGAAGGATCGACCCTCCGGAAGGAAGGCACGATGAAGCATACGTCCAAACGCTGATGAACGTCACGACCTATATTCACACGAAAAAGGTCGGCGACACTCTGGATATCCGCGGTCCGTTCGGACGCGAATTTCCGGTTCATGAATTGAAAGGAAAAAACATTGCCGTCATCGTCGGCGGTATCGGTCTCTTTCCGGGGGTAAGACCTCTGCGAGAGATCGCTAAAACGAGGGAAGATTTCAAAAAGGTATTCGTGCTCTTCGGAACACGCTCACCTGCTGAAAGATACTTCCCACGGCTGCTTGATGAATGGACCGAATCCAAGATCTTTGATGTTCGCGAAGCCTATGAAAGGCTGGCGAACGGAGAAAAAGGCGGTTTCGTTACGGGCGTTCTTGATGCGATCGAAGGTTGCAAACCGGAAGATACGGCGGTCTATATCGTCGGCCCTTCCGTCATGTTCAAGCCCGTTATGGCGACTCTGGAAAAATATAATCTTTTCGATGAAAATGTTTATTTTTCGCTGGAACGTCAGATGCGTTGCTGCGTCGGACGCTGCGGACATTGTCGTATCAATGACGTGCTCACTTGCGTCGACGGACCCGTATTTTCGCTGAAAGAGATCAAAGACAGACGTCTTTGGGAGGCATTATAATGAGTAAGTTGGAAGAATATACCCTTCGCGCGAAGCGCGGAGATAAGCCGACGCTCGTCTATGCCGAGCTCGGAAGCTGTGACGGATGTTCGATGGTCATCGTCAACTTGGACGGAACGTTGCTTGACTTGAATAATGTTTTCGATATCAAGCAAATGCGTATCGCCATCAGAGGCGTTTACGACGGTCCGATCGATGTACTGATGGTTGAAGGCGCGGTAACGTGTGAGGAAGAAGCGGAAGAACTCCGTGAATTTCGCGCTCGTGCCGATTATGTTATCGCTGTTGGGGCGTGTGCCGAGCTGGGAGGAATTCCGGGGATGGCGCCTCCATTTGCGGTGAAGCGGGCTCAAGAAGGAAAATTCGGAGCTCACGTACAGGGACAACGGCCCATAGCGCCGCGTCCGGTCGCTGAGATCATTAAAGTCGATGCCGTTATCCACGGCTGTCCGATCACCACGGCAGATGCTGTGCGGGCGATCAGAATTATCCTCGCAGGCGGAAGACCGGATTATACCGATCGTCCTGTTTGTGCGGAATGCGTGTTGCAGGATAACGGTTGTCTGTTGTTCGAAGGTCGTGCATGTCTTGGTGCGGTAACGCGCGCCGGATGTAATGCCTATTGTCCGTCGAACGGAGGTTTCTGCTGGGCTTGCCGCGGATTGCTTCCCGACGCTCCTCTCAATGCTTTGTATAATGTGGCGAAGGTCCATGATATACCGCAAGCGGAGGTCGACAGAAAATTACGAATGGCTAATCAACGCCATTTCACTCTGATTGAAGAAAAGGAGAAGAAATAATGTTTAACAACATTCTAAAACATCCGCTTCTTCATGCCGGCAACCACGAAATTGGAGCCAGTGTTGGAGGAAGCGGCGGAACAAATTCCAGAGCCATTGCGAGAAAAAATATCCCGATGGTCGAAGGAAAGATGTCATTTGAAGTCATTCAAAGAGTGGACGGAAAATTCGACGTCAATTTGATCGTTGAAGAACCGCTGCGCCACTTTGAAGCGATCTGCGAAGGCAAGTCATGGGAAGAAGTTCCTATTATTGTATCGCGGATCTGCGGAGTTTGTCCTTTCCCATATGCCCTTGCTGCTTCAAAAGGAGCTGAACGCGCATTCGGGATCAAGGTATCCGACCAGACGCATCGTCTGCGTGAGATCGCACTCTACGGAAATATGTTCAACAGTCACGTGCTTCACGCGCTTGACCTCGTATTGCCAAGATTGCTTCACGTAAACAGCATTATTGAATTTGCTGTGGCGACACCGGAAAACACCGCACTCGCGGCAAAATTGCTCGGACTTCATACTCTTGGCAACGACTTGGCTCGATTGGTCGGCGGACGGGAAGTCCACTCGATCACGATCACTCCCGGGTACATGACCGCAATTCCAAAAACGGAAGAATTGAAAGCCGTTCGCGACAGATTGGCAAATGCTCACGAAACATATGATGTTCTCGTAAAAGTGTTTGCCGATGTTTCTGCGGGCTCAAATCCAAAACTGCCGATTCGTGAACGCGAGTTCATCGCATTGCGCGGCGATACAAAATATCCGTTTTACGGCAGTCTCATCGGTTCATCTAAACGCGGAACGATGACGCCGGAAGAGTTCGAACAATACAAACACGAATACGTGGTTGATAATTCGAACTCAAAGCAAGTGCATACCGATGAGAGCGATTCTTACATGGTGGGTGCGCTGGCACGACTCAATATCAACAGCGATCTGATCTGTGAAGAAGCTAAAAAAGACATGGAAACCCTCGGGCTTTCATTGCCGAATTACGATCCATACATGAACACCGCCGCTCAATTGGTGGAAGGCCGTCAAGTTCTCATCGACGCGGTAAAAGCGATCGATGAATTATTGGCGATCGGATTGAAAAAAGAAAAACGTCCTCGCATCGTTCCTCGTGAAGGATATGGGGCGGGTTATCTCGAAGCTCCGCGCGGCATGATCTGGCATGAATATCGTTATGATAAAAATGGCTTGGTTACTTGGGCGAACTGCATCATTCCGACAGGGATGAATACCGGCAGTATGCAGGAAGACTTGGAACATTTTTCCGAACATCTTCTCGGCGAAGCTCATGCAAGCGATGAAGAGATCGGATATGATCTCGACTTATTGCTTGCTCATTATGACCCATGCAATTCTTGCGCGGTGCACGTCGTGCGTTTAGGTTCCAAAAATGAACCAAAAATAACACTTGCACGGGATGCAAAAGTTGCGGTCGTTTCTATCGGCAATACGCTTGCCGGAGATGACGCGGTCGGTAATGTTGTGGTGGAGGAAATAAAACATCATGGTGTAGAGGGAAACGTCGATTACATTCATGGCGGAGTCAGCGGCCTCACGATCTTGGAAGATCTGGCGGCAGAAAAGTACGACGCGATATATTTTATTGATGCCGTTGACGGACTTTCTCGAGTCGGGGAAGTGATAAAATTAACCGGAGAAGAACTGCTTGAAAAAGCGCAAGAGTCAGAACCGGCTTTATCTCTTCACCAAGGCGACTTCACTCATGCTTTCAGGTTGGCAAGAGCCGTTAAGCTCGAGGTGCCTGAAAAAGTTTTGTTCTTTGGCATACAGGTCGGACAAACCGAAGTCGGTATGGGTCTGACGGCAGAGATAGATACTCATGAAATTGCTCACGCAATAATCCATGAGATCGAGGATGATCTATATAGCAAATAATCTTATAGGTCAATGGTACATTAAGTGATCAACACGGCGCCCTCGGGCGCCGTTTTTTTTATAGTAAAGCAAGCGGAAATTACTCGTCGTCGTTCCTCCTCCCCCTCTTCAGAGGGGAGGACTGAGGTGGGGTGGTCTTTCAAACAGCTCTCGATATCACACCCCCTCTCGATCTCCCCCTCTGAAGAGGTGGAGAGGAACGAACGACAATGACGCGATTGACATTATGTAAAGACTGTGATATTCTCTAAACAGAAGTTAATTAGCGCTTCATTTAAAAATATTCAGCGCCGGGGGTGCGTTATGAAAACAGAAGAGAAAGCAGAAAGACGAACAAAAGAAGAACGACGAAAATATCACCGAAGAGCGGGAGATGGCAAGGCATTATTAGCGGGTTGTGCAGCTTCTTTCCTTTTAGTAGGGGTTGCTGTTGCAACGATCGGTCCTACTGCCGCCACGATCGTAGGGATTGGTGCCGGCCTGGTATGGCTCTGGACTATAGTTCGTAAATGAAGAAAAAGCGGTTCGCCATCACGGTGAACCGCTTGCTTTTTTGCCAAAAAAATTCCATCATTAGAAAAGATAGTTATTTTCCGCGAGGTGCAATATGCTACGAGTAATATTTCTCTTTGCTTTCGCGGCGGCATTTTTTCATTTTTTTTGCGCGATAGGAAGAAGATTCAGAAAATTTATTTTTTCGCATTTTCCGGATGCTGAACATACGCAGTTTACGGGATGGATATGGTTTGCGTACTATATAAAACTATATTTAGTCATCGGTTTGTTGGGGGCCGTTACTCTCGTTCTTGCGTGGTGCGTTTTGTATGCCCAATATAATTTTAATTGGTTTGAATGGTAATTGGCTCACCTTCGCAGGCGAGCCTTTTTTTGTTGACACCCATCGTCATCCCCCCACCGTCATTCCGGACCGCGATCCGGAATCCACGTCCGTCGGCGTTAACTAAGAAGTGTCAGAAACTCCGACAGCTCTTTTCCTTTTAATTGCCTCGACGCTCGCGGATTGAGCGCGCCGAGCGTTATGTTCATGATACGAATTCGTTTGATATCTTTGACAGTATATCCGAGCGCTGCGCACATTCGGCGGAGCTGATGTTTTTTTCCTTCCGTAATGACAATATTTATTTTGCAATTTCCCGCTTCTTTTGCGCGTGCGGGTTTGGTTCGGTATCCTTCAATATCCACACCGCGTTCCATGTCTTTTATAAATCGCGCGGTTACCGGTTTGTCTACGGTTACCATATATTCCTTTTCGTGTTTTCTCTCCGGAGATAAAAGTTTTTCGGTGATCCTGCCATCATTGGTGAGAATAATGAGTCCGTGCGAATCTTTATCCAGCCGGCCGATAGGGAACACTTCGCCGCGAATTTTTCCTCGGATCGCATCCTCGATGCTTTCCTCGTCATTCTGCGGACTATGCGTGATCATTCCGCGCGGTTTATAATATGCATAATACAAATACTCTTTTTTGTCGGCGCCCCTTACTGTCACGGTATCTCCTTCGTTCACCAGATCGCCCAATTTTGCCAAGCGGCCGTTTATCGTCACCTTTTTATCTTCAATGAGTATATCGGCACCGCGCCGTGTAGTCTCACCGCGAGCGGCGAGATATTTATTTATGCGGACCGGATATTCGTTTTCTTGAGTCATAGTGTTGACAACAATAGCTTGTTTATGGTATTATGTCAAGTGGATTTTAAGTAACTGCTCAAACCCTCTCGTCATCCCGGGCAACGACCCGGGATCCACGGCGTAAACGGAACGACCAACGTGGATCCTGAATCCCTGTTCAGGATGACGACGAATGAATTTTAAAGCTTTTTTGTTTAAAAAATAAGGGGTGTGAGCAATTACGATTTTAATTGTCAGAATTCCGAAGGAGGAATACATGAAAAAGTTTATTGGTAAGCTCGGCGTGTTTCTCGCCGATCGGTTTACCGGACGAAACGCTTGTACTTTTGAAGTGCGAGATAAAATAATGACGCGGGCGAATATGGTGACTCTGCTCGGTATTGTTTTGACGACGATCTATCTTGGTCAGTATACGCTGGGAATACTATTATTTCTTATTCCGGTTATATATCCATTGACCCCCGTGACTGACGGCGTTGATGGATTTCTTGCGGATTATTACAATGAACACAGCAAGTGGGGAAAAATAGTGGATCCGTTTCGCGACAGATATTTCACATTCGTCGCGCTCGGAAATATCTTTATGATCGGAGGCAAGATCATATTACTGCCTCTGCTTATGACCCTCGGTTTTGAATTGCTTATTTGGGTCGGCGGTTTGATCTTGTACGCCGTCGGTGATGTGCCGAATGTCCACTGCATCGGAAAAGTTCGCGCAGCGGTACATTGGGCGGTCGGATACATAGTCATCATTCAATATTATTGGATCGGTACTTTTTACATTCCCATCCTGTGGCTTATGTGGATTATGGCAATCGCGAGTATTGCGGCATATGTATTTTATGTCTATCGCTATGCGATGAAAAATATAGAACATATTTCTGCGTAGAAGAAGAGGGGGCATTAATGCTCCCTCGTTTTTTTACCCGAAATGTGGTATAATCGAAAAACATGAAGATAAAAACGAATCTCCATTTTCATACGGCGGATGATCCTTCTGATCCCGTTTCTTATTCCACCAAAGAGGGGATCGACAAAGCGGTGTCTCTCGGATTCGGCGCTCTGGCGATAACCTGCCATCAGAAATATGCTTGGACGGAAGAATATTCCGAATATGCGGAAAGCAAAGGATTGCTTTTTATTCCCGGGATCGAAATATACATCGGAGAAACAAGGTCGCATTCAAAGTCTCATGTCCTCATCCTGAACGCCACCAAAGGCGCAGAAAATATCCGTACGTTTCGCGAACTCGACGCATACAAAAAAGAACATCCCGAATCATTCATCATGGCTCCGCATCCGTATTTTTACGGAAATATTTCTCTCAAAGAATGGCTCGAAAAATACATTCATCTTTTTGATGCGGTGGAGCAATCGTGGTTTTATTCGCGCTGGTTTAACCGAAACAAAAAAGGGAAGTCGGTCGCAGAAAAACATAAACTGCCGTTCGTTTCCACTTCCGACACGCATTTTTTCGATTTTTTGGATACCAATTATTGTACGGTAGAGGCGGAAAGCGCGTCTGTCGAAGCGATCTTTTCCGCCCTTCGCGAAGGAAAATTCGAGAACACGACATCGCGGCGAAATTTTTGGCGCGACATGGTATGGAAACAAGCAATGTTTTCCTTAAAGACGTATCTGCGCAGAAACAAGAAACGCGGTCAATAAAAGCTCCTTCTTTGGGTACTTGCATAAATTCATTAAGTGTGGTATAATGAAAGTTACATTAAGTTTCAAAATCTTTAGTATATAGGTACATGTCGGAATTTTTGATCATCGTTACGAATATTTTGCTTTTTATCACCTTATACGCTCAGGTGCTTTTGCTGTTTACCTTCTTTGAAAAGAAGAACGTGTTTGCGAATACCGGCGGAGGCGATGACGCGCCGCTCCAAAGATATCCCATCGTGACCATTGTCGTGCCGGTGTGGAATGAAGAAAAAACGCTCGGCGGAACCATCGAGTCGCTGCTCGCGCTCGACTATCCGAAAGACAAACTCGACATCATCATCGTTGATGACGGAAGTACGGATCACACGCGCGAGGTGGCAAACACTTTTAAATCACATCCTGAGGTCAGAGTATATTCTAAAACGAACGGGGGAAAGCATACGGCGGTCAACCTCGGCATATCAAAAGCAAAAGGAGAATTTCTCGGCTGTCTCGATGCCGATTCCTTCGTCGACAAAGACGCGCTTACTCGCATTGTTCGCTGTTTTGAAGATCCGAAGGTCATGGCGGTCACGCCGGCGATCAAAGTTCATACTCCTGAAAATATGCTTCAAAAAATGCAGAGCGTGGAGTACGATATGGGAATTTTTCTCCGCAAGGTGTACGGTTCAATGAACGCGATCCATGTCGCCCCCGGACCTTTTTCCATTTTTCGCAAGGAAGTTTTTGACAAACTGGGAGGTTATATAAAAGCTCATAATACCGAGGACATGGAATTTGCCATGCGAATGCACAAAAATCATTTCCCGATCGCAAATGTCTATGATTCGTACGTGTATACCGTCACCCCGAAAACCGTCAAAGGTTTATATAAACAACGTCTGCGCTGGGTCTATGGTTTCCTCGAGAACGCATCAGATTATCGAAGCATGATATTCAATCGAAAATACGGAAATCTGGGAATGTTCACTCTGCCCGCCGCCGTAATATCTATTTTTGCCGCGCTCTTCTTTACCGGTCTTGCCATCTCTCGTCTGCTTACCAGCGTGTGGAGGAAGATGGTGGAAATACAGGCGGTCGGAATACCCCTTCACTTCGAGTGGCCGCACTTTGATTGGTTCTTCGTAAACACCAGCGAGACCGCCGTCGTCGTATATGCGCTTTCTCTCTCGACCATATTTGTCATTCTCGTCGGAAAGAAATTGTCGGAAGGAAACATGCGACCGAACATGAACATGGTTTATTTTTTCTTCTTTTATGGTATTATTGCCCCAGCCTGGCTGTTTAAAGCCGTATATAATGTAGCGTTGAACAAAAAAACAACTTGGAGATAACGAGCTTTCAGCTGTTAGGTTTTAGGTGTTAGCTTATCGGCCGGCGGAAAGCTAAAACCTAAAACCTAAAAGCTAAAAACTAAATTTATGCACACCGCAGATTGGAAAAAATATTTATATGTATTGCTGATCACCGTCGCGATCTTTCTGACGGCTTTTTTTGTGAGCAATACGCTCAGTAATAAAAAGATCGAAGATATCCAAACGGCGCAGAACCGCGTCTCCATCGACATCCTTTCTTCTGAAACGCAGTTCGATCTTTTATCCGAATCTTCATGCGAGACCGTCGGAGATACTTCTTTGTCAAAAGACCTTGATTCTTTGGGGGCGAAACTTTCCTATGCGGAAGTGAATTTAAATGACACCAATACGGAGGACGTCTTGTGGCTCAAAAAAAATTACACGCTGCTTGAGATCAAAGATTATATTCTCATGAGAAGGCTTTCCTCAAGCTGCGAGGAGAAACCCGTGTTTATTCTCTATTTCTATTCCAACGCTAAAGGAGCTTGTCCGGATTGCCAGAAAGAAGGAGCCGTCCTGACCGAACTCCGAAAAAAATATCCCGGACTTCGCGTGTACTCCTTTGATTATGATCTCGATCTTGCCGCTTTGAAGACGCTGGTATCGCTTTACGACATTCAGCCCAATTTGCCGGCGCTCGTAATTCATAAACAGGTGGGTTATGGATTCAAGACTATCGAGGAAGTGGAAACTATGATGCCGGAACTGGCGACCCTGACCGGAACTACGACCGTGGCAACATCAACTCCGGAGAAGAAATAAAGATACCAATATACGAATGAATACGAATATAACGCCGCCAAAAAACATCACCAAAAAATAGACATTTACACAGTAAATTGTTACAGTTAATTTCGGATAAAGGTACCTAGGGAGGAAATGATGGCTGGAAATAAAAAAGACCATATCGTGAATGCGGTATTGTTTGCGTGCACTATCGGACTCTGTATTATTTTGTATTTTGCTCCGCAAGAAGATGAATTTTTGCAATTTATCGCCAAGTCCGGCTTCGGGATCGCGGTCTCACTTTTGCTGATAAACGTTATTACCGATCGCCTTTGATCAGGAAATCAATCTCCGCCGGTTCGTTCGACGGAGATTTTTTGTGACGGACGATGTCGAAATTGACATTATGGCAACAATTTGTTATTGTCAACTTCGGACAAAGTTGTTGTTCCAAAAATCGAGGAGAAGAAATGTTAATCCTAAAACGTCTTGCCGGTCTGCTGATTATTATTTCCGTTATTGTTGCAATGGTCGCCACGGTAGATATCGATGATAGTTTATATAAAATTTCTCTGGTGGTTAATTTTGGGTTAACTAGTTATATCGGCTGGGCTTTATTATTGGGATGGATAAAATAATATGCATTAACGCTGTCGGCATAGTCCGACAGCGTTTTTTTTGTATCATTGTACGAAAATGATATACTATACTGGTGGAAAATCTTGAGCAAAAACGACGAGTTTTGAAACGACTGCGCGAATGGAGAGATGCGGAGGCTAAACGCATGGGCCTTGATTTTTTTCGCGTGCTTTCCAACGATGCGGTAAATGGCATCGCGGAAACTTTGCCGACGACGAAAGAAGCGCTTTTGGAAGTGAAAGGGATCGCCGAGAAAAAATGGCAGACGTACGGGAGGGATATTCTTGCCATTGTGGCGGAAGAAACGACGCAAGGACTTTTTGCGACGGATGCCGTCGCCGGACGGGGGTTGTACCCCCGTTCGAAACGTTTGGATGAAAGCACGGAAGAAACAATAACCAAAACATCCGAACAGGGGTACAACCCCAGTCCGGCGGACGGAAATTATGACGAAACTGAAAACGATGGCTCCCGCGATGGCTATCGACAATCCGGCGAAAAGGTCTTTACTGTTGCCGACTACTTGGAAATTCTTAATACCGGACTCCGGCAGTTTGAAGCGAAAGTCATTGGCGAGATCACCAGTTTGGATATTCGCGACAAATATATTTTTTTCAGCATCAAAGATAAAAAGGACAACGCGATGATGTCGTGTTTCATGTGGGGCTCGTCGTATAAAATGAGCGGAATTTTACTGGAAGAAGGAATGGAAGTGGCGGTGCATGGTTTTCCCGAAATGTACAAGCCGAGCGGACGCATGACGTTCCGCGCCGACAGCGTGGAATTGGTAGGCGAAGGCGCGCTTAAAAAAGCATACGATGAACTGAAAAAGAAACTTGAAAAGGAAGGGCTGTTTTTGGAGAGCAGAAAAAAACCGATCCCCGAATATCCTCAAAATATCGGGCTGATAACATCAGAAACCGGCGCGGTCATTCACGACTTTTTGAATAACATCGGAAAATTCGGTTTCAAAATATCATTCCGCGATTCGCGCGTGGAAGGCGCGCTGGCGGTGAAAGAATTGGTGAGTGCTGTGAAATATTTTAAAAAACAAAAATCTATTGATGTATTAGTTTTGATCCGCGGAGGCGGTTCGCTCGAATCCTTGCAGGCGTTCAACAATGAAGCGCTGGTGCGCGAAATTGCCGATTGCCCGTTTCCCGTGCTGGTCGGCATCGGACACGACAAAGATGTGCCGCTCGTTTCGCTTGTTGCAGACAGAGCCGGCTCAACACCGACGGCCGTCGCCAAACTGCTTAATTCGACGTGGGAGCAAGCGCTGGCGAAGGTACGGCTTCACGAACAAAAAATTTTGAATCGTTTTTCAGAAGCATTATATGAGAAAAAAGATAATTTGCGCGATCGTTCGGAACACATCGAAAAAAAATTCCGCATGATCTTTGAGAGATTTCGAAACGCGGAAGAAAAAATAAAAAGAAATTTCGTCGCTATCGGAAGCGCCATGGCGCGTGCAAAAGAACGGCTCGATCACTCGCAGAAAACATTAAAAGAAAAATTAACTGATGACATTCGGCGCTCTAAAGAAAAGATCATATACATCGAAAAAATGCTTGTCGCGAATAACCCCATGCGCCAGCTGAAACTCGGATATTCGCTCGCTCTTTCAAAAGGCAAGGTGGTAAGAAAGATAGAAGATGTTGCGAGCGGCGATGAAGTTGATATCAGGGTAGAAAATGGGACGATTAAAACAAAAGTGGAATAAAACAATCCTTCGTCGTCATTCCGGCCCACGAGCCGGAATCCACGTCCGTCGAAAACGTGGATCCCGGGTCCATCCTTCGCAAAGGCTTCGGCATGGCGCAGCGTTGCCCGGGATGACGGACAGGGTGTTAGCTAAATAGTAAATATATGGAAAAGAAAACAAATGGAGTAAATTTGAACGAAACTTTGAAAAAATTGGAAGCCATTTCTTCTTGGTTTGATTCTCAGCGCGAGGTCGATGTGGAGGAAGGACTGAAGAAAGTAAAAGAGGGTGCCGAACTGATCAAAGCGAGCAAGGCGCGTCTTGCAGAGATCGAGAATGAGTTTGAAGAAGTGAAGAAGGGGATGGCGGACGATGATTAAAGATTACTGATTAAAGATTTCAGAAATATCTCCTGACGTTCTGCCATAAGTAGAAAAACCCGAGGGTGGGAGTTTATCCACGCCTTTGTTTCGTGTGGCGTAGAATTTTTTGATATACTTCAAGCATATTCATTAATTTTTAATCGTTTTTTATGTATCAAAAATTCCAAGCTAAGCCTATTCACCACAAGGTCTTTTTTCTCGTGATTGCGGCTACCGTTCTTTTAAGCTCTGTTTTTGCCGGAATTTTGTATGCACAAAAAACGCTCGCCTCCTTAAATCCCGCTCCGTCGAATTTTATTCCAAACGATCCCTTCCAAATAAAAGGAGAAACCTCCGGCATCGACAAACATTTTGCCATCACCGATAGTGAATACCTGAACATCACCCTTGATAGTACCGAAAACATCGACCTCAAACTCGTTTCGCGTCCGAAAGTGATTACCATGATGTTCGAGGCGACCACAACAGCCCAAACAACTCAAATCACTATCTCCAATTTGGCAAAAGACACCACGTACTACAAATACGAAGACGATTATCACAATCTCACACAATTCACTACCGACTCGAACGGAAGCTACACCTTCTCCCAAGATATTTCCACCCGCCACTTTGTATTCATCCAAACCAGAAAAAGCACCAAATTCATCGCTGACAACGCCACAGGAGGAGATTGTACCACGATCGGAACATGGGAAAGCACAACCAAAACCTGTACCCTAACGCAAGACCTGACGGAAACCATACAGATCGACAGCGACGGCATCACACTCGACGGGAACGGACATAGCATATTGATCACTCCTGAGTATTCATCTGGCGGGGTGTATCTCTATGACAAAACGGGGGTTACCGTAAAGAACGTTACCATAAACGGATCACATAGCGGGGTTAGTATTAGCGGGGGAAGCAACAACCGCGTCGAAAATAGTACTTTTGTGGGTAACACCGGCGGTATTGGTATCAGATACGGCAACAACAATATCATTTCGAACAATACCCTCATTGGCACCGGTATTACTGTTACTTTTAGCAAAGACAATATTATTGAGTACAATACCGCTAATGATAATGATTATAACGGAATTTCTACTACGCTTTCTTCCGGAACCATTATCAGAAACAATACTCTAAATAACAATAGGGTCAGCGGAATATATATTTATGATTCGCAGTTCAATGATCAGATCATTGATAATACTGCCCAAGAAAATGGATACCAAGATATCGTGCCATTCGGAGCAGAATCACACATACTTAAGTGCTATGATACGATAAGAGGAAATATCGGTTCGGGAGGCTATCCGATCGGATATTTCAGCACTTCAACCACTTTAACTTCCGGCACATTCTCAGAACTCATCCTCTGCAACGCTGATCACTCCACTATACGCAACGTAAGAGTGCAAGGCTCTGCAGATAAGAAAAACGGTATTTTTTTGATAGCTCTCACGAATGATTCAAAATTCGAAAACATCAGCGTTACCAACTCGAACGGATTGCATATTTTGTTTTCCGACCGGAACGAGGTCGCCGGAGGAATGATGGATTCGAATCGGTACGGTATTACTCTGACGAATGCACATGATAACAGGATCCATGAAAACACGATCTCAAACAGCGAGACGAGCGCTCTTCGCTTTTTTGTGAAACAATCTTCCGACAATACCATTTACAACAATAATTTTATTAACAACATTTCTCTTTCTTTGGGGGATGGAACTTCCAATATTTTTGATCTCCCAAAACCAATTGGGGGAAATTACTGGGACAGTTATCATACTACTGCACAAGGTTGCAACGATACAGATAACGATGGTTTCTGTGATGCGCCGTATGTTTTTGGAAATGGCGTGCAGGATAACATTCCGTGGACAACACAGGACGGATGGAAAAATGTTTCCGAAAAAACTTTGCAATACGGTTCCGTTTGGGAGGACGATCTCATTCAAGACCGAAGGGGAGGAGCGAACAAAACCAATTTCTTATTCAAAGTCGTGTATACCGACACGACCGCTTCAACGCCGCACATCAGGCTTGTATTCTCCGGTCCGCAGGGAGAGATCAAACTCGGCATGGCTCCGGATACTTCCACCACAACCCCTCTCGAATATCACGACGGCAATCTCGCCAACGGCGAAGCATTTTCCCGAACCTTAACCTTCCCGAAAGGAACGTATCATTACCATTTCGAAACGGAAGACGGAACGGTAAAGCTGGAAAACTCGGAGTATATATTTATGACCGGGTACAGCAATGTGGCGTTTATTCCCGGGTTGGAAGCTTCACGGCTCTTCAGACCCATTGTGGGAGGAGGCGCGCAGTTATGGCTTCCTGGCGCCAGTGCGCACGCAACAAAACTTTACCTCTCAAGCACAACAGGTGAAAGTTTGGATCCGTCTATTTATGTTTCAGGTGTGGTAAAAACGGCATATGGGGTAAGTATATATCAGAGTTTTCTTGATAAAATAGAGGAAATGAAAACCTCCGGCGACATAGAGCGCTTTGAAACTTTCCCTTATGATTGGCGCAAGTATCAGCCGAACGCCGCCACTCAATTAGTGTCAACGGGACCGAACGGAGAATTTTACTCAATGATCGATCGGATCAAAGAAATGGCCGATTCTTCACCAACGGGGAAGGTTGCTATAATCACTCATTCAAACGGCGGGCTTGTGGCAAAAGAATTGGCGGATGCGTTAAAACAACAAGGCAAAGCCAATGATATTGAAAAGATTATCATGGTTGCCGCTCCGGAACTTGGAACTCCAAAAGCCATACTCGAAATGCTCCATGGAGCTGAACCATTCCTATTAGGCATACCAAACAAAGAGACGACCCGCGAACTCGCCGAAAACATGAAAAGCGCATACTCGCTCTTACCGTCCCGTGAATATTTCAACCGACTTGGTACGCCTCTCCGCCCGCTTGTTGAATTCAGTACGACAACACAGGCAACTTTATCTTTCAGAAACATTTATGGAAATGATATATCGGATTACGATAATTTGCGCAAATTCTTGCGCGGTGAAAATGGAATAAGAAAAGAACCAGATCCGAGCGTAGTGAATGAGCCGAACGTACTTAAAGAGAATTTTCTTTCAGATGCGGAAGAACTTCACTTGAGACAGGATAATTGGACACCGCCGATCGGGGTGGAGGTCGTTCAAATAATCGGCTGGGGATTGGATACTCCGCATGGCGTGCTGTACACAAAAGCGCGCAAGCAAAAGACGGTATGCAATGCCGATCTTTCAGTTTGTACTAAAACAGACGTCATTGATCCGCAGCCGCTTAAGACTACTATAGAGGGTGATGGTACGGTGCAGTATGTTTCTGCTGAGGCGATGGGAGGGGAGAAATACTGGGTGGATATGACCCAACATAATGCATGGTGGCAGTATAATATAAACCGCGACCACAAAAATATTCTTGAAATCGGTTCACTTCAAACACTACTCGCTACTCTAATAAAGAACCAATCAACAAGTACTTTTCCTGAATATATAACAAATGTAAAACCGATTCCGCCAACAGTCGACAAACGCCTCCGCATCAGTGCACACTCTCCCGTTTCGCTCCATCTCTACGATTCATTCGGAAAACATACGGGAATTATCCCGAACCCTGATCTGCAATCTGATTTTGATTTTGTCGAGGAACAAATTCCCAACAGCTACTATTGGCGAATTGGAGAAGGACAGTATACCGGAGTAGGAGCTGAAGCGACCACGACTATCGTATTGAAAGGAAAAGAAACTGGAACATTCACTCTTGAAATTCAAGAAGTTGTCGGCGGAGAAAACGCTGAAAAAACATTTTTCCAAAATATCCCCACCACGGCAAGTACCACCGCGACCGTGCAGGTTGGAGAAAATGTGATATCACTGCTCGCTGTTGACCTCGATGGCAACGGAACGATAGATGCTGAATTTTCGGCAAATGACAATGGAATGATAAGCGATCCCCTCGCATATCTTTCACTTATGAAGAAAACCGTTTCTTCTTTCTCCCTCAAAAAACAAACCGAAAAACAGATTTTAACAGACCTTTCTCTGATCGAAAAAACTCTGGAGAACTTTATCAAACTGGACGACAAAACGAAGAAAATTTATGAAAAGCTCGATTCTAAAATTCGAAACGAAAAATTGAGAGAAAAGTGGAAAGAGTGGAGGGACAAGCATCTTATTCAAAGGAATACGCTTGAAGATAAAATATTGTTCAATCTGGTAGAGAATGCGGAGAAAAATGTTATTCGACTGAGAAAACAGAAAGAAATATCCATAGACCAAGCGGATATATTATTTACTATGCTTGAGGAGTTAAAAAGTTTAATTAAATGAACATGAAACAAAATAATAAACTATATAAATACATTACTTTCGTCATATCTTTATTTTTCGTAGTCATTTTATGTGGGTTGCTGTTTTATTCTTATACCAAGTCCTCCTGTTCTTATTATTTGAAGGGGACATATCAAATAGATTCAAATTGTTATGATATTCGTGAGTATTATAATCACTTTAACCAAATTGTAGTTGCATTATTAATGAGTTTTTCTTCCCTATTTCTGATTTCAATTTTCCTCCTCTTCGTCCGCCGCGAAGCATTCATCGCATGGTCAAAATTCGCAGCCGTGGCGTTTCCCATCATGCTGGGCACCCTGTTGTATACTTTCACTCACGAAAGCGACGGTGCGGCATGGATGAGCGGTCCGTCCAATGCTCAAATAGCGATGACGATTTTACCGTTTCTGTTTACTGTCATTTCGTTAGCGATTATAGCCGTCAAACAAACGGAAAAATAAAGAAATTACTTAACCAATGCAACCGACGTCAACATTACAAAAAATATCCCACCGAAAATTTCAGACAAACGGCACCCGGTTTTTTCCGCGCGACACTTTCATATGCAAAAAGAAACGTTACAACACGCGTTTATCAAAACAATGGTGCCTGTCCCCATTTTCCACAACTGGATCCCGCCGAAAAGCGTGCGCGTGGTGCAGATCGCCGGATGGGGAATACCTGATACCATTCGCGGACTCGAATACAAAGGGAATTTTCACGAACGATGTACCAGCGCGGGGATGAACAGTTTTTGTCACGACGAAGGAACGTTTGATTATGCTCCTCTCTTTACGTTCGACGGCGATGGAACAGTGGTTTTTCCGAGTCAGATCGGAATGGCAACGGCGACGGAGATGTATTTTGTGGATTTAAATGGGTATAATAATTCGCTCGGTAACTCAACAATAAATTTTCGAAAGGATAGAACGCATGCTTCGGTACTAGAAGTGGGTGATCTGAGAGATTTATTGAAAAGCATAATTTCAGAAGAAATAAATCCAGCGAATGGTTTGAATTACATTAAAACCAGCATTACTCAGTTAAACACGGGAAGCCTTAAAAAACTCATCCGCCTTTCCCTTCGTTCCCCCGTAAAAATCGACGTCTTTGACCAGCAAGGAAGCCATATCGGAATTTCCTCAAGCTCAACGCCAAGTTATACACTCTACGATACTCAAATGCCGAACTCATATTATTTAGAAATGGGAGAGGGAAAGTATCTCGGTTTTTCGCTTGATTCGACGAAGACGATAAAACTTCAAGGTATAGGAACGGGAACTTTCACTTTATCATTCGATCAATATCAAGGAGATACCAAGGAAGCGTCTCAAACTTTTACTGATATTCCGGTAAGTACAACGACCAAAGCGACGCTTTTGATGAGTACTATAAATGATGCTAAGGAACTTTCTCTTGATAATGATGGAAATGGAACAATTGACACGATTGTCTTCACTGACGAAAACAAAGAGACGATAACCTTTCAAACTCTGAAAAATGAAATTCTAAAACTTGATTCAAAAGTACGACCTTCTTTGGTCAATCAAGTTTCAACTGCGGAGAAACAATTTGCCAAAAAGAATTATACCACAACAAAAGCGCTGTTTATTGTTCTTAAAAAAGAAATCAACCTCCTTTCGCAAAAAAAGATAGGGAATAAATGGCAGATTGAGAAAATTCAGGCATTAAAAATCTTGGCAGTAATTGACGTACTTATCGCTCAAATGGATGAGTTTGTTCATCGCTGAGAAAATGAGCCAAAGAGATGGAAAAAATAAAGGAGAAGATGAAAAAATCAATAACTAACTATTTTTATGCAATACAAAAAACAAGTTTTAGGATTATTTATAACAACTACGACAATTTTTGCGCTCATAGTTGCTTTAGGTGAATTATTTGACTCCCAATGCAACTCGGCAGTCGGTTTTTTTGATGATCTATGTCATAATTCGAGCAATATCCAATTATTCACACAACCTATTGCGTTGCTCTCTCTCTCTCTTATTATTATCCTTCCCCCCCTCTACTTCTTCCGCGGAGAAATCTATCTCGCATGGCGCAAATTCACTCTCTGGTATCTTCCAATTGTTGCCATTCTCCTCATTATTGCTCGCCCCTCTGGCGGCGGTATGAGCTTTGGTTTTGACCGCGAATCTCTCTCTTTTCATTTTTCCGCATATTTCGTTATCGTTTCGCTGGTTATCATTGCAGTAAAATCATGGAAATTAAGAGGGAAGTAAAACGTGAGAAAATTTTAACCAATGCAACCGACAGTAACATTACAAAAAACATCCAACAGAAAATTTCAGACAAACGGCGTCCGATTTTTTCCGCGCGACACTTTTATATGCAAAAAGAAACGTTACAACACGCGTTTATCAAAACAATGGTGCCTGTCCCCATTTTCGCTTTGTTTGAAAGATTAAAAGAGATAATTATGAAATAAACTTATGAATTATAGAAAAAAAATATTATTATTTTATTTTACTTTATGTTTTTTCCTGTTAATAAGTATTATTCCATTTGCACCTCATTGGTTTGGATTTTGTGATAGTTTTGTAGACTACGAATGCAAAGATAAATTCAACAAATATAAGTTGTTTAGTGCGATTATTTCATTTGCATCTTCAATTATTATATTCGGTGCACTTTTAGTTCGTCTTCGAATTAAATCAAAAGAAGCGTTTCTGGTGTGGCAAAAATTTGCAATTATTTGGATTCCGATTTCTATACTCCTCATTGCAAGAGCTCCCGCTCAACGCGACTGTTTTTTCGGTGGACCTTTTTGCTCCGGGTTTGACCGAGAAGGAATGATTTGGTTTACGGCAGGCATCTTTTTTATTGTGTCCATTGCCATTATCGCAGTAAAAACATGGAAATTGAAAGGGAAGTAAACCGTGAGAAAATTTTAACCAATGGAACCACCAACCGGATTACAAAAAATATCCCACCGAAAATTTCAGATAAACAGCTGCCAAGTTTTTCCGCGCAGCCCCTTCACCATAAGCAAAAAAACACCTCAACACATATTTTGAAAAGAATGGGTGCCTGGATTTATTCAACCTTGAACTGCAACAGTCGTCGTTGATGGTCGATAGCGCGCCGAACTTAACGAACACAGAAGAAAAGTTCGAAAAAACTCGCCGGCTTGCGGCGAGTTTTGTTTTCTTACATAGGATAGGAGATCCATCTCGCATATTCGTAGAGTTCGTAGGCTATGATAACGCCCAGTAAAGCATACAGCCAGCCGACCCATTTCCAATTTTTTGAGCTAAAGTCTATCACTGCGCGAACCGCAAGCAGCAGAGCTTTAAAAATTTCTCCCGATTCTGATAAAAAATTTAATATTTTTTTCAAGATTAGTCCTCCTCATGTATTTTTTTCGATAAAATATCGGTAAAATCTACTTAAAACATTATACCCTATGTGTTTTTTTGTCAATACAAAGAGCATAAAACTCTAACGGGGTCAAATTGCCCCAAAAGATGATTTATGGTATATTGCGTCTACAACTAATAAATATACGCATATGTCAAAAGACTACTACAACATCTTAGGCGTCCCCAAAGGCGCATCAAAAGACGATATAAAAAAAGCGTTCCGTAAACTGGCGCATCAATATCATCCTGATAAACAAGGCGGAAATGAGGCTAAATTTAAGGAGATCAACGAAGCGTATCAGGTTCTCTCCGATGATACCAAACGGGCGACGTACGACACCTACGGCAGTAATTTCAACGGTGACATGGGAGGCGCGGGTGGTTTTGGTGGATTTGATTTTTCGGGTTTTCAGCAAGCGGCGGGCGGAGCGCAAGGTTTCGGCGGGGTGGAATTCGATCTCGGCGATATCTTCGGAGATTTCTTCGGCGGCGGACAGCGGGGCAGAATAAAACGAGGACGCGATATTTCAATGGATCTCGAGATCTCATTTTCCGAGTCGGTATTTGGTACGGAAAGAAAGGTGCTGATCACTAAAACGATCGTGTGTGATGAGTGCCGCGGGACAGGAGGAAAACCCGGAACAAAAATGAAGAAATGCGAAACATGCAACGGTCAGGGAAAAGTGCATGACGCAAAGAAAACAATGTTCGGTACGTTCAGCACGGTTCGCGAGTGCAGCGTATGTGCCGGCAAAGGAGAAGTTCCAACCGAGAAATGCGCGAAGTGTCGCGGAGCAGGAGCTCTCAAAGGACAAGAAGAGATCAAGATCGTTATCCCTCCGGGAATTTCAAACGGTGAAGTTATCCGCATGAGCACGAAAGGCGAAGCTATGCCTGGCGGCGTTGCGGGTGATCTGTATGTTAAAATTCATTGCCACCCTCACGCGTTCTTGAGAAGGGAAGGCGTCAATCTCGTAATGGATCTGGATATTAAACTCACCGATGCGCTTCTCGGTGCCGAGTATCCGATCGAAACGCTGGACGGAAAGATCTCGGTAAAGATCCCGGAGGGAGTTGCTCACGGTGAGATACTGCGCGTGCGCGGAAAAGGCGTGCCTGTGGATAAAACGCGCCGAGGTGATTTTCTGATCAAACTCAATATCAAGCTGCCGAAAAAGCTGTCCAAAAAAGCCGAAAAGCTTTTTACGGAATTGAAAAACGAGGGAATTTAAATTTAAGGTACGCCTTCCGGTATAACGGAGGGCGTATTTTATTGAAGAAAAAAGAATTTATATGATATAATGAAAGACTAATAGGCGTCTGTGTAATTTAAAAAAATATGCAACCGACTTTAAACAAGGAGCGTTTTATATTGCCGTATTGGACATGTGAGATCGGACAGCGCATTTCGATGCTCATAACCGGGCCAGTGTGTCGCGTATTTTTTCGGACGCGAGTCATGGGATATGAAAACATAAAAGATCTCAAGCCAGGGGTGGTATTTGCGCTAAATCATACGAGCGAATGGGATCCGATCGTTTTTGCGAATGGTTTCAACATATTTTCAAAAATGATACCGCTCTACACAACATCAAGAGAGAAAAACTTTTACAAAACAAGCGCCTTGAGATCAATATTTTACGGGGGAAATCTTTTCCGGTTCATGGGAGCTTTTCCAGTTGTTGTCGGCGTGAAAAATTATGAACGATCTCTCGCGTTCCATATTAAAATGCTAAAAAATGGGAAAAACGTTCTTATTTTTCCTGAAGGTCATTGCACAAAAGACGGAAAATTGCAGCCGGCGAAGGGTGGTGTCGTGGCGCTCGCGAGGGCGGCGAACGTACCCGTCATTCCGGTCGGGGTCACTGGTCTTTTTAACATTACGCCGAAAGAATTTTTTTTGAGGAAGCGCCGAGTTGGTCTTTATTTCGGAAAACCGATATATCCGAATGAACTTTTTCTTGAGAACGGACGAGTGGGATATTCTGCGTATCCTCAAATCGCGAATGAAATAATAATGTCAAAGATCGCGGAACTTATCGATCTATAATAAATTTTCGTGTTATATGTCTTCGCACGTTAAAATAATGCCGGAGGATGGAATGGACAGCGAACATCGTTTTGCTTTTTTGGTGCACCCGCGCGGATTTAACGACATCTATCTCACGTTTCCTTTCACCCGTTTTTTGCCCAAGTGGCTGGTCAGAAAAGTTTTTTTGCTTATCGGACCCATGGTGGTCGGGAAGGTATACGGACTTAAAACTTCCGACGGAAAAACTGCCAAAGGCGAGATCATCACCGTTCCAATGACAGCGCGAGACATGCTCGAGAACCGAGAATTGGCCGCGCGCGAAGTGGAGGGCTGTATTCGCCTTGCTGAAAAGCGCGGCGCAAGAATGGTTGGTTTGGGCTCGCTTACTTCTGTGGTGGTCGGCGGAGGCGTCGACGTTGTCGGAAAATTTAAAACAAAGATCACGAATGGAAATGCGTTAACGGTTTTTATGGCGTATCAGGGCATTCGAGCTGTCTGTGAAAAAAAAGGCATTGATATGAAAACGGCGCAATTTGCGATCGTCGGCGCATCTGGATCAACGGGAAGCGGAATATCTAAGATGCTCATTCGTGATGGCGGAGCGCGAAGCGAATTGATCATGATCGGACGAACACCATCGCATCTTGAAAGCCTTTCTAATGAAATGCAAGAATTTTTCCCCGATGCAAAAGTAAAAATAACGAATGATATGACGGAAACGATCCATGCCGATGTTGTGATCGTTGCAACGAGCGCCGAAGGGGCGATCCTTAAAGCTGAAAATCTCAAAAAAAATGCGGTCGTATATGATGTGACGCAGCCGCAAAATGTCACGCGGTCCATTATGGACGGCCGTCCCGATCTCTTAGTTGTGGATGGCGCGATAACGAAACTTCCGGAAGGTGTCGGATATACGGTAAACATGGGTCTTGTAAAAGGAGAGTCATTCTCTTGTATGGCGGAAACCATGCTTCTGGGGCTTGAAAAATACCCTGAAGATTTTTGTATCGGGCGCGTTACGATGGAGAAGATCGACACGATCTCAATCTTGGCTGAAAGTTACGGCTTTAAACCCGCGCCTCTTAGAAGCTGGGGAAAAATTATTTAGCGATGAAAAATCAACTATGAATTCTTTCTCTTTTTTTTACGGCATGGGGACTGAAAATATTCTTCTTCTTTCTGCTGGAACTATCAATCTTGCTTTTGCGGTCCTTTTGTTTTTTACGGATCAGCGCAATAAAAAAAATATTCTTTTTTCGCTCATCGCAGTCTCAATTTCAATGTGGGCGTTTTCAATGGCGGGTTTCTATCTTTCTTCCAATGCCACTTTGGTAAATATTCTTTCTGTGTGTCTTTATGTTTCAGCAGCGTGTTTTCCGTTTTTTTTCTATTTTTTTGTCAGCTCGTTAGGAGGAAGTGAACAACCTCTGCCGCTTCGTAATAAAATGACCGCCGTTGCGGCGTTTATATTATCGGTGATCATTGTAAATATTCCTGATTTTGTTATCACCGTTCCGGATAACTCATCAGTAAAAACATTTCTTTTTGGACCCGGATATATATTATACGAGTTGTATCAAGTAACATATTTATCTGTCTGTTTTCATCTTCTTTTTGAAAAATACAAAAAAGCCACGGAACCGCTTTTGAAAAAGCAGCTGCTATTTCTTTTTCTGGGATTATTTTCAGGTTCTTTTATTTGCGTACTGACGAATTTGGTGTTCCCTGCAATCGGGTGGTGGGATTGGTTTTGGTTCGGTCCCGTTGCGACTATCATCATGGTCGTCTTTGTCGGCTATTCCACGGTCAAGCATAATCTGTTCAATACAAAATCGGTCGTCGTGGTTGCGGTCACGTTTGTTCTTTGGGTTGCGATGGCAATGAGGCTTTTCCTCTCTGTGAGAATGGAAGATTATGTCATCAATGGATCCCTCTTCGTTCTCGTTGTCGGCAGCGGACTTATTCTCATTCGCGCCATATATCAGGAGATCGACCAGCTTGAAAAGATCGAAAGCATCGCAAAAGATCTCGAGATCGCCAACGAACATCTTCGCGTGCTTGATAAACAAAAATCAGAATTTGTCTCTATCGCTTCGCATCAGCTTCGCACTCCTCTGACCGCTATCACGGGCTATACTTCCATGGTCATTGAAGGGTCCTATGGTCCGGTTTCCGAGAAAGTGACGGACGTTCTCAGCAAGGTGCTCGAGTCCAGTCGCCGTCTCGCCGTCATTATCGATGATTTCCTCACGATCAGCCATATCGAACAGGGAAAAATGACCTACAAATTTGAAACGGTCGAAATGAAGCAAATGACGCAAAATATCGTTGAAGAATTCGCCGAGCGGGCAAAGCTGAAAAATTTATCGCTCACATTCACCTCGGACGGATACGACACCTATAATGTCACCGCCGATTCGGGGAAGATCCGACAAATACTTTCCAATCTCATCGATAATTCCATAAAATATACGCCCGCAGGCTCGGTCGAAGTGCATCTTTCCAAAGACTTCGGACTTCGAAAAACGCGCATCATGATCAAAGACACCGGCATAGGACTGTCGAGAGAATCGATCGCGGCGCTGTTTCAGAAATTCAGCCGCGCCAAAGAAGTGCAGAAAGTGTATACCGACGGCAGTGGTATCGGGCTCTATATCGGACAAGAGCTTATAAAGGCGCATCACGGCCGCATCTGGGTTGAATCGGAAGGGGAAGGAAAAGGTTCTTCATTCTTTATTGAACTATTAAGCGAAGACTAAATACTAATATACGAATAGTACCAATATACGAATGGATACGAATGCGGACGGTTCCGGCGTTCGTCGTCGTATTCGTTGCCATTCGTATATTGGTACCCATTCGTATATTAGTATTTTTGTGAACGTTATGTTAAATTTATAGTTATGACATCTCAAGAAATAGAAAAAAAGATCGACGATCTTCTTACCCGAGGGGTGGGGCAATTTGTGGATCCGAACGGGGCTTTTCGCAAAAAACTTCAGGCAAAAGCCGAAGGAAAGTATCCCAAAGATATTGTCATCAAATTCGGAGTGGACCCGACGCGGCCCGACATTCATTTGGGGCATGCGGTCATTTTGCGAAAGCTGCGCGGTTTTCAGGAGCTTGGCTGCAAAGTGATATTCCTGATCGGCGATTACACGGCTTCGATCGGCGATCCGACCGGAAAAAGCAAAGTGCGCCCTGAGGTAGAACAGAAAGAGATCGAAGAAAACATGAAAACCTATCTCGAACAGGTGGGGAAGATCCTCCGCACCGATGCCGCGGTTTTTTCGTGGATCAGGAACTCCGACTGGTTCTATGGGGTCGCGGATATTTTTTCCCCGAAGGAGATCACTATCACTCAGGATGGCACTTCGCTCACTTTCCCGAAAAATTCATTTCTTGCCAAAGCGGCCATCTTCGACCAGAGCCGCATGCAGAGAACGCACTTAAAAAAAGAGTCCATCGAAAGTCTTACTTTTCGAGGACTGCTTTGGACCTTGCGCCACATCACGCACGGCCGCCTCATTCAGCGCGATATGTTCCAGGAGAGGATCAAGAACGGGGAAGAACTGTACATGCATGAAATGCTGTATCCGGTCATTCAGGGAATTGATTCTTTCATTCTTTCGCAGATCTATGGAAGCTGCGATCTGGAAGTCGGCGGAACGGATCAAACGTTCAACATGCTTATGGGACGCGATGTCATGAAAGTAAACCATGCTGAAGAGCAGTCCGTGTTATCTTTCGAACTTCTCGTCGGTACTGACGGAAAAGAAAAAATGAGCAAAAGTTTGGATAATTTTATCGCGATCACCGATGTTCCGTTTGATATGTACGGAAAGGTCATGTCTGTTCCGGACAGCGCGCTTATCACTTATTTCGCTCTCTGTACGTACACGCCGCTCGATATGATCGAGGATATTTTTGATAAGATCAAAAAAGGGGGAAATCCTCGAGATGCCAAAATGCGTCTCGCGAAGGAGATCGTTTCGATCTACCACGGGGAAGCGAAGGCAGTCCATGCGGAAGAAGAATACATAAAAACATTCCAGAAAGGAGGCGTTCCCGAAGGCATTCCGGAGATCGATATTTCGCACGGAGAATCGGAAGCCTTTGAAATTTTGAAGAAGTGTTTCGGCGAAGAAAAAAGCAATACGGAGATTCGCCGTCTTTTCGACGAGGGCGCAATAACCATCGGCAATGAAAAGATCACCGATCCGAAAGCAAAGATCACCCCAAAAAACGGCCAAGTCATAAAAGCCGGAAAAAAAACATGGTTTAAGGTAAAAATGGGGTAAGATGTTGCAATTTCTCGAAATTCGTGTATGATAAAGGAACTATGAAATTCGCAATTATCGAAACAGGAGGAAAACAATACCGAATTGAGCAGGGGCAGACGTTCCATGTGGAGAAGCTCGCTGTCGAAAACGAAGGAGAAAAAGTCTTGTTTGACAAGGTACTTTTACTCTCGGACGAGGGAAAAGTCACCATTGGAACTCCGTATATCGAAGGAACGGTCATCGAATGCGCCTACGAGGGCAACGGACGAAACGCCAAGGTTACCACGATCAAATACAAGCAAAAAAGCAACTATTTTAAGAAAAGGGGACATCGCCAGACATTCTCTAAGGTTACCGTTTCAAAGATCTAAACAACCTAACAAGCTCTGAAAGGGGCTTGTTTTGCAATATAAAACACAGCTTGTCAAGACATCTCAAAAATGATATAATTAACAACAGGTTCCCGTATCGGATAGTTGCCCCGAGTTTGTCGAGGGGAGGAAAGTCCGAACACACACTGCCGTCACAAGCGACAGTAGCATGGTAGCGGGTAACGCCCGTCCGGAGCGATCCGCGAGATGCGAGCAGAGACGGTTTGTTTTGAAAGAAACAAACTATCCTTCGCAAGAAGGATAAGTTCTCTTGGTAACAAGAGAGGTGAAACGGCTAAACTCTTACCGGTGTGCAAGGCCGTGTCCCGATTTATCGGGAAGTGCCGCTTGAGGGTTGTGGTAACATAACTCCCAGATAAATAACTATCGTCCTGCGTAGCCTCGGCAAAGCAGGATACAGAATTCGGCTTACAGATACGAGAACCTAATAAAAACACTTGGCGGTCTAACCGCCAAGTGTTTTTAGAAACGCCACGTTTTGACAAAAATAATTAATTATGTTAAGTTACGAAGCGGTTTGGTCCAGAATAGGAGATATATATCATGAAGTTTCAACCGAAAGATTTTAATCAGGTTACTGAAGCGCCGATAGGGCTCGGTATGCGCAAAATTGAAAATGAAGAATTTGCTGCGTATGTATTGAACCGGCACATCAAAGCGGATCAGGAATTTGATATCCCTTTCTCATACAAGAATGATCATAGTAATATGGCCCCGGAATTTCTTAATGATCACGGCGAGCGGAAATATACCCTCACAAGAAAATCGCTTGCGTTACTATGGGCGAAGTATGGCAAAGAGTAAAATATACCCGTCGCGGATGCAAAGCAAAAATGCCTGTCATGAGAACCGGCGGAACGACTTTTTTTGGCGGTTGGTCAGGTGAATGGAGAAAGGACAAGTCCGTCAAATAATATCAAATCACTTGGGTTTACTCCAAGTGATTTTTTTTGCATGTCGTCCGTATACCTATACTCATCTCCAATTAACCTGTTCTTTTTTCTAACGCACCTATCGTCATTCCGGACTTGATCCGGAATCCACGTCCGGCGGTATGGCGTGGATCCCGGGTCCCGGCCCGGGATGACGAATGAAATTGTTTAGTTAGAAATGGAAATTACGCGTCCTATTGTTCCATTCTCGCGCGTAATTGCCCGTCGCCGTTCGTTCCCTGATACTGATACTTTCTCCTGATACTTTAACGCTGTGGATTACTCTCACTTTGCTGTAGACGCTCCATGAGGTATACTGTGTACATGGATAGTATATTAAAATCCGACGTATTTTTTTTCGTAACGACGATTTGCGTTTTCATCGTTACTTCACTGCTGGTGATGATACTCATCGAAGCATGGCGAGTGTTTAAGAATGTTCGAAAAATTTCCGACCGCATTACCGATGGCGCAATGGATCTTTCAAAAGATCTCGCCGCTTTCAGAACAATGCTTCACGAGCATCAGTTCGGCTTTAAACCGATCATCGACGTTATGAAAAAGACAGCCGCGTCTTTCTCAAAAAGCAAACCGAAAAGGGCGAGAAAAAAGAAAGCTCCTAAAGAAGAAAGCGAATTCATCTGACCGAGACTTTTCGAAAATTATTCCCAAATTAATTATTAACAGTTAATCATAGATAATCATATGGCAACGAAGAAGAAAGAAGAGCCGAAAGGCATTGCGCTTCCGTTGGTGGCGGGCGTGTTAGCGGGAATTGCAGGATCATACTTTTTGTATGGACAGGGTAAACCTTCTCCGGCAAACAAGAAAAAACTTAAGGGCTGGATCGTAAAAGCAAAGGGCGAAGTGTTGGAAAAAATTGAAAAATTAAAAGCGGTTGACGAGGAAACCTATCAGAAGGTCATCGATACGGTCGCCGAGAAGTATGCGAAGGTCAAAGACATCGACCCGAACGAAGTACAAGAGCTCGTAAAGGATATGAAAAAACATTGGAAGAGCTTGGTGAAAGAAATGCAACCGAAAGCAAAAGCGAAGAAAAAAGCCGCTCCAAAAAAGGTCGCAACACCGACTATCACCGCAGCTTAATCAAAAAAACCGCTTCATTGTTAAATTGAAGCGGTTTTTTCTATTCTCAATTCTCAATTCTCTATTTTCTATTTTCTATTTTCGTGTTTCGTCTTTTCTGTTATACTTTCTGTATGTCTGAAACAGCTTTATATCGAAAATATCGTCCGCACGATTTCAAGGGAGTGCTTGGCCAGGATCACGTTGTCCGCGTACTGGAGGGCGCTATTAAAAGCGGAAATATCGCTCATGCCTATCTTTTCTGCGGAACTCGCGGAACAGGTAAAACCTCCGTGGCGAGAATATTTGCGAATGCGATCGGTACGAGTTCGAGCGACCTCTATGAGATAGACGCTGCCAGCAATCGCGGGATCGATGATATCCGCGAACTCCGCGAAGCGGTTAAAACCTTTCCATTCGAGGGAAAATACAAAGTGTATATCATCGACGAAGTGCACATGCTGACCAAAGAAGCCGGCAATGCGCTTTTGAAAACTCTGGAAGAGCCGCCTGCTCACGTCATTTTCATTCTCGCCACGACGGATGCGCATAAGGTGCTTGATACGGTTCTCTCGCGCTGTCAGGTTTTCACGTTCAAAAAACCGCCTATAGAAACATTAAAAAATCTCGTCTTGGAGATTTCAAAAAAAGAAGAGAGGGTTGTGGATCACGCTTCGGCAGAGCTCATCGCGCTTCTTGGCGACGGTTCGTTCCGCGACACACTCGTAACTTTGCAAAAAGTTTTGTATTCATCGGATGCCAAGAAAATTTCAGCGGAAGAGGTTGAAAGGATCACCGGCGTTCCCAAGAGCGCGATCGTCAACGAATTTATTTCCGCCATTAACGATCAAAATGCTTCCGGCGCTTTTTCTGCGATCCGCCGGATCACTGACGAAAATATCGATATCGCGGTTTTTCTGAAATTGGTCCTTACCAAACTCCGCGCGGTCATGCTGCTTCGGCTCGCTCCCGATATGCGCACTGCTCTCTCAGACGATTTTACGGTCGAAGATTTCAAATTTTTGTCGGAACTGCCGATAAACAAAGAATTGAAACTGTCTCTCGCTCTTACTGTTTTTCTCGAAGCATCGGACGATATTGCGAAAGCTTTCATTCCGCAGCTGCCGGTCGAACTTGCTGTCGCAAAACTTTTTCAAGCAAAAGAACATTAGATATTTTTTTTCGCCCGTCGTCATCCCGGGCAGCGACCCGGGATCCACGGAGAGCGATGACACGACGTGGATTCCGGGTCGCGGCCCGGAATGACGCGGAATGGAGGCGATACCCTTGAAAGAACTCTATTAAATAAAAAAAATATTATGAATCCACAATATACCGTTCTCAAGCGTTTTTATTTCGTTCGACACGGGCAGACCGTACATAATGTGAATAATGAATATCAAGACGGAAAAGACCCTTTGACGGAAAAAGGGATGGAGCAGGCGTCGCTTGTCGCCGAAAGATTCGTGTCGATACCCGCGGATCGCATTATCGCCAGCGATTACCAGCGTACTCAGCAAACCGCGCATGCGATCTCAGAAAAGACCGGCCTCGAGATCACTTCGTCGGAACTCTTTCGGGAATTACGAAGGCCAACAGATCTGGTCGGAAAAAAAAGATTTATTCCGGAATCAAAGCTGATAATGGACGAAATGATCGAACACGAACCGATCCCCGATTGGCATCATCTCGACGAAGAGAATTTATTTGAAGCGGTGGCTCGTGCGAGAAAAGCGCTTGATTATTTATGTTCGGTCAAAGAAGAAACGGTTATCGTGGTAACGCACGAATTGTTTATCAAGATCATGCTGTCCGCCATGGCGGTTGAAGATGATGCGAAAGCCGTCGAATTCTATCGGACCATGCGTTATTTTATGGTGGGAGATAACACGGGCATCACGATCGCGGAATATGGAAATTTCATAAACGATATCCGTTTTCGATTGCGCATTTGGAACGATCACGCGCATCTATAAAAGTTCATAAACTTTATAAACTTGATAAACTTAATCTATGGATGAACCAACAAACATTGTAATTCCTCAAAAAGTACCGGAAAAGCCGGTCAAAAAATTACCGGAGGGCAGCGGTTCTTTACCTACGAAAGCCAACCAGGACACTCTTGATAAGGTGTTCGACATGATGAAAAATCCGAAGCATTACAACATCAAAGTAAAGTCCGAAGATGATAACAAGAAATTGAGCTTTGTTACCGGCCTGAAGCTTATTGAAGGCACATTTCTTACTGAAACGGCGGTAATGACCATGAGAGTATCGGGAGTGAATATTTCTTTAAACGTCGGAGGTGCTCTTGCCGACACGTGGAGTATCGAAGGCGTAAAAACATACGTTGAGAAAGGGTATGATACGGCTTACGATTTTGCCGATTGGCTGTGGAAGAACAAGAAATAAAACGGTTGGACGCGTCCAAATAATGCCGTAATCGTTGTTTTACTGTCATCCCGGGCCGAGACCCGGGATCCACGTCGGTAGTTCGTCCGATGCGGATGATGACGGTTACCAATCGTTCGTATTCGTTGCCATTAGTATATTGGTACCCATTCGTATATTAGTATCTAGAGCGAGGAATGTTTTTTATCGACTTTTCCTGACTCGAGTATCTTTTCGGTCATGCCGATCGATTGCGATGCGAACGTTCCAAGCGAAGCATATTTTCTCATATCTTCTTCGGAGTGAGCGTCAGGTCCGCCGCTCGCTATGCCATCGTAAATTTTAAGAAGTTTTCGCAGTTCGATCTTGTCAGCTTCGATCTCGGACTCGTTCTTTTGACCGATCTGCCAAAGTCCGTAAACGGTTTCCATTCCGTCGATCCTCTTTTCTTTCAGCAGCTTTTCGATAAAGAAATAATCCATTTTTTTCTTCACGGTGAAATAGTGCGCGATAACGGCGACCCCGCCGGCATCTCGAATAAGTTTTGCCGATTCGTCGAGATCCGGCGCGTATGTGACTTCTTCATAGCCTTTCAGGTAGGCATCCGGCGAAAGAAAAAGGGAATAGGGAATTTGGTGTTCTCCTGCGCCCATCATTTTTTCATATTTTTCTCGAACTTCACTATCGGTTTCCGCTTCCTTTTTCATTTTTTCGATCAAGAGCTTGGTAACATTTTCGTTCTCGGGATGTAATTTCAGCGCTTCGACGATATGAGGCCTGCCGATAGCTTCGCCTCCGGACGCGATAAGACATTCGCTCTCCGAAATACTGAACCCGAGGAGCTTGAGATTAAAAACTATTTTTTCCATTCTCTCCACCCGCGCAGCCTGCGCTTTTGTACAGTGCTCCATGAGTGCCGGGTTTTTCGGGTCGACAAATAGTCCGATGACATGCAGACCGCCTTTACCGAGACCCGAGATCTCTTTCGGGGGCGCTGCGCTGATCTCGATCCCGGAGATCCATTTTGTGCGAGAAGATTTTACCGTGGTGAGATAGGAGATCGCATCGTCATTAAGGATCGCATCATGGTCGGTAAAAGCGACAACAGAAACGTTGAGCGATTCCGCCAGCAAAAACATCTGCTTGTGAGATAGCTTGCCATCGGAAAGGGTCGTGTGAGTATGAAGTGATTCGAACATAATAATAGAAAATAGAAAATAGAAAATTGAAAATAGATTAAAGATTATTTATTTTTAACTTTTATTCGTCATTCCCTTGAAAAAGGGAATCCAGAATTCATATCAATAAACTCTGGATTCCCGCCTTCGCGGGAATGACGGGCAAAGAAGTTGTTTTTGTTTTTAATGTCTTAGAAGGATATTTTTTATTTAGCGGATTTTTTTTATTTAATCAATTTTCTATTCTCAATTATCTATTCTCTTCGTCTTCGCTAGTCCCCCCGGCAAGAATCGAACTTGCATTTTAAGTTCCGGAAACTTATGTCCTATCCATTGAACGACGGAGGGATTTTAGAGTATCAGGGGGCAGTATCAGTATCAGGAAATGACGCCATCCGTCGCCCCTGATACCGATACCCATCCCTGATACTTATACATGGTATCCTTTACAATACCGAAAGTAAATAGCGTAAAATGCGGTTATCACACATTTGTTTGACTTTAATCCGCGGTTTCGTCTATAATGTTTTGTATAGTGTTTTCGGCGATAAAGAGGGTAGTTTCTACGGCGTTGTGCTCGTGAATAAGCCATCTTGCCCTACACGTTAAAAGGTCGAGAATTAAATAAAATATTTAAAATGGCGTACGATAACAACGGAGGCGGCTTCACACCACGACCCATGTTCCAGGGTAACTGGTCATGCTCGGGTTGCGGAGGCGCAATACATGAACTTCCTTTCCAGCCGGATCAGGAGAGACTCGGACAGCTTCTCTGCCGCGATTGCCACAGAGCAAAGCGAGGAGATAGGGACACCCGAGGAGGAGGAAATCGCGACAATAGAGGTCCTCGCACCATGCACCAGGGCAATTGGTCCTGCTCAGGATGCGGAACCGCTATCAACGAACTTCCTTTCGAACCGGATGAGTCCAGACTCGGGCAGCTTCTCTGCCGAGATTGCCACAGGGCAAAAAGAGGGAATATGTAAAACAAAGAAAAACGATCCCGCAAGGGGTCGTTTTTTTGTATTGACATTTGACAGATTAAATGCTTATAATGCACTTGGAATGCAAACTAAGGAACGATCTATTTCCGAAATATGCATCGTTTTTACCTTGAAGGAGGTATTGAAAAATGACCGAAGAAACAAAAGTTGAAGCCGTCAAATCTTCAGAACAACCAGCCACACCGGAAAAAGAAGCGGTAAGCTCAGCACCGCCAAAAACCGCGCCCAAAACCAATCAGGCGAAGAAAAAAAGAGCATGGCCGGTCCTCTCAATATTGGGATTAATTTTTGCGTTTCTGATCTTCGGGGCTTTGATGCTCGTTATACATCCCGAGATCGAAGATGCCATCATGAGCAAAAAATTGACCGAGGAGAATTTTAGCGCCGCGCTCGTTAAGCAAGCGCCCGGATTGGCAGATGAATATCCTGTTTCCGTAGTGGTTAAATATAAAACCGCTCTGGGAGTATTGGAATCACGGGAACCCATCGTGTTCGAATATGGTGTGGCCGCAGATGGAACCAAATGCGTTCAATATTATTATTCCACAGATGTAAAGAATGCTCCGACGAAACAGGCTTGCGTCGCTCCAAAAAAAGTGCACGAGCCCGGTTGGACAGAAAAAACATGGAATACCGTTGCTTCATGGGAAGGTTGGCAACAGGCCAACGACGCTTGGAATAAAGCAGAACATCAGGCTTCCGACCTCTGGTCAAAAACGGCGAATTATGCCGCCGACCTTTGGTCTAAAGTACTTGATCTCGTTCACTAATAAGTCAGATCGATATCCTCATGCCCCGCCCAAAAGCGGGGTATTTTTTTTCTGTAAAACACGCATTCACAAAAAAACTCGTCGTCATTCCGGACAGCGATCCGGAATCCACGTCAGTGGAACTATTAACGTGGATCCCGGATCCATCCTTCGCCAAAGGCTACGGCATGGCGCAGCGCGGTCCGGGATGACGAAATAAAGCCTTAGTACGGCGGTCGTTTTTTCGAGTTGACAAAATATAAAAAATAGTGCAAAACTATACATAGTACCTTGACACTATTGAAATAACAGGAGATAGAAATGACAGAAACAGGATTGAGAAAAAAACGGCTCAAAATTAAGATACAGGGCACCGTACAAGGCGTCGGATTCCGACCTTTTGTGTTGCGGCTTGCTGAGAAACTGGGTGTTTTAGGCTGGGTTATTAACGGCGTTCGAGGCGTTGAGATCGCTGCAGAGGCGGATGTGATAGACCTTCTTGAATTTGCCCGGTGCGTTGTAGATCATGCTCCCGAAGTGGCGGCGATCGATTTCGTGGAATATTCGTATCTCGACGATACGGAAAAATATGAAAAATTCGAAATTCGCGAAAGCGACAATTTTGGAGAAAAAACAGCCTTGGTGCTTCCCGACTTGGCAACATGTCCGGAGTGCCAAAGCGAAATATTCGACAGAAAAAATCGGCGCTTTCGGTATCCGTTCACGAACTGCACCAACTGCGGTCCGCGACATTCAATTATCGAACGGGTCCCGTATGATCGCCCGAATACATCGATGAAAGTTTTTCCGATGTGTCCGGAATGCGAGAAAGAATACAACGATCCTGCGAATCGCAGGTTCTATGCACAGCCGAACGCATGCCCAGTTTGCGGTCCGCATTTGGTACTGCTGGATCAAAATGGAAAAGATCTCGCAACTCGAGATAGTGCGCTTCGTATGGCAGAAGAATATATTGATTACGGAAAAGTCGTCGCCTTAAAAGGGCTTGGCGGTTTTCAATTGATAGTCGATGCCATTAATCCGATCGCGATCAAAAAGTTGCGCGAGAGAAAGGGACGGCCAGGACAAAAACCGTTTGCGGTTATGTATCCGAACATTGAACTGGTAAAAGCGCATTGCGAAGTTTCGATGGAAGAAGAAAAACTTCTTTTGTCCCGACAATCGCCGATCGTGCTTTTAAAGAGGAAGGACCGTCCTTCCGAAGTTGAGAAAGTTCCACATAAAGATATCGCTCCCGATAGCAACGTTCTCGGCGTGATGCTTCCATACACTCCGCTTCATCATCTATTGATGGCGGATCTCGGTTTTCCGATCGTTGCCACGAGCGGCAACTTGTCGGACGAGCCTATCATTACGGATGAGGATGAGGCGGTCGTATTGCTTGGACATATTGCGGACGCTTTTCTCGTTCATAATCGCGGTATCGTTCGTCACGTTGACGATTCGATCGCGAGAGTGATAAACGGGAAGACTGTCATCTTGAGAAGGGCGCGGGGATACGCTCCGATGCCTATAAAAGTCGAAAGTCGAAAGTCCCTGCTTCGCCAAGGCTATGCAGGGCAAGCACCAGTCGAAAGTACGCCGACGATCGTGGCTTTTGGTCCAGATCTGAAAAATGTGGGGGCGGTTCTCACCGATGGCAAAGTCTATTTGACACAGCACATCGGCGATATGGGAACCACAGCTTCCGGGGACGCACTTTTGAGATCGATCAACGACACGCTCGCTTTTCGGGAGAAAAAACCGGAGGCGGTTGTCTGCGATCTGCATCCCGATTACGCATCGACAAGAATGGCGGAAGCGTTTGCCGAGGAACATCACATTCCTCTCTATCGCGTCCAGCATCACAAAGCGCATATTTTATCCGCAATGACTGAAAATGACATTGTAGGAAAAACAGCGCTCGGTGTGGCTTGGGACGGTACGGGATACGGCGAAGACGGCACGATCTGGGGCGGAGAATTTTTCCGCGTCAGCGAAACCGGCCTCACGCGCTACGCGCATTTGCGCACTTTCGGTTTGATCGGCGGCGACAAAGCCGCACGTGAGCCGAGATACTCCGCAGCCGCGATCCTTTATGAGATCTACGGAAAAGAAATTTTCGATTCCGACAGATTCGCATCGGTGAAAGCGCTGATTGGCGTTGAAAGGAAACTCTTTCCTCAAATGCTGAAAAACAAAATGAACGTCGTTATGACATCCAGTGCCGGAAGATTGTTCGATGCCGTCGCTTCGATCCTAGATATTTGCCACTCGTCCGATTATGAAGGGCATGCGGCGATACTTTTGGAACAGGCGATCGGCGATGAAACGACCAATGAAAATTATGAGATATCCGTCGTAAAAGATGGGGATGAATATATATTTAATTGGGAACCGATGATCCGCGACATCGTATATGAATACGAGTTGGGAATTCGTCCGGGCGTTATTGCGAAAAAAATTCACAATACGCTCGCGAGGGTGATCGCTCGAATTTTTCTCGTTTCAGGAGAAGGACGGCTTGTTCTTTCCGGCGGATGTTTTCAAAATAAATATCTGTTGGAAACAACGATAAAAAAACTTGAGGGATATTCGGACGACGGCAGAATATTCACTCAAGGCAAGGTGCCGATGAATGACGGAGGCATTGCTCTCGGTCAGATCACGGCGGTGTTAGATTCCGTCCGTCATTCCGGACTTGATCCGGAATCCACGTCGGAAACGTTAAATATAGATTCCGGGTCCATCCTCCGCCAAGGCTACGGCATGGCGCGGCGTTGCCCGGAATGACAAAGTAAAGGAGGTGATGATATGTGTTTATCTATACCGGGAAAAATCGTTGCTATTGAAGGCAATGAACCTTTCCGCACAGCCAAAGTGAATTTTGGAGGGGCGATAAAAGGCGACATTTCGCTTTTGTTTTGCCCCGGTGCGAAAGTCGACGATTATTGCCTGACTCATGCGGGCAATGCGCTTGAAATAATCGATGAAGCGCTTGCGCTTGAAACGATCACATTGCTGCAAAGCGTCAGGAGATAACGATGAAATATATTGACGAATTTCGCGACAAGGAAGTTGCGAAGGGGGTGATCGCCGAGATCAAAAGAACGGTCGAGGAGATCAAACAAAACCCTGAAATAAAATTGCCGATTCGCATAATGGAAATTTGCGGAGGGCAAACCCATTCGATCTTACAGTACGGTATCCATTCGGCGCTTCCCGAGGAGGTGGAATTTGTCCACGGTCCGGGATGTCCCGTTTGCGTTACTCCCATTGAAACCATCAACCTTGCTCTGGAACTCGCGAAACAGCCGAACGTGATCTTCACGTCCTTCGGCGACATGCTGCGCGTTCCCGGCTCGGATGAAAATATGTTTGAAGCAAAAGCGAAAGGAGCCGACATTCGGTGGGTGCGGTATTCTCCAACTGAAGCGGTCGAGATCGCGAAACAAAATCCCGACAAAGAAGTCATATTTTTTGCCATCGGATTTGAAACCACAACGGCCCCGATCACCGCAGCGCTCCATAGAGCAGAAACGGACGGAGTGAAAAACTTCTCGATCCTTCCCGCCATGGTTCGCGTTCCTCCCGCGCTCGAAGTAATTTTGAGCGATCCGGAATGCGTTGTTGACGGCATTCTCGCCGCCGGCCACGTGTGTACGGTTATGGGCACGGAAGAATACGAACCGCTCGTCCAAAAATACGGCGTTCCGATCGTGGTTACCGGTTTTCAGCCGGTAGACATTTTGAACGGCACGCTTATGGTCTTGAAACAGTTGAGAGACGGTCGAAGTGAAATTGAAAATGCTTACGGATGGGTGGCTCGCGCTTCGGGCAATACCGTGGCAAAAACACTCATTGATAAGTATTTCAAGATAATCGATCGAAAATGGCGCGGTATCGGAACAATACCAAATAGCGGTTTCGGACTTCGCGATGAATATCTTCATTACGATGCCGAACTGAAATGGAAAAATATAGATGCCCGAAAAGAACCCGAACCCAATGCATATTGCGGTCTCGTTCTGATGGGGAAAATTAAACCAACAGAGTGTCCTTTTTTCAGAAAGGAATGTTCGCAAGAGCATCCTATCGGGGCGCTTATGGTTTCCTCGGAGGGCGCATGCGCGGCATACTTTTTGTATCAGCAGGACATTAGCCCTTCGACAAGCTCAGGGCAAGGAGAAACTAAATGACTTATAGTTTAGAATGCCCTGTGACGGGGTACAAAGAGACGGATGTCGTCACCATGGCCCACGGATCGGGCGGAGAGAGCATGCAAAAGCTCATCAGTGAAATGTTCGCAAAGGCGTTTCCCGATCTGCAAGCGGAAGATGATGCGGCAACTTTTGACGTATCGGGACCGGGGCAGTTCGCGACTAGTATCGATTCCTTCGTGGTTGACCCTATTTTCTTCAAGGGCGGAAATATAGCTTCGCTTTCCGTTCATGGAACGGTCAATGACTTGGCAATGAAGGGGGCAATGCCGCTTTATCTTAACGTCGCGTTCATTCTTGAGGAAGGACTCCCGTTAAGGCGGTTAAAATTGCTTGTTTTATTACTCGCAAGGGCAGCAAAAAAAGCTGGCATAAAGATCGTTACGGGCGATACGAAGGTCGTACCGAAAGGAAAAGGCGACGGCATATATATAATTACCTCCGGCATCGGCGTAGTCTTCTGCGAGAAAAGTTTGACTCCCGGACCGAAAAAAGTTTCGGTCGGAGACAAAATTATCGTTTCAGGAGACATCGGCCGACATGGCATGTCGATCATGTCTGCAAGAGAAGGATTTGATCCGCTTCGTTCGGATTCCGCTCCATTGAATGAAATGGTCAAGAGTTTGTACGATCGGGATATCAATCCGAAATGTATGCGCGATGCAACACGAGGCGGAGTTGCCGCCGTGCTAAACGAGATAGCGAGAGTGAAAAAAGTTCACATCCGCATCGATGAGGAGAAAGTTCCCGTCGATGAGGAAATAAAAGGACTTGCAGAAATTCTCGGTTACGATCTGCTGCACGTGGCCAACGAAGGAAGATTTGTTCTTTTTGTAAAACCGGAAGATGCCGAAAAAACGGTAAAAATTCTCCAAACTTTTAAAGGTGGAGAACAAGCCGCCATCATCGGCGAAGTAGTGAAGGAACACAAAACCGGTTCGGTAACCGCAGAAACCCTTCTCGGCACCGAAAAACCCATACTAATGCCCGCTGGAGAGATCCTCCCGCGCATTTGTTAGTAAAGAGTTGATCTTTTAGTGCAAAGAACCCAAAGGCGGTCAAATTGACCGCCTTTTTTTGTTTTTTCAAGGATTTGTGCTATGATAGCCAGTGTAAATCGAGATATTGGGGTGTAGTGTAATGGTAACACGCCTGCCTTTGAAGCAGGAGACTCTTGGTTCGAGCCCAAGCGCCCCAGCACGCAAAAAATTACCTCGCAAAGGAGTATCTTTTGCAGGTGATTTTTGTGTAAATTATTAGCATACGGATTTTAAAAAGAATGAGTGCCTGACTACCGTTCGTAAGAGAATTATAACTGTCTCGAATTTATATGATTAAGAAGATTACCTTAGAAAATTTTCGATGTTTTCAGAAACATACATTATGCTTCCGGGACTTAACGGTTATTGTTGGTAAAAACAATGCAGGAAAATCCACTATTGTTGAAGCGTTGCGTTTAATTTCTTTAGTAACAAATAGGTACAGAAAACTTCCATATAAAATGCCTCCCGATTGGACTGATTTACCTAAAAAGTGTTTAGGAGTGAGTCCTTCTATAAAAGGACTGGATATTGGTTTAAATGGGTTATTTTTTCAAAACAACGATGGACCAGCAAAAATAACTGTTTTTTTTGATAATAACGCAAAAATCGATTTAATGATTGGAGAAAAAGCTGAGTTGTTCGCGTTAATATTTGACAGTCAGGGTAAGATTATTTTAAATAAATCACAGGCGTTAATAAATGAGATGTCAGAAATAAACATTCTTCCTCAAATTGGTCCATTAAAAGACAAGGAGGATTTGCTTACTGAAGAATATGTGAAATATAATATTTTTTCAAATCTCGCGTCCTTACATTTTCGAAACCAACTGATTCATCTCGGACAGTACTTTAATAAATTTAAAGAACTTTCAGAAAGTAGTTGGGAAGGTTTAAAAATAATTAGGTTTGAAAAAGGAAGTCAGTTAAATGATGAACCACCTTTTTTGCTCGTAGAAGATAGCAACTTTATTGGAGAGATTGCAACAATGGGGCACGGCTTACAAATGTGGCTACAAACGATGTGGTTTCTCGCGAGATGTGATAAAAATTCAATCGTAATATTAGATGAGCCAGATGTTTATCTTCATGCAGATATGCAAAGAAATCTTATTAACTTCTTTAGGTGTAAATTTAAACAGGCGATAATAGCAACACATTCGATTGAAATCATTTCGGATGTTGAACCGCTTAATATTTTGGTGGTAAAAAGAGAAAATAACGAGTCTGTGTTTCTAGATGGTGTTCCCGGGGTACAACAAATTATTGAGAGTTTGGGGAGCGTGCATAATTTAGAATTAATCCGCTATTGGTCGGCAAAAAAATTCATATTTTTAGAAGGAAAAAAAGATGATCTTAAAATACTAGAAATCCTTCAAAAATTGTTCACCCTCAGTCCCCTGAATCTTTCTTCGATACCAGTAGGGTACACAGATGGGTGGTCTGGGTGGGAAAGAGTAATTGGACTGAACATAGGTCTTAAGAATACTGGAGTAGAAACATATTGTGTATTTGACTCTGACTATCATTTACCCGACGAAATCGAAAACAGATTGTTGAGTGCAGGGAAAAATAACATAAAAATTCATATTTGGGATAAAAAAGAAATAGAGAATTATCTCATAATTCCCGCCGCCGTACTAAGGTATATTAAAAAACAGGCACATATAGGAAACCCAACACTACAACTTATCAACAGTAAGGTATTAGGAATAGCCGAAGAGATAAAAAATGATATTGTGGATAATATTTCTGATGAAATAAAGAAAAGCGATCGCGGATTAAGCGTATCTACATGTAATAAAAAAGCAAGAGAAATGGTAAATACAAAATGGCAGCATCCTGATGATATTTTAACTATTATTCCAGGAAAACAAGTATTATCTTCTCTTAGCGATTGGTCTAAGCAGGAATTCAATGTATCTTTCAGTAAATTTCAAATTGCTAGTGAGCTTATTGAGTCTGAAATTAATAACGAGATAATTCGTGTTTTGAAATTTCTTCAAACTTGAGGAAATTTTAGTCAGAATGGGTGCCTGACCCCGATTCTACTTATTCAAAATTCATGTACTAATGATTTAATCGGATTGAAAAAAAATGGATTGGGAAACCTTTATTATTGCTATACTTGGATCTGGTGCTGTTACCGCGCTTGTTAATGTATGGATGAATCACCGAACTCAAATTCGCGCAATAAAAGAGTCGGGGCTATATTCAAAACGAGCCGAAGTATTAGATGAAATAATGAAAAGAATGGAGGAACTCCATCGAATTATGGGGGAACTCGTTTCTTTTTTTCAAGATGACGGGTCGGCTGATGCTGAAAAAGCCCGACGTAAAAAAACAGCCGAGGCGTTTAATTGTTTTTTGGAGTATCTCAAGAGAAATAGGCACTATTTACCACGGAAATTATCCGAGGAAATACAACACCTCTGCGATGAATATAAAGAGTTATTTATGAGTTTTTCTTTTGAAGCAAGGCCAGAAGAGGGGAGGTCAGACCTTAAAAAATGGAAATCGCTTATTGATAGGTACGATATGGATTTTACAGATCAACAGGAATGTATAGCCGACGAGTTTAGAAAAATAATCGGTGTTAAATAATAGGTAATGGTAATGGGGTCAGGCACTATTGTTTTTAAAAAAGTATGATACAATATTCTCCTATGCCAAGAAATGAAAGAGTTGATGTCGGGGGTGAAGTCTATCACGTCATAAACAGAGGAAATGGCAGGCAGACTATTTTCCAAAATGAAGAAGACTATCTTCTTTTTGAATCACTGCTTGAACACGCAAAGGAATTTATTGTGGATATGAGAATCATCGCTTATACGATTATGCCGAATCATTGGCATCTTGTTTTGTATCCAAAAAAGGACGGTGATCTTTCTCTCTTTATGCACTGGCTTACGACAAGCCACACCCGAAAACATCATGTCATGAAAGAAAATATCGGTGGCGGGCATCTCTATCAAGGAAGATACAAATCATTTCTTGTGGATACGGACAGTTATTTTCTCTCTGTTTTTAAATACGTAGAAAGAAATCCGATGAGGGCAAAGTTGACGGAAAATTGTGAAGATTGGCGATGGGGAAGTTCGTGGAGAAGATCGAACGGTTCGGAAAAAGAGAAAAAATTGCTTTCCTCGCCGCTCGTTGATTTTCCGGAAAAATACAGCGTATGGATAAACAAACCGGAAAAAGAAGATGATGTTGTAAAGATCAGAAATTCGATAAATAAAGGAGTACCGTATGGTCGCGATATTTGGAGTATGGATATGGTTGAAAAATATGAATTGTCTTCATCGCTGAATAAGCCGGGGAGACCGAAGAAAAAACATTAGAACATGAAAATTACAAAAGAATGGTGCCTGACCCCATTAACCATTAATGACCCCATTAACGACCTTGACAGTGAATCTGCATCATTGTTGCACCAAACTGAAATTCGTGGTACGGTGAAAATCAGAGTTCATTCTTTTTGGAGGATGTTGTGAAAAAACTTGCTTTTCTTTTTGTTGTTTTTATTGTTTCTCTTCTTTTAAGTTTGACAAGCTTCGAAGCTGACAAACCTTTTGTTGACGAAGGCGGATATATCGGCGTATACATTGATCTTGTTGAAAACATTAAAAAAACGGGGGAACCGCTCATTATCGATTACGATTGCTACAGCTCTTGCATCATCAAACTTTCGGCCGGGAATTCGCTTCGCGTTTCAAAAAAAGCGCGTTTCGGCGTTCACGAAGCGCGAAATATTATGCCGGGCAGAAGCTATTTTGATCCGACAAGCAGAAGGAATGAAATGGCTACCATGTTTCTCCGTGCAAATGTTCCTGAATGCGCCGTTCGTCTGTTTAATTCAAAAAAAGCGTTCAATAAAGGCGAGATAACTTTTTTTGGCGGAGAAGAAATCCTTCGCGCTTGCCCTCAAATAAAAGAATTTGGCAGATAGAGCAAAACCGCCCTCGGGCGGTTTTTTATGTCGCATCTGACCCCATTATTTATTTATCTGTTTCGTATTTTTTGATTTTGGCGTATTATAGAGGTTCAGGTAACATTAAATACTATGCAAAAAAAATCTACATTATTGTTTTGGTTGATGGGGATCTATGCCGTTCTTTTCGCTTATTTGGCGTTTGACCCGATCGATCGAGGCACATGGTTTGTGGAAAATTTGACCGTGTGGATCATTCTTTCGGTCGTGTTCGCGCTGTACGCAAAAGGCATTCGATTTTCGAACATGGCTTACTCGTTCATGTTCGTGCTTATTTACCTCCATACCATCGGCGGGCATTTCACGTTTGCTCTCGTCCCAATGGATTGGTTTACTGATCTCTTCGGATTTAGTCGGAATCATTTCGATCGGATCGCCCATTTTTCCGTAGGATTTTATGCTTTTGCGATCGCGGAATGGCTCTACGTAAAAAAACTCATTGCAAACAAATTTCTGCTATTTACTTACCCGGTCTTCGCCATCGCTTCTGTCGCCATGGGGTATGAATTAGTGGAATGGATCTACGCGGCGCTGGCAGCTCCGGAAGCGGGAGCCGCTTATCTCGGCAGTCAGGGCGATATCTGGGATGCGCAAAAAGACATGCTCCTTGATACGCTGGGCGCGCTCCTGGCAACAGCCATTTTCTTTGTTTCAAACGGCCTTTGGAAAAAAGCAAATGGTTACAATAAAACGACCGTATGACGGAACATAAGGAAAACGCGCCGTCATTTCGGAACGCAAAGGCTGGCGATATTATTACTTTTGGCATTTATCCTCAGTTGGCGGACGGTACTGATCGGACGCCTATTTCATGGCGCGTACTGCAAAATTCAGGCGGGGAACTTTTGATTTTGAGCGAGTATATTTTGGACTGCAAACGGTACCATAACGACGACAAGCCGTATCACAGCGAGGATGCGGATATTACTTGGCACGATTGCGATCTGCGGAAGTGGCTGAACGATGAATTTTACAACGCTGCTTTCGATGACGATGAGAAAGGGATCATTAAGACTGCGTTTTGCGGTGGCAACGGTGAGGGTTGTCCGGATACGGAAGATAAGGTTTTTTTACTGAGCGTGGATGAGGTAAAAACTTTTACTGATGCGACGGACGAAACGGCAGCTCGGAGGCGTGCGGTGGGAACGGATTTTGCCAAAATAAAAAAAGCCGACGGGTATCGGTTGTATGTATATGACAAATCGATCGAAAAGGATTATATAATTGAAAACGGTAAAAAACTCGGCTGTTCTTGGTGGTGGACGAGAACGCGGGGAAATCACCCTTCGCGTGCGGTCTTTATTGGCGCGCGAAGCAATATCAAGCGCTACGGGCGCGTGAATTTGGGAGGTTTGGGGGTGCGCCCGGCTTTGCGAATAATGACGATGTAACGACGACGTGGATTCCGGGTCCTTGCCCGGAATGACGATTGTTTAGCTGCGTTGGCGCTACGAGCGACGACAAGAATGGAAAAAAGCTAAAATGTGATATAATGTCATACATGAAAAAAACACTTATTATCGTGTCTGTTATCATTGCCATTCTTGGGATCGCCTACTTTTTTACTAACCCTGCGTTCATAAAGAAAAGTAATGAAGAAAAACAGACGCCGTCGGTCGCTGCGGACAAGCACATGGATGGGGAATATATCATTGAGGGAAAGAAGGTAAAACTGGTGAACGGTTTCGCTGAAGAGAAGGTTTCCGGCTCTGATCTGAAAATGTTCACGTATTACTTCGGTAATGAATTGAAAACAGACCTTGATGCCGATGGTGCGAAAGATGATATTGTATTTCTTATCACTCAGGATCGAGGAGAACCTGCGCCCGGGACTTTCTTTTATGTTGTCGGAGCTGTCAACACCGACCGCGGATATGTCGGTACGGACGGATATCTTTTGGGCGACAGGATCGCTCCGCAGACTACGGAGGAGAGTAAAAATCCAAAACACAAGAACGTGGTTGTGGTGAATTATGCGGACCGTGCGCCCGGCGAGTCGGTCATGGCGTGGCCTTCCGTCGGAAAGAGCGCTTATTTGAAGCTCGATGTTGCCACGATGAAATGGGGTATTGTGATACCCGATTTTGAGGGGGAATCACGTTAGAATTGAGTTAGTAGTTAGTAGTAAGTAGTTAGTAGAGACGGAAAAAATCTCTCCGACACACTTCTCATGACTTCCGATGATTTTCAAAAACTGGTGCAAGAGGGGATCGATGTTATACCGGCGCGTTTTTTGGCTCGCTTGAGCAATGTGGCTTTTGTGGTGGAGGATAGGCCGAGCGCCGAGCAGATCGAGAAAAAAGGAACAAGGCGAAGGAGCTTTCTTTTAGGTCTTTATGAGGGTATCCCGCTGACCGAACGCGGAAGCGAATATGGGTTCGTTCTTCCCGATAAGATCACCATCTTCAAACGGGAGATCGAAGATTACGCAAAGGACGAGAAAGACATACCGGATATCGTCAAAGATACGGTATGGCATGAGGTCGCGCATTATTTTGGGATGGACGAAGCGGAGGTTCGCGAAAAAGAGAAAAGAAATAAAAAAAGAAACCGTCTTCGCTGACGCGTAAAACACTAAGACCCTTTAATCATCTGCGGGATCGAGCGGCCACCGCGAGCTGGCTGTTTCCATATTCACGGAAGGGGAAAGGGCGATCATAATCGGCCGACCGTCTTCTTGTATCTTTTCATGTATGATCCGCACTTTTCGGAATTCCTTCTCCATTTCTTCGAGAACTTCTCCGGATGCGGTATATATTTCCGTTTCTCGATCGCCGAAAAACCAGTCCGCTGTATCGGGTTCCAGTTTATCAAGCGCACCGCCGGCAAAACGGACTTCTTTCAACAGCACCCCGCCGGTAGCTTTTGAGATATTTTTTCCGACAAAAGATCCCGATCTCTTGAGTGTTTCCTCGCGGATAACCACCGCCATGCTTTTCCTTCTATGGAATTTTCCCATGGTTATTCCCGGTATGGCAACCACGATAACGCCGACCACAAGTAATTTAGGGCTTTCTGCCGGATCATCTTTCATCCAATTTGATAAGAGAGCCGTTGCTTCTGTTGAACCGGGAAATCTTTCCTCACTAAGTTTCTTCGAGAGCCATTGCGCTCTGTATATCGCGTCTGTTAAGTCCTTGGGCGCGAGTATTTTTTCATCGAGCGCGTTTGGATCGTCATGCGGTGCAAAATATTCTTTTTGTCCAGGAATTGAAGCGATAGCCTGCGCGAGGTGGCGGGCAAAAACCGCGTTTTTATGTGCGAACGATATAAGGCCTTTTGCATGCGCTTCCGCATTGTGCACGAAAGATCTTGCATCCTTCGCTGGTTTTTGTTCAAATCGAGTTTTCAATATGGATTGTTTTGTTGGCATAGCTTTAACCTATCTTCCAAACTTAAATTTGAGATGAAAGATCGAAACAAAAAAGAGAGATCGTCGTCCGTATGCCGAAAACCCGGACGTTAGCCCGGGTTTCTTCGCTGGTAAAATGATAATCTATATTACCGGCCAACTTTTTTTGCATAGTCTACCATGCCCTGAAAATCGATCGCTACGACGGGTTCGTCTCCCACCACCCATGCGTCGTGTCCGGCGGCGAGCGTGGAAACGCTGCCCGGCTTTATATCTGTTTCCGTACCGTCGGACATGGTCACGTGCAGCGTCCCCGATACGATATATTGGAAATGCGGAGCCTCGCACCATTCAGTTTTTGCAATGGGTTTTACGTGCTGGGACCATTTCCAGCCCGGCTCAAAGGTTGCTTTGCCGATCATCCGGCCCCCGATATCTACCAGCTCGATCTTACCTTTTTCAAAAGTCCGTACTTCATCCGGGTCGCTAAAATATTTTACTTCCATATTTTTTGTTTCCATAGAAAGAGTTTTTATAATTATTATTAATACTTAAACCGTGATACTCGAGATATGTTAAGCGGACATGAAAGAAAATGTTTCGCCCTCCTCTCTTCACCGCATCAAATAAAATAGTGATATTTAAGGGTGAGAGTCCCACCACAAAAAGAAAGGTCCTTGTGATCTTTGTGAATGAGATATTAGGCTACTGATTGATGTGGCCGTTTAATTTCTCACTTCGGCTATCGATGATGCTATGGCGCTTTTTGGGCTATTTTGAATTATATCAATACCGATCATCAGTACCGGAAGCGCCGCCAGGATCGAAAGCATAAGTTTTGCTTTATCTTTACTGTTCATACCGATTATTACGCAATTTGCGCGTGAATATTTCATTAAGAATAGGTAATACAAAAATCCCGCCAAAACGGCAGGATCCACACTTGACTACACAAGGGGCCCGGGCCCCATACAACTACAACTAACGAAAAACAAAACGAACTAAAACTAATTATAGTATATCAGTTGAAGGAGGCTCCGCAACCGGAAAAGGGGATAACGAACGGCAGGGTATCGATCAACGTGGATCCCGGGTCGTTGCACGGGATGACGGTTGTTTGGCATGCTATGAATTAACAAGACATGCGAATATTTTTATGATACAGTAAACACAATTATGACATCTCACAACATTAAACTTATCATTTTTGACTTTGACGGCGTTTTGCGGGACGCGTCGTGGCGCTATCTATATGATGCATACAAAGTGCTCATAGAAACGGCGGGAAAAGACCCCGATAGTTTTTTTACTGATGTTGATTCGTTTAGAAAATGGACGAACATGGACTGGCATAAAAACGAGGAACGTATCTTCGGCGGCGCGTATGTCCCGAATCCCGAGTTCGATAAAAAATTTCATGCCGCTTATGATCCGAACATAAAATTGTTCCCTTGGGTGTCGGATACTTTGGCGCAGCTTTCTCAAAAATATGCGCTGGCGATGCTTTCTTCTTCTTCAAAAGCGAGCATTGAAAAAGAGCTGGGAGAATTATCGAGATATTTTTCTTTCGTGCTTGGTGCGGAGGATGTCGTGCGTTTAAAACCGGATCCGGAAGGAGTACAGAAGATCGTCAAATTAACCGGCGCCAAAGAAAGCGAAACTTTAATGATAGGAGATATGAGCGTAGACTTTTTGGCGGGAAGCGGAGCAGGAGCAAAAACCGGTCTGGTAAAATGGGGTCTCGGCGATTGGGAAGATCTGCTCGCCTTGAAACCGGATTTTCTGTTCGAGGAACCCGGAGAACTTCTGCGCCTATAGACGAGCGAGCTTATAGCTTATAGGTTTTAGCTTATAGACGACGAACGAGCTTTATTGACGAGTAGCCGGCGACGCGGATTCCGGGTCCCGGCCCGGAATGACGGGTAGAAAAAAAGGCATGTACGCATGCCGTTTTTTTGTGTTCGTTTGTTGCCTATAAGCTAAAACCTATAAGCTATAAGCTCGTTCCGTTACACCATTTTAACTTTCAAGCGGTGCTGTTTTGTTTTGTCTAATTTTGGAAGACGGATGACGAGCAGACCGTGTTTTTCGATCGCTTCGGCTTCGTCGGGCTGTATTTCTTCCGGAAGGACGATCGTGCGGGAAAAGGAACCCCAGTAAAGCTCGCGGAGCATATAAGATTCGTCGTTAACGCCATGCGGAGCTTCTCTTTTTCCGCTTATCATAACCGTTTCCGGGGTGATCGAGATCACGAGGTCATCAGGGCGAACGCCTGCAGGCATTGTTTGAACGATGATCTCTGTTGCGGTCTGGTACACGTCGATGGCGAGCTCTCCTTCGCTGTTCTTTGTTTCTTCTATCAGTCCGTTTGATTCCGGAAACTCGGGTTCTTTTAAAGTAATGTCATCTGACTCTTCGTCATTGGCAAAATTTTTCAGCCATCCAAAAAAAGATCTCTTTTTGTTTGTATTGTGCATATATTTGTCGATCCGTCAGTCGACAGATCAAAACTTTATTTGTATGCCGCAATGTAATACGGCACGCGTTTTATTTTTTCGAAGAGGAGAATGATAAGAGCCATGACGACCCAGAGAATCATAAAAATATTCAATAAATATTTTCCCTCTGTGATCATTATAAAATAATTGAAAGCAGTGTGCAACGCAAAAGAGGAAGCAAAGCCGGCGACGAGCCATGCGATGCAGACAGGAGTCGATCGGTTAACGCCGAAGCCGATACCAAAACCGATGAGAGCCGAACAGGCGACATGAAGAAGCGATGCGCCGATGAAGCGAAGCGGTATCATGGATGAGCTAGCAATGACTGAGGAGTTGTATATAAAGAGAATGTTTTCGAAGGCGGCGAAACCGAGAGCGGAGGAGATCATATACATCACCACATCGATCGGTTCATCGAAATATTTCGTACGGATACCGGCGATAAATGCGGCGCCATACTTAAGCGTTTCTTCAATGACCGCCCACATGGCAAAAAGAAAAAGCCAGTCCATGGAAACAAAGGCCCCCTCGCCGATAAAATCCATGGTCATTTTTTCAAAAAATACAGCAAATGGAACCGCGATCATTCCAAAGACAAAAGACTCGAATATTATTTTTTTCGGTTCAGGATGAGCCTTATCTTCCTTGAGCCAAAACCAGAGCCAGAAAAGGGCGGGAAGAATTCCTCCGAGCAAAACGCCGGATAGGCGCATGGCGTGGTCGGGATTTTGGGTCGCAAGATAGGTGATGGCGATGCCTGCGAGTGCGACCGAACCCGTTTTTTTAATGCTTATGTGGTGGTGTGTGGCCATTGTTCAATGATCAATAACTTTTTATTTTTTATCGGCATCATGCTCCAGATCTCTTCCGTCACGAATGGCATGAACGGATGCAGCGCTTTGATCACAGAAATAAGAATTGACCAAAGTACCCATTGCGAGGAGGCTTTTGTTTTTTGATCGTCGCCGAAGATGTGATCTTTTGATTCTTCAATAATGACATCGGCAAAGGTGTGCCACGCGTAATGATATAATTTTTCTCCCGCCAAGTAGAAACGGTAATTTTCCATGTCTTCAGTAATTTCCTGCATGGTATTCTCGAGTTCGACGAGACGCTCTTTCGCTTCTTCGGTGAGTTCCGGCGCTTGTTCGGTATCCATTCCCTCGACGCTTGAAAGGACGTAGCGCGTGACGTTCCAGATCTTGTTGGCAAAGTGTTTGTATCCGCGGATCTTGTCTTCGGAAACGCGCGTATCGTTGCCGGGGCCGGTACCGATGATAAGAGAAAGCCGGGTGGCGTCAGCACCGTATTTTTCCGCCATGTCGACGGGGTCGATGCCATTGCCGAGCGACTTGCTCATCTTTCGCCCCTGTGCGTCGCGTACCAATCCGTGCAAATACACGGTTCGGAAGGGAACATCGCCGAGAAGATAGCCGGACATGAGAATCATTCGTGCCACCCAGAAAAAGAGAATATCGTACCCGGTTTCGAGCATGGATGTGGGGTGGTAATTTTTGAAGTCCGGAGCTTCCGTGTCCGGCCAGCCGAGCGTGGAGAAAGTCCACAGTCCGGACGAGAACCATGTGTCGAGCGTGTCTTCGTCTTGTTTCCAGCCTTCTTCTTTAGGCTCGCCCTCCGTAGCTTTAGCGGAGGAGGGAGCTTCAATTCCGACGTATATTTCGCCGCTTTCGCTGTACCAGACCGGAATGCGATGTCCGTACCATATCTGACGCGAAATGCACCAGTCGCGAAGATTGTCGATCCAGTGAAAATACACCTTTTCAAAACGGTCGGGGATGATGGTGGTTTGTCCGGTTTCTACAACGGCGCGCATCATTTTTTTGAGCGTGGTTTTTTCTCCCGAGGCGATGCCGTTCAGTTTTGATTCCTTAAGAATGAATTCTTTATTTACGTTTATGAACCACTGCTTTTTTGGGAGCGGTTCGATGATACCTCCGGTTCTTTCTGCGGTTGCGAGGTTTTGCGGGATCTCCTCTTCTTTTTCAAGCAAATTTTCATTCTTGAGCCATTCGACGATGATCGCGCGCGCTTCGGCGATCTTTTTGCCGGTGAGTTCGGGCGCATCCACCATCATTTTTCCATACTCGTTGATGACCTGTCTCGAAGGGAGTCCGTGTCTCTGCGCTATTTCCCAGTCGATCGCGCTGTGAGCCGGAGTGACGCCGACCGCGCCTGTGCCGAATTCTTTTTCAACCGCCGTATCGCCGACGACCTTGATGTGAATGGGAACGCCAGCAAAAACGATGGCGTATTCTTTGTCGATATATTGCTGGTAGCGCGGATCTTCGGGGTGGACGGCCACGGCGGTGTCGCCGACCTTGGTTTCGGGCCGGGTCGTTGCGATCGAAATAGGGAAGTCGTGTGAATATTTAAAGGTATAGAATTTTCCTTTTCCTTCGACGTATGTGACCTCTTCGTCGGAAACGGTCGTTTGTCCTTTCGGATCCCAGTTGACGATGCGCGTGCCTTGATAGATGATCCCGTCGTCGTACATGCGCTTGAATGCGGTGCGCACGGCGAGCGAGCGTTTTTCATCAAGCGTGAATGCCTCGCGGCTCCAATCGACGGATGCTCCGAGCGAGCGGATCTGATGAGTGATCGTATCATGGCTTTTTTGCGCGAAGTCATCAACGCGTTTCAAAAATTCTTCGCGTCCAAGATCATGGCGGCGTTTTCCTTCCTCTTTGGAAAGGATCTTTTCGACTTTTGATTGTGTTGCGATGGCGGCGTGATCGGTTCCGGGAAGCCAGAGCGTACGTTTGCCATTCATGCGATTGAATCGGACCATGATGTCTTCGATCGCGAGAATAGTCGTGTGTCCCATGTGAAGCGTTCCGGTAACGTTCGGGGGCGGAAGCACCATGGAAAAAATGTCCGCGTTTTTGTCGCAGGCGCCGTCTTTAATGCAGTTATCCGGGTTAAAATAGCCGCTATCCTCCCATAATTTGTATATGCGCCCCTCTGTTTCAAGCGGGTCGTACGGTTTTAAGAATTTTTCGTTCATAGAGCCATAATAACATAAAAAGATGCTTTTTTAAAATTTTGGATGTTTGGGTGAAGTGAGGTATTATAACGAGGAGAAAAAAATAAAAAGTAAAAATGAAAAAGGAAAAACGACAACGAAAAAGGAAAAATTATCACTCAATCGAGTTATGTGACTTTTTAATTTTTCCTTGTAGTTTTTAGTTTTTCTTTTTTACTTTTTAATTATTATTTTATGGCGAAAATTAAGATCACGGAAATCCTGAATTGGTACGAAAAAAATAAGCGCACGCTCCCTTGGCGTCGCGTTGGTATTTCCTCATACGCCGTTTGGGTTTCCGAGATCATGCTTCAGCAGACGCAGGTTTCGCGCGGGATCGTTTTTTATGAGCGGTTTCTGAAAAAATTTCCGACAGTGAGAAAACTTGCGAAAACAACATGGGAAGAATTTTTGCCGTACTATGAGGGGCTGGGATATTATAATCGCGGACGGAACATGCTTAAAACGGCAAAAGTTGTCGTGGCTGACTTCGGCGGAGAATTTCCGAAGGATAAGCACCAGCTTATGAAGCTGCCGGGCATTGGAGAGTATACTGCGTCCGCGATCCTGTCGTTTGCGCACGATCTGCCGCATATAGCCTACGATACGAATTTCAAAAGAATATTCGGCACGCGCGAAACGGCGGAGAGAGCGTTTAAAAAAAGCGGAGTTACAAGCTCCGTGTTTAATAGCGCCGTAATGGATTATTCCTCGGCTCATAAAGCAGTTCATCAAGTTTATAAAGTTCATCAAGTTCATAAAGTCCGGACGACGAGTATCACGGTGGTATTGCATGAGAACCATAAAAAGTATTTTTCGGAAAATTCAGAAAAATATGAGCCATTTATTATGCCTTCGGGCGTTTCTTCCCGTGAGCACATAAAAAAATACTTTCTCGAAAAATACGGTCTGCGTGTTTCCGTCCGTCCGCCGGACAAAAAGGGTCTCGTAAATGCGCAGATTCTGTCCGGAGCGCATCATTTTGCCATTTACTCAAAAAAAGATTATGATTAAATGACTAAAAACTAAAAACTAAAAACTAAAAACTTTCGTTATGGCAAAATTACCGAAGATCGAGGGGCGCGTTTGGATCGGACCGGAGATCGTCAATTTGGACGAGCTCGGCGGAAAAGTCGTGCTTGTGGATTTCTGGACCTATTCTTGCGTGAACTGCCTTCGGACGCTTCCGTATCTCCGCGAGTGGTATAAGAAATATAAAGACGACGGATTGGTCGTGATCGGGATTCACGCACCTGAATTTGAATTTGAAAAAGATCCCGTGAATGTGGAACGCGCCATGGAGAAATATAATGTTACGTGGCCCGTACTTTTAGATAATGAACATTTGAACTGGGAGCATTTTTCCAACCAATATTGGCCGACGAAATATCTTTCAGACGCGGGAGGGAATATTGTTTATACGCATTCGGGAGAAGGCGCATATGCGGAAACGGAACATAAAATTCGCGAAGTACTTGGCATAAAAAATCCCGAAGTGGCGGAAGATTGGGAACACAATGAACACGCTCATGGCGGAAAATGCGGTATTGCCACTCCCGAAACATATTGCGGATATTTGCGCGGATGGCTCGGTAATCAGCTTGGATACGCCGAAGATGCTGAAGAAGTATATAAAAATGATTCGGATGGAAGCGAAGGAAAGATCCAGCTCAACGGCCCGTTCTTCTCAAGCGGCGAATATGTTGAGTCGCGGTCGCCGAATGCGAGCGTTTCTTTGCCTTGCCGAGGCACTGAAGTGAATCTGGTCATGTCTCACACAGGAAAAGATCCTGTGACCGTGGATGTTCTATGGAACAGGGAGCCGATCTCAGCGGAAATGCGCGGCGGCGACGTTAGTGTGGAAAGTACTGTGACCGTCGATCGTCCCGGACTATTTCATTTGATTAAAGCCGGCAAAGAGATCGAGGGAGTAATAGAGATCCGATCAAAGACCGGAAATTTCCGAGCCCACGCCTTTACTTTCTCCGGCTGTGTGGGTAATATGTAGACGAGTATCAGGAAGAAAGTATCAGTATCAGGAAATAAAAACGTTCGTCGTTCCCTGATACTGATACTAAACCCTGATACTAATAACACGCACCCTTAGCTGTTTTGGCTAGCCCAAAGCAAAAATACGCACCCTTAGCTCAGCTGGTTAGAGCGCACGCTTCACACGCGTGAGGTCGGAGGTTCGATCCCCCCAGGGTGCACTGTTTGATTGATCGCGAGCGCGGCTCGCTGGGGCGTAGGGGTCGGCTGGGGGCCGACGATGAAACCAAAATGGTTTCATACTTCCTTTTTTATGATAAAAGTAGCTGCGGCATTGATCTTCGACGAATACGGGAACTTTCTCATTGCGGAGAGGGCGGACGGGTCGCTTGCGGGAAAATGGGAGTTTCCCGGAGGAAAGATAGAAGAAGGAGAAACGGAAAACGAAGCGGTGGTGCGCGAGATCATGGAAGAGCTTGGTGTTCAAGTTGTTACGGAAAAGATCGTCGGCGTCTTTTCACATGCATATCCTGATCGCGAAGTGGAATTGATCTTGATACAGTGTTTTCTCTCGGAGGATCAAAAGATCATCTCGGATGGCAGCCACTCCTCGCATGCGTGGGTGGCGCTTTCAGATTGTGAAAAATATGATTTTGCTCCGCTTGATCGCGAGATCGTCGAATTTTTGAATCAAGCTAACACTAAGTAACTGCTCACATATCAAAAATAGCCATATATTTCATTGCCGTTGCCGGACTGGGGTTACGCCCCAGTCCGAAACATTTGTATGAAATCACGTTTTTTTGATAACACTAATTACGCTGAGATATTCCAAACGTTTCGGTTCGGGGTGAGGAATGGGAAGGGACCCGTTCCGCAAGACCTTCTTCTAATATTTTGTGAGGCACGAAACAAAATATTGAAAAGGTGTACTGCGCC
>Ga0172379_10000724_pt1 | contig 78045 bp, 86 predicted proteins | sample GrowelOW334metaG_FD_119756 | JGI IMG/M metagenome (GOLD analysis project Ga0172379, IMG submission 119756) | Groundwater microbial communities from an aquifer near a municipal landfill in Southern Ontario, Canada - Groundwater well OW334 metaG | ecosystem: Environmental > Aquatic > Deep...
ATCATTTTCCAACTGCCTCATATACTTTCAATCCTCTTAACCAAATTTTTTTCATTATTATTAATAAAATAAAACACCAAACTATACCTATCCCTAAACTTACTAATATTTCTTGAAAATTTAGATTACCCAAATATATTTTAATTGGTACAAATACAAGATATGGAAACGGAGTAATTTTAAGTATTTTATAAATCCCTATTGGTAATACATCTAAAGGGAAAAAAGACCCTGACAAGAATTCAGTAACTACTACAATAAATAAGAACTGTGACCCCCAAGCAATTTCTGGAAACCAAAAGGGAATAAAGCTTATTATCATTGAGATTGCAAAAAAAATTACAATTGCAACAATTATAGAGATAATAAAAAAAATTACATAAAGAAAATTTGTTTGAAAAAATAAATTGGGTTTCAAAAATATTAAAAGTAAAGTTATTTCTAAAAGACTAAATATAATATTTAAGAATTTACTAGATAAATCTCTTGTTATCCAATAGTTAAAAAAATTTACAGGTTTAACTAAAAAATTTGAAAGCTCTCCTCTTGATATTTGTCCTGAAACATCTACAGATCTAGAAGATAATGTTATTGCTCTTATTACCAATAACATAAACGCATATGTTAATATCTTTTCCTTGTTATAACCTAATAAATCCCCTGTTCTTCCCTCAAAAACTGCATTCCAGAGAAAGAAAAAAACCAGTATCTGCATTACATTTCTAGCTCTCCACATAATAAAATTTAATTTATATGCAAATTCTTGTTGGAAAGAAATTCTAAAAATTGAAAGAAACTTCTTCATTTATTTAAGTCCACCTTTAAATACTTTTCTTATTACGTCTTCAATTGGCACTTCTTCAATAGTTAAATCAGTAACTGGAAAATTTTGTAATAATTCTGATGCAGCCATAGCTACGGTTTGTCTAGGAACTGAGATTGTCACTTCAGGGAAAGAATATTTTTTAACAAAACCTATTTGGTCTAATTTTTTAATATCATCTTCAGAAGAAAGCGTTGCTTTAATTATTTTCTCTTTAGCAAATTTTTCAGTTAATTCTTCTAATATTCCATCAAAAATAATCTTCCCTTCATCAACTACTATTACACGTCTTGCAAGATCTACCAAGTCATTCATATTATGAGATGTAAGCAAAACAGTAGCTTCATTTTTTTGATTATATTCATATATAAAATCTCTTAAATTTTGTTGAGCTACTAAATCCAATCCAATTGTTGGTTCGTCAAGAAATAAAACTTTGGGTTTATAAATTAAGGCTGCAATAAGTTCCATCTTCATTCTTTGACCAAGTGAAAGTTTTCGAACTTGTGTTTTTAATAATTTCGAAACATCAAGTAAACTTACTAATTCATCTAAATTTTTTTGATAATCTCTATCTAATAAACCATATATTGCTTTATTTAATTCAAAGGATTCAATAACAGGTAGATCCCACCAAAGTTGATTTTTTTGACCCATCACTAAAGATATTTGTTTTAAAAAATCATGTGATTTTTCCCAAGGATCAAAATCTAATACTGAAACAAAACCAGATGATGGAAAAAGTAAACCTGACAATACTTTTAAAGTTGTAGTTTTACCTGCTCCATTTGGACCAATAAAACCCACCAACTCTCCTGGCTGAACAGAAAAAGAAACTCCGCTTAATGCTTTAATTTTTTTCTTAACAGGAGAGAATATTGATGAAACAGATCCTTTTATTCCAGGTGGCCTTTCAGAAACATCAAAATTTTTTGTTAATCTGTCAACAATAATAGCCTTATTCATTAAGACAAATTATACACTTTATCCAAGAACACAAGATTTTCTTATCTTATTACTTGCCTTTTTAGGGTTTTGCCTGGAGTAAATCTTGGAGACCTATGAGTTTTAATTGTAACCAAAGTATTTGTTTTAGGAATTTTTACAGTTTTTCCCTTCATTGAAATAACTCTAAATGTTCCAAAACCTGAAAGGACTACTTTTTCACCCTTCGCTAAAATTCTACCAATTTCAGCTAAAAAAACATCAACTGCTTCTTCTGCTCCTTTTTTAGTTAAATGAGCTTTTCTTGCGACTTGCTCAATAATATCTCTTTTAGTCATTTCTGGTTGAAATCTTAAGCTAATATAAACAAAATGTCAAGATTCTTCGGCAAAAATTAGATAATTTTTATTTTGCAGATGTGGTACCTATGACACGAACCTCACGAACCGCGGTTACTTTAATTTGTCCAGCATACTCAGCTTCTTTTTCAAGTTTTTTAGTAATTTCATGGACTAAAACGGTTAATTTATCATCATCAACTTCATTTGGATCAACAAAAACTCTAACATCTCTTCCTGCTTGAAAGGCGTAAGCTACATCTACTCCATCAAAATTTTTGACAATTTCCTCAATTTTATCCATTCTTTTAACATAACCTTCGTGAGGTTCATATCTTGCTCCGGGTCTTGATCCTGAAGCTGAATCAGCAATCCAAACTATGTAGCTTTCAACAGACGAAAATGGTTTATCCTCATGATGTTCAGCAACTGTTGCTATTACATCTTTAGGAATACCAAATTTCTTTAAAGTAGAAACACCAACATCGATATGGTTTCCTTCTTCGTCTGTTACAACTTTACCAATATCATGAAGTAAACATCCCAAACGAACTACATCTACCTTTGCACCCAATTCTTCAGCTACTGCAATTCCTATTTTTGTTTCTTCAATTGTATGATGTCCTAAATTTTGTCCGTACGAAGTTCTAAATTTGAATTTTCCAATAAGTTTAAGTAAATCGACAGAAAGATTATATACCCCACATTCTTCTGAAATTTTTTTGCCTTCTTCAAGTAAAACATCTTCCATTTGAGATTTTGTTTGTTTTACTACTTCTTCAATTCTTGTAGGCTGAATTCTAGTGTCTCTAATTAAAATTTCCAAAGCCCTTTTTGCAATTTCTCGTCTTACCGAATCAAAGGAAGAAATTCTAATTTCATTTGTTTCATCAATAATAATTTCCACACCAGTTTCTTTTTCAAAACTTCTTATATTTCTTCCCTCTGCACCAATAATTCGCCCCTTAACTTCTTCGTTTGGAACAACAATTGAAGAAACCGTATATTCGGCAACAAAAGAAGTAACTCCATGCTTTAGTGCATCGGCTAATATTTCTTTTGATTTTTCTCCTGCTTCAAGTTTTACTTTTTCTTCAGCAGATCTAATTTTTTTTGCAATCTCTGAACTTAAATCTTTTTGTACCTCATCAAGTAATGCTTTCTTTGCCTCATCAACGGTCATCTTTGAAACTTTTTCCAAAGCACTAATATAATCATCTCTTTTTGTATTTGTCATAAATATTTTTTAAAATTAAAGAAGATAAAAGAATAAACCTTTTAAATTATTAAAAAGTTATAGGAAGAAGCTAATGTTTTTGCACTTCTAACCATATTCTTTACTTCTAATTGTATATTTTACTATTTTTTACTCATCATTAGCAATAGTCCCAACTATTTTACTAATAACATCCCAACCAAAGCCTTTGCCAGACAAATATTGAATTATCTTTTGTTTTTTAATTTTTTCTTCATATTTATCCCATCTGTATTCTTTTTTCTCTATTAATTTTTTTGCAATCCTTACTTCATCAATTTCACTTTCTTCCAATATGTTTTCAATAATTTCATTTTTAATTCCTTTAGCTTTTAATTCAAATTTTAAATCTTTTTTAGATTTATTCTTAAATGCAAGTCTTTGATCAATCCACCACTTAGAAAACTTTATATCATCTATTAAATCCAATCGATTTAATCGATTAAAGAGTTCTTTAAACATACTTTCATGAACTTTTTTTCTTTTTAAATAATCTTTTACCTCTTTTTCGCTTTTTGGCCTAACCATTACAAATCTTAATAATTTATCAAATGTTTTTTGAAACTCAGCTTTTTTAACTATTTCCTCAATTTCTATGTTGTTCAATTCTTGATTTATTTTTAATTGAAGTTTTACAAAATTTTCCAAATCCAATCCAAAACTAAACTTTCCATCAATATAAATATTTACTCTTTTATTATTTCTCTGAGGTTTAAATGTTGTTATTATCGGCATTAACCAATAATACTACGAAGTTATTAAAACTTCTTTACTCTTCTTTATTTTCTTCCCCAATTTCTGTTGGGAGTTTTTTACCAGAAACTGCTAATTCTCTAATCTTTTTTTCTATTTCTTCTGCAAATTTATGATTGTCTCTAATGTATGTTTTTGCTCCCTCTCTTCCTTGTGCAATTACTTTTCCATCATAATTAAAAAACGAACCGCTTTTAGAAATTAATCCAAGTTCAACTGCTACGTCTAAAATGTTACCCGGCTTACTTATTCCATCTTCATTCATAATGTCAAATTCGGCAACTCTTAAAGGTGGAGCTACTTTATTTTTAACAACACGAACACGAACTCTTGTTCCAATAACCACATCATTTTCTCCCTTTATTGATTCAATTCTTCTAATATCAAGTCTTACTGAGCAATAAAACTTTAAAGCTAAACCTCCTGGAGTTGTTTCAGGGTTACCAAACATAACTCCAATCTTTTGTCTTAATTGATTGGTAAAAATTAAAACAGTTTTTGATTTTGAAATTGCCCCAGTTAATTTTCTTAAAGCTTGACTCATAAGTCTTGCCTGTAGACCCATCACGGCATCTCCCATTTCACCTTCTAACTCTGCTCGTGGAACAAGTGCCGCTACAGAATCAACTACTATTACGTCCAATGCACCTGATCTTATTAAAGTTTCTGTAATTTCCAAAGCTTGCTCTCCTGTATCCGGTTGACTCATTAAAAGATTGTCGAGATCTACCCCAATTATTTGAGCTCTTACGGGGTCAAGCGCATGTTCAGCATCAACAAAAGCACATTGTCCACCCTTTTTTTGAGCTTCTGCAATAATTGATAATGCTAGTGTAGTTTTACCAGATGCTTCCGGACCGTATATCTCAACTATCCTTCCTCTTGGAACTCCACCAACACCCAATGCCAAATCAAGTGCAATTGACCCTGTTGGAACAACTTCAATTTGTGCCATTTTGTCTGCATTTCCACCAAGTCTCATAATAGAGCCTTTTCCATATTGTTTTTCTATCTGATCCATTGCTAGTTTAATAGCTTGAAGTTTTGCAGCTCCACCTTCTTGTTTTATTGGAGCTCCTACTGTTTCTGTTTTTTTCTTTGCCATTCGTAATCTACTTTATATTACGAATGAAAACCAAATGCAAGGTGTATTTTTAATCTCTTTCGGGGATCTGGGAATTGAACCCAAGCCTGACGGCCCCCAGCCGCCAATTCTACCGTTAAACTAATCCCCGTAATTTCTATTTTATCAAACTAAATTACTCATATCTAATTGCCTCAATTGGAGAAAGTTTAGCAGCTCTTTTAGCGGGAAATATTCCAAAAAAAATTCCTATCGCTGATGAAACAAATATTGCAACCACTACTGCAACAATATTAATACTTGCCGGAAAAAAAATTCTAACTATCAAGACGATAATTATTGCAACAACTAATCCAATAACCCCACCTAAAAGGGATAGTACCACAGACTCTGAAAGAAATTGTAAAAGAATATCTTTTTCAGTTGCTCCAATTGCACGTCTTATTCCAATTTCTTTAGTTCTTTCAGTAACTGTTGCATACATAATATTCATAATTCCAATACCTCCCACAAAAAGAGAAATTGATCCTATTGCAATTAATACTGAATTTATAATTGCAAAAATTGAATTAATTGAAGATAAAATTTGAGATTGTTCTGTAACTGAAAAATCATCCACTTTATATCTTTTCAAAAGCGCATTTTTTGCATCTTCCTTTACATTTTGAATGGTCTTATCAGACGATGCTCCAAGATAAATTGTAAGAAATGTTTTATCTGGATTTATGTTACCAAAAGTGGAACTATATGGAACAAAAACTCCACTATCTGCTTCTCTATCACCTTTTTTCTTGGAAACACCAATAACCACATATCTTTGATCATTTGCTTTAACAGTTTTCCCAATTGCCACTTTTGGATCTATAAACAATTTTTCGGCAATTGTATACCCCAAAACTGCTTTTTTAGATTTACCTAAAACATCAGATTTAGAAAATTCTCTACCTTCCAAAATCTCAAGGTTTAATAATTTAAACACATCTTCATTTGTAGCCATAATGTTTCCTGTAGCTTTTTCTTTTCCTGTTTCAAAAACCAAACTTTTCATAAAAACTGGAACAACATAATTTACATTTGAAACTTTACTTAAAGTCTTTACATCTTTTTCATCGAAATTCGCTCCTCCAGCAAAACCTGCACCAAAATTTCCACCGGCACCACTTCCTTCTGAAAAAACATTTCCAGGAAAAATAATTAATAAATTTGCACCCAAACTTTCAAATTGTCCCTGAATATAATTTTTTAATCCTAGACCTAATGCAATTAATAAAACCACCGATAAAACTCCAACCATGATTCCTAGAGAAGTTAAAAGTGTTCGAACTTTATTCCTTTTAAAATCATCAAACGATGCTTTAATTAAATATTTATATTGCTTCATGTTTTATCAAATTATTAAAGGTATCTGCTAACTACTTTGCCATCCTTTATATATATTTCTCTTCTTGTTCTTTCTGCCACTGCTTTTTCATGAGTTACTAAAACGATAGTTACACCAGTTTTTTTATTTAAATCTTCTAAAATATCTAGGATTTCATCCCCAGTCTTACTATCTAAATTTCCTGTTGGCTCATCAGCCAATATTAAATCTGGGCTCATAATTAAAGCTCTTGCAATAGCTACTCTTTGTTGTTGACCACCTGAGATTTTATTAGGGTAGAAGTTTAATCTTTTTCCCATTCCAAACTGTGTTAATAAATCAGTAGCTCTTTTTAAAGGATCAAAGGCTAGTTTTTCTTTAAAATAAATTGCAGGAAGCGCAACATTTTCTAAAACTGTTAATTTATTGATTAAATTGAATTGTTGAAAAACAAAACCAACAAAAGTATTTCTAATTTTTGAAACTTCATCATCTGATAATTTTGAAACGTCTTTTTTATTAATTAAAATTGTTCCCCCAGTTGGTCTTTCTAGAAGTCCTATTAAATGCATTAGTGTGGATTTTCCAGACCCTGAAGTTCCTAAAATACTAGCATACTCACCTTTTTTAATACTTATTGAAACATTATCAACAGCTGTTACTTCATCTTCTCCTAAAGTGTAAGTTTTACTTACACCCATAAGTTTAATCATATACTTTTAAGCCCTCTGAAATATCTCCAATTACTTCTATATTATTTTCAGACTCTATTCCACTTTTAACATAAATTTTTCCATTTTTAGTATTTATTTTTAAATACTGCCCTATTTTATCCTGCTTTAAAAAATTAATTGGAACGTACAAGACATTTTCTTTTTCGGATGTTACAAATTTTGCATCCCCTGTCATGGCAATTTTAAATTTAGAATTAACTAAATCAACGTTAATAAAAGATACTTTTACTGAATAAACAGATCCTGTTTCTCCCAATTTTGGTGTAAAAGAAATATTATCAACTTTTCCTTCAAAACTATCACCATCAAATGAATCTAGAATTATTGTAACTTTTTGACCAACGGTTAATTTTGTAACTTCAGTTTGATCAGCCAAACTTTGAAAATACATAGTTTTTGGATCAATTATTTCAGCTTCTACAGAAGATACACTTGTATATACACCAATATAGGGATGAGAAAGAAAGGTAATAATCCCATTAAATGGGGCATATAAACTAGCGCCATCTAAATTTCTTTTAGCAGCAATTACAGCTTCATAAGCTTTATCCTTGTTAGCTTCAGCTGTAGTTCTTAAATCCTTTTGAGCATATGTTTCATCATTTTTATGATCTTTAAGTTGATCATGAATATTTTCAACAGTAGCATCATAAATTCTTAAATTTGAAAGTGCTACTTGGTAGCTTGAATTTAATACTGTCGTATCTAATTTACTAATTAACCTGCCCTTGCTAACTCTATCACCCTCTTTTACCCCAACATAAACAATCTTTCCTGAAGTTTCAAAAGACAGCTTTGCATAATTCTCTGCAGATATTTCCCCTGATAAAATCAGTTCTTCTTTAACATTTCCTTTTTTAATTGTATCTACTTTAACATTTAAGTTTTTGGACCTTGAGAAAATAAATATAATTACTCCAATTATCATAATAAAAAGTATTAATAATTTTTTCCAATTTTTGACAAAAAATTTAGTTATCTTTTTCATTTTCTGAAATATTAAAATTAACGCTTTGGAGATTGCTTTTTGCGTCTTGCTTTACCACCAGTACCAACCATTCTTCTTAAACGAACTCTAGAATCTCTAGTTAATAAATTGTTTGTCTTTAAAGAAATTCTATATTTTTCACCATCTAATTTAACCAATGCTCTTGAAATACCGTGTACAATTGCTTCAAGTTGGCCTTCTTTACCACCACCTGTTACATTGGCAGTAAAATAAAACTTACCTAGGGTATCAGTAACTTTAAAGGGTTTATTCAATGAAAGCTCACTTATTTTGTTTTGATATATTGAGGAAATTTTTTGGCCATTTATTAAACTCTCTCCAGTCCCTTTAAATAAACGTACTCTAGCAGAAGAACTTTTTCTTCTACCAACTGTAAATGTATAAGTTTTTTTACTTGAAATTTTTTTCATATTTATGTTTTTCTCCTTTTGTTATATGCAATCTTGCCATTCTATCAGATTTTAAACGGTTATCAGGTAACATCCCGGAAACTGCGAATTCAATAACTCTATTTGGATGTTCTTTAAACATCTTTTCAAAACTAACTTCTTTAAAACCACCTGGATAACCAGAATGTCCTCTATAGACTTTTTGTTCTTTTTTTCTACCTGTTAATTTTACTTTTTCACAATTAATAATGACTACATTATCTCCAGAATCCATATGTGTTGAATAATTAGCTTTTTGTTTTCCCATTAAAAGAGTAGCCACATTAGTTGAAAGCCTACCTAAAATTTGGTCTTTTGCATCGATTAAATGCCAATCTCTTTTAATTTCTTTTTCCTTAGGTTGATAAGTTTTATACATAATTTATTTTGTTTTTTTATTTACTTTTTTATCTTCAACCTTTTTGACTTTTTTATCTTTTTTTGTCTTTAAATCTTCTTTTTTGACTTCTTCTTTTTTTAATTTTACCTCGGTCCATTCTAACCTAACCATCTTTGCTAAATCTCCTTTTCTTTGAGAAATTGGAATTATTCTTGTAAATCCACTATTCCTTTCAGGAAAATAATTTACCACTTCTGCCCATATAATGGTTGCAATTTTCTTATTTCCTTTTAGTCTTTTTAAAATCTGTCTTTTGGATGCTAATGTCCCTTTTTTAGCCAAAGATACTAATCGATCAATTAAACCAACAACTGCCTTTGCTTTTGCTCTGGTTGTATTGATTTTTTTATTTATGACTAAACTTTCAACCAAAGAGACAAACAAAGCCTCTCTCGTTGCTCTCTCTCTAGAGAGTTTTTTACCAAAAACTTTCTTAATCATAGTTTAAAATGAAACCCCTTTCTCACCTAATGCGGCGGAAATAATTTTCAAAGATTTTTCTCCCAAATTTCTTACTTTTACTAATTCCAATTTATCAGCCTTTGCTAATGCTTCAACTGTTTCGAAACCTGCCTTTGCTAATGCATTTGCTACTCTAGTGGGAAGACCGATTTCTTCAACTGAAAGTTTTCCAACTAATCCTAAATCACTTGAGATTACTTCCTCTTTTACCTTTTCAATCTTTTTGGGTGTTACTATTTGCTCAAAATATTCAACTAATGTTTTAGCTGCTTTTTTAACTGCTTCCTTAGCATCAATTGTTCCATCTGTCCAAACTTCTAATGTAAGTTTGTCATAATTGGTAAGTCTACCTACACGGGTTTCCTCAACTTTGTAATTAACTCTTAGAATTGGTGAAAAAGATGCATCCAATGGAATTAATCCAATTTCGTTTGATGTTCTTGTATCAGCTGGTAAATAACCTGTTCCTGCTTCAATTGTCAAATCTGCATCTAGTTTTGCCCCTTTATTAAGAATCGCTAAAACTAAATCAGGATTTGTAACTTCAACATCTGCTGGAAGTTTAATATCAGATGCTTTTACCTCACCTGCAGAAGTAACTTTTAAACTTGCGCTAACTGGTTTTTCTCCAGTATATGAAATTCTTACTTTTTTAAGGTTAAGACAAAATTCAACTATGTCTTCTTTCATGCCAACTAAACTAGAAAATTGATGATTTACTCCCGCAATTTTTACGGAGGTAATAGCTGCACCAGGAAGTGAAGTTAATAAAACTCTTCTTAAAGAATTTCCTAATGTAAACCCATAACCTTGCTCCAAAGGAGTAATGGCTAATTTTGTATAATTTTTCTTTTTTTCTTCTTCTATTATTTCAAATATTTGTTGTGACATAAAAATATCACCTCCTTTAAATCAAGCTTTAGATTCTACCACTATCGTGAGTAGAATTCTACTATATCTTGCTCAGAAACTAATTCTTTAATATCCAACCTAACAGGATCTTTAACAATTTTTCCAACACTAACTTTTCTTTCAAGCCAGCTTGGTGTCTCAAATTCAGTGTCTATCACTAATTTTTTAATATTTGGAATTTCTAATGTTTTTGGTGCTAATGATATTACATCACCAATACTAACTTGATATGATGCAATATTTATTTTTTGGCCATTAACTAATATGTGCCTATGGGAAACTAATTGTCTCGCCATTGGACGACTCTCAGCAAAACCTAATTTATAAACTGTGTTATCAAGTCTCTTTTCAAGTAAGATAAGTAAAGCTTCTCCAGTGTTACCTTTTGATTTTAAGGCCTTTCCAACATATATTCTAAATTGTTTTTCTAAAACTCCATAAATTCTTTTAACTTTTTGTTTTTCCCGTAGTTGTCTACCAAATTGAGATTGATTTCTGCCAGGACCTTTTGGCCCGTGTACTCCAGGTAAAACATTTAAACGGGTCAATTTTGCCCCTTTACCAAAAATATCTATTCCTTCTCGTCTACTCAATCTATCTTTAGGTCCATTGTATTTTGCCATATATTTATTTTTATTATCTTTTAACAAAGTTAGAAGCTTTGTTTATACTCTCCTCTTCTTTTTGGGTCTTGGCCCATTATGTGGAATTGGAGTTACATCAGCAATAAGAGTAATTTTAACCCCAGACGCCTTAACTGCACGAAGAGCAGCATCTCTGCCTGGGCCTGGGCCTTTAACATAAATTTCGACTTCATCAACACCTTTTTCTTTAGCTTTTTTAATCGCAGTTTCAATTGCAGTAGTAGCTGCAAAAGGGGTAGATTTTCTAGTACCTTTAAAACCAGATGCACCTGCTGAACACCAGGCAACTGAACCACCAGAATTGTCACAAATATTAACTAAAGTATTATTAAAGGAAGCAGAAATATAAATCTTAGCAGGTCCTTCTTTTTTAATTTCTTTTATTTTTTTAGTTGCCATATTTTTATTAATATAAATTTAATTATTTAGTCGCTGTTTGTGTTGTCTTAGCTAAAACTTCTTTTTTAAATGCTCCAACTGTTTTTCTTTTTCCTCTTTTAGTTCTAGCATTGGTTTTTGTTCTTTGACCTCTTGTAGGAAGTCCCTTGGTATGTCTAGTTCCTCTATATGAACCAATTGCCTGCAATCTTCCAATATCAGCTTTAACCCTTCTTACTAAATCACCTTCAGTTGGAAATTCTTCAATTTTCCCAGAAATTTTATTTAATTCCTCAGGAGTTAAATCTTTAATCCTTTTAGAAGGATCAAATTTAAGACCATTTAAAAGTTTTTTAGACAAAGGCCAACCTATGCCTTTGATTCTAGTTAAACCAAAATCAATTCTCCAACTATCATTTAATTCTATTCCTGCTATTCTTGCCATTTTTTTTAATAAATTATCCTTGTCTTTGTTTATGACGAGGATTTTTACAAATAATACGTAAAACACCAGCTCTTTTAATAAGCTTGCAGTCTCTACATCTTTTTTTTACTGATGCTATAACTTTCATATATTTTTAAAACTTAAAAACTATCCTTCCTCTATCTTCATCATATTTTGTCATTTCAACTTTGACTTTATCTCCTGGAAAAACTCTTACGTATGCTTTACGCATCTTACCCTTAAGGGTGGTAAGTAAGCTTTTTCCATCTTTTGTAACTACCCTAAACATTGTATTAGGTAAAAGTTCAGTTACCACTCCCTCAACCTCATAATTTCCATCCGTTTTCATATATAAACTATTGCTTTAATAAAAAAAATAACCACTTAAGTGATTACTTTATATCCTTTCTGGGTAACAATTACTGTATCCTCAAAAAGCCCTGCTATTTTACCATCCGCAGTTGAGATTGTCCACCCATTATTTTCTTTGACTAATTTGTGGCTACCTAAAGTGTACATTACTTCAATTGCCAAAGCCATCCCAGGAACGATTTTTGGGGTTTCAATACGAAGCCCAGACACAAAACATGGAATATATGGATTTTCATGTAAATTTTTACCAATTCCATGCCCAGTTAAATCTTTAACAACAGAATAACCACCTAAAGTAACAGACTTTTCGATTTGCTCTGAAATATCATAAATATAACTTTTGTTTGGAACAACAGAAGAAATTGCTTTTTGCAAAGCTTTTTTACCAACTTTTAAAAACTCTTCAACTTCTTTATTTGGGTTAATTGCTAAACTTATTGAGGTATCTGTATGAAATCCTTTGTAAAACATACCCAAATCGATACTTACTAAATCCCCATCTTTAAAAACTATATCTTTAGATGGAATTCCATGTACAACACCTTCATTGATATTAATGCACGTTGTCCATGAATATCCTGGAACCATTTTAAAAGAAGGTTTACCACCTGCTTCTAAAATTAATCTTTCTGCTAATTTGTCTATTTTATCAGCTGTAATTCCAATCTTAACCTCTTTTTCTAAAGTATGTTTGATTTGAGAAAGTATTTTTCCTCCCTCCTCCATTAATTTCAAGTCTTCATCAGATTTAATTGTAATTTTGTCCATCCTTTACCCTTTCTACAATTTCTATTAAGTCCTTTTGAATTTCGTCAATTGGTCTTTCTCCATTAACTTTTGTCAATTTTCCTATTCTTTCAACATAATCAATTAATTCTTTTGTGTTATTTTCATAATATTCAAATCTAACTTTGACTGAATCTTCATTATCATCTTTTCTTTGAATTAAATTAGAACCACATTTATCACACTTTCCAGAAAACTCAGGTGGTTTAGTAATTAAATTAAAATTCTCTCCACATACTTCACAAACTCTGCGTGAAGATATTCTTTTTATTGCTTCTCCTTGACTTACCTCAAGTGAAATAACTAAATCTAGATTATCACCCTTTGTAATTAAAAAATTCGAAAGTGCCTCAAACTGAGAGATAAAACGAGGAAAACCTTCAAATAAAATATTCTTAAGATCGGATTTTTCATTACTCAAAAAATTGATAACATGCATGGTCATTTCTTCAGCTGGAATTAATTTCCCTGAATCAATAATTTCTCTAATTCTTTGATCTTTTTCAGCTAATTTTCTTGCAACTTCTCCAGTTGAAAGATGATATAAATTGAATTTTTTACATAAAAGATCCGCTTGCGTACCTTTTCCAGAAGCTGGAGAACCAAGTAAAACTACATTCATCTTGAAAACCCTTCATATTTACTCATAAGTAAATCTCCTTCAATTTCTCTAACAATCTCTAATACAACCGAGATAACAATTAAAACTCCAGTTCCACCAATTGCTAGATTAGAACTTCCTATTGTTTTTTGAAATAAAGATGGTAAGACTGCAACAGAACCTAAAAATATTGCTCCAACTAAAGTAATTCTACTTAATACATATGACAAATATTTTATAGTTGAACTTCCAGGTCTTATCCCTGGAATAAACCCACCGCTTTTCTGCAAATTTTCTGAAATTTTTTCAGGGTTAAAAACAACAGAAGTATAGAAGTATGTAAATCCAACAACTAATAAAAAGTAAATTACATTATAAGAAATTGATGTTGGATTAAAAAACTTTTGGATTGCTCCAGATATATTGATAATGATGGAATTATTTGAGGCACTTAAAAATTGGGTAACCATACTTGGCATTAAGACAAGAGAAACTGCAAAGATTATTGGAATTACCCCTGCTTGATTTAGACGAAGTGGTAAATATGAGGAAGACTGTCTTAAACCTCTTGATGCTTTTGCATAACTTATTGGAATTTGTCTTATTGCTTCATTTACAAAAATAATAAGACCAATAACAGCAATTGCACTTACACCGAAAATTATTAGTTTCAAAATGTCTTGTGAATTAAAGGTTGAAATTGTTTGACCTAATGTAATAGGAAGCCTTGAGATAATTCCAACAAAAATCAAAAATGAGATTCCACTTTTAAACGCATATTCTGTAATTAAATCTCCAAGCCAAACAGCAAACATTGTTCCAGCTGTCATTGTTAAGCATAAAATTATTAATTGGGAGACATTTAAATTTCCGATTACATTTTGAGATTTTAAAAGCATATACATTCCAAAACTTTGCATGATAGCAAGAGGTACAGTTAAAAATCTCGTATATTGATTAATTTTTTCTTGCCCATATTCGCCTTCCTTTTGTAATTCTTCTAGAGCTGGTACAACATAACCTAATAGTTGCAAAATAATTGAGGCATTAATGTAAGGATTTAAACCTAATGCCATTATTGAAAAATTAGCTAAAGTTCCACCAGAAAAAACATCCAAAAGAGATAAAAGTGGACTACCTGCAAATAAAGCTGAAAGACTATTTTTATCAATTCCAGCAGCAGGAATATGAGCTGCAATTCTAAAAACTAAAAGTATAAGTGCGGTAATCAACACTTTTTTCCTTAACCCTGGATGAGTTACTACTTTTTTAAAAAAATGGGCAATAGATGAAAACATTAATTTTAAAATAGATAAAACTATTTCGACATTGGCACTAAAATTTCAAGTTCTTTCTTTAAACTTCCCTTTCCTAAAATTTTAACTCCGTAAGTAAAGGCGTCTTTTTTACTTATAATTCCTTTTTCTATTAAAGAATTAAGGTCAACTTTTGATCCTTTTTTAAAAACTTTCAATTTATCCAAAGAAATTGTTATTGGTTTTTTCTTAGCAAGAAACTTACCCTTACCACGAAGTAAAGGAAATTTCTTTAAAGTTGATTTTTTAACTTTCACCCCTTCAAAAAGAATATGTATACTTGTTCTAGCTTTTTGTCCTTTTTGACCACGACCAGAGGTGTGACCTCCTTTACCACTTCCATAACCCCTGCCTAATCTTTTAGCCATTATTTTTTACCTCCTTCTTTTTGAAAATCTTTCTTTAAAATCAAAAGTGATGCTTTTTCCAAAGCTAAAATTGTTGCTTTAACGTTTGATATTTTATTATTACTTCCTAACGTTTTTCCAACAACATCCCTTAAACCAGCTGATTCTAATACAACCCTCATAGGACCACCTGCAATAATTCCTGACCCTGGAGGAGCTGGTTTTAATAAAACTTTAGAAGCCCCAAATTTGGCTCTCATAGAAAATGGGATTGTAGTACCTTTCATTGTAATTTTAACCATTTTTTTCTTAGCAGCTTCTATTGCTTTTCTAATAGCATTTCTTACATCATGTGCTTTTGCATTACCTACTCCAACTTTTCCTTTTTTATCACCCAAAACAACTAAGGCAGCAAATCTTATTTGATTTCCACCTTTAGTTTTTTTAGAAATTCTATTAATTTGAACTACTGTTTCTGTAAATTCTCTTTCTTCTCTATAATCCATATTTATATTTTTAATTTTAACTTTTTATTAAATTAAAATTCTAAACCTCCTTCTCTTGCTCCATCAGCGATAGCTTTAATCTTTCCATGATATTTGTAACCACCTTTATCAAAAACAATTTTTTTGATCTTTTTAATCTTTGCCTTTTCTGCTAAAAGTTTACCCAACTCTTTTGCTCTGCCTATACCATCTTTTCCTAATTCACCAAGCTTTCCTAAGCTTTTATCAGACATTGACACAATTGTTAAACCTTTTTCATCATCAATAATTTGAGCTGAAACAAATTTATTTGATCTAAAAACAGAAAGTCTAGGTCTTATTCCAGTACCATTAATTTTTGATCTTACTCTAAATTTTCTTCTATCAAATTTTGTTTTCATAATTTATTATTTTTTTTAAATATTTAACTTTTTAAGCTGCAGCTTTAGCTGCTTTTCCTGCTTTTCTTCTTATTATTTCATCAATATATTTAACACCTTTTCCTTTATATGGTTCTGGTGGACGAGACGCTCTGACATTAGCCGATACCTGACCCACAACTTGTTTATCAATGCCTTCTACTGTAATAATACTTTTTTCAACTTTAAAAGTTATTCCTTCTGGAGCTTCAATTTTAATAGGATGAGAATATCCAACTGTTAAAACTAAAGTATTACCATTAACTTCAGCCCTATAACCAGTTCCCACAAGTTCCAATTGTTTTTTCCAACCCTCGGTTACTCCTTTAATCATATTAGAAATTAACATTCTGGTTGTACCCCAAATTGATCTTGCAATTTTACTATCCTTTGCAATTCCAACAAGAACTTTACCTTCGTCAATTTTGACATTTACTTCTTTAGTGAAATTAAACGATAATTTACCCTTAGGACCTACTACATTAACAACATTTCCGTTTATTTCAACAGTTACTTCATTTGGTATTTCGATTGGTTGTTGTCCGATTTTACTCATATTATTATTTTTAAATTATTTTAGCTATTACTTCTCCACCAACTCTTAATTTCTTTGCCATTTTCCCCGAGATAACACCTTTAGGGGTAGTCAATATATAAATATCAGGGGTTTTTATTTTTTCAATTTCATCTGCACTCATATAAATTCTTAACCCTGGTCTTGAAATAATTGTTACATTAGAAAGAACTGGCTTTTTACTAAATATTGTCAATTTAACAATTATTTTTCCATCCTTTTCTTCAACAGAATCCAAAAATCTTTCAGTCTTTAAAGCCTTGGCAACTTCTAAAACTAATTTTGTCTTTGGAAAGACAACTTCTTTTATATTTGCCATTGCAGCATTTTTAAGTCTTATTAAAAAATCTCCGACTTGATAGTTTGTCATATATTTTACCAACTTGCCTTTCTAACTCCAGGAATTTCTCCATTTAGAGCATGTTCTCTAAAACAAAGTCTACATATTCCATATTTCCTCATATAACCTCTTGGCCTTCCACAAAGTTTACATCTATTTCTATATCTAATTTTATATTTTAATTTTTTTGTTTCTCTAACTTCTTTTGATGTTTTTGCCATATTTTTAAAATTTATTTAGTATTTTCAATTCTTGATAAAAGGCATACCCATTAATTCTAGTAATCTTATCCCTTTTTCAATTGACCCCGCATTTGTAACAAATGTAATTTCCATTCCATGTGGATTAGCAGCTTTTGTAATATCAATTTCAGGAAAAACTGTATGATCAGTTAAACCTACAGTATAGCTTCCAAATCTATCAAAACTAGTTCTTTTAACACCTCTAAAATCTCTTAGCCTTGGAAGTACAATATTAACAAACTTATCAAAAAAATCATACATTCTTTCTCCTCTTAAAGTAGCTGCTAAACCTACCACCATTCCTTCTCTAATTCCAAAAGTAGCAACTGAAAGTTTAGCCTGTTTTTCAGCTAACTTCTGACCTGCAATAGCTGTAAAATCTCGTATTAAACTTTCTTTTAACTCTTTATTTTTTAAAGAATCACCAATACCCACGTTAATATTAATTTTAGTAAGTTTAGGAATTGCCATTACATTTTTAACACCAAATTCACTTACTAGTGTTTTCTTTATCTCTTTGTTATATTTTTCGTTTAATCTACTCATATTTATTTATATTAAATTTATATTTCCTTTTTACATTTTATACAAATTCTTACTTTTTCATTTTTTACAAGTCTAACACCAACTCTTGTTACCTTTTTACAAAGTGGGCAAATTAAAGCAATTTTAGCTAAATTAAGAGGTCTTGGTATATCATAAACTCCGCCTTTTTGTCCCTGTAAACCTTTTATGTGTTTTTTATAAATATTTACACCAGGAACTACAACGGTATTTTCTTTAGGTAATATTTTTTCAATTTTTCCTTCTCTACCTTTATCTTTACCTGCTGTTATTTTTACTGTATCTCCAACTTTTAATTTCATATTAATATTTTTAAACAACCTCCCTTGATAATGATGCAATTTTATTAAATCCTACTTCTTTAACTTCCCTTGCCAGGGGTCCTAGTATTCTAGTTCCTAAAGGCATCCCTTGTTTGTCAATCACGACTCCTGCATTATCGTCAAATCGTATATAAGTTCCATCAAACCTTCTTACTTCTTTCTTTGTTCTAACAATTAAAACCTTTACCTTTTCATGATCCTTTACTGTTCCATTTGGATCAGCACCTCTGACAACACAGAGAACGACATCCCCCAAGGTTGCTATCTTTCCGACTCTTCCAGGAACTCCTATTATCATTAATTTCTTTGCTCCTGAATTATCTGCTGGAACTAAAAATGATCTTAATTGAACCATATTATTTTTCTATTACCCTCCATCTTTTTGTTTTGCTAATAGGTCTTGTTTCTACAAACTTAATAGTCTGTCCAACTTTTAATTCTTTCTCTGAGTGAACTTGATATTTTTTATTTCTTTTAAATCTCTTTTTGTAAATTGGATGAGCCAAAAATCTTTCCACTTCAACAGTTACCGTCTTAGGCATTTTTGTTGATATTATTTTTCCTGTAAATATTTTCATAATTATAAATTTATAATCTCTATTTATTTTTTATTACCTTCTAAAAATTCTTTTGCTTTAATTATTGACATAATCTGAGAAACTTCTTTTTTTAAAGCCCAAGCTTTTTTTAAATTTTTCTCTTTACCAGAGAGCATTTTAACCTGATTTTTAAGAAGTTCAAGCTTCTTCTTCAAAACCAAAGCTTTTAATTCTTTTACTTCTTTAATTTTAATAGTTTCCAATTCTTTTATTTTCATATATTTTTATTAAGTTATTTCTCTACCATTTTTGTAGCTATCGGCAATTTTGCTGCTGCTCTTAAAAATGCTTCTTTAACAATTTCTTTAGAAGCTCCTGCTACCTCAAATAAAATTCTACCTGGTTTTATAACTGCAACATGTTTTTCTACATCTCCTTTACCTCCACCCATTCTTTTTCCTGCGGCTCTACCTGATATTGGTTTATCTGGAAAAATTCTAATCCAAACCTTACCGCCTCTTTTAAGATGATGTGAAATTGCTTTTCTAGCAGCTTCAATTTGTGCTGCACTTACCCAAGCAACTTCCATTGCCTTAAGTCCAAAATCACCAAAAGAAATTGAACTTCCACGAAGCGCCGTACCTCTTCTCCTACCTCTAAAATTTTTTGTAAATTTCTCTCTTTTTGGTTGTAACATTTAAACTTCTTCCTTTCTATGTATCCAAACTTTAACACCTACATAACCTCTTTTTGTCAGTGCAGGAATTTCTGCATAATCAATATCTTCTCTTAAAGTTTGAGTTGGAACAGAACCTTGATGGAACTTTTCTACTCTTGAAATTTCAGCTCCATTAATACGACCCCCTAATACAATTTTAATACCTCCAGCTCTTGCCATCATTACTCTTTCCATTGCTTTTGTAACCGATCTTCTATGTGGAATTCTTTTTTCTAAATCTGATGCAATTCTTTCTGCAACTAAATAAGCTGAAAGTTCAGGTGATTTTACTTCATTAACCTTTAGGTCAATCTTCAAACTTTCAACCTTAGTCACTTTACTAGTCTTTAAAATTTCAACTATAAATTTTTTCAATTCTTCAATTCCAGATCCACCTCGACCAATTACTACTCCTGGTCTTGAAACAGAAACTATAATAACAATACTTTTAGGAAGTCTTTCTATTTCTACCCCAACAATTCCAGCAACTGTTAACTTTTTCATTAAAGCTTCTCTTATTTTTATATCTTCTAATAATAAATGTTTATATAAGTTGTTATTCGAAAACCATCTAGATTTCCAACCTATTGTTCTTCCTGTTCTAAAACCAATTGGATTAACTTTTTGTCCCATTTTTATTTCCTTTCTTTATTACTGTTTTAATTATTTTTTTTACTTCTTTCTTTTTATCTTTAATTTTTTCTTTCCCTTTATTTTCTTTTGAGACAACCATTTCTTTAGAAGCCAAGATAACTTTAATATGACTCATTCTTTTTTTAATGGGATGCCATCTTCCACGAGATACTGGCATTCCTCTTTTAAGTCTTGGTCCCTCTCCAATTTGTATTTCTTTAAAACTTAAATTATTAACATCAATTCCCTTTTGACTTGCATTGGCAACAGCTGATTTAATTACTTTTAACACATATTCTGATGCTCTCTTTTTGATAAAAGGTAAAACTTCCAAAGCCTTACTGGGTGTCAATTTTTTAATAACATCAACTACTGGCCTAATTTTTCTTGGGCTTAATAATAAATATTTTTGTTCTGCTTTAAATTCCATATTAATAATAGTTTAAGTTTTATCCATTGTTCTTTTAACAATTTCTCCATGTCCCTTAAATGTTCTTGTAGGTGAAAATTCTCCTAATGTATAGCCAACCATGTCTTCACTAACAAAAACATCAATAAATACTTTCCCGTTATGAACTTGAAAATATTTATTTACAAATTCAGGTGGAATTTTAGAAGATCTTGACCAAGTCTTTATTGGATTTTCTTTTAAACCCATACCAGATTCTAGCTTTTTAATAAGCCTTTCATCTACATATGGTCCTTTTTTACTACTTCTACTCATATTTACTTTTTACCTCTCTGTCTACCTTCAACAATTGTGTGCCTAGAATATTTCTTTGGATTTCTGGTCTTTCCAACTGCTTTCTTACCCCAAGGTGTTTTAGGATATTTTAATCCAACTCTACTTCTTCCTTCTCCTCCTCCATGTGGATGAGCATCAGGATGCATTGCTACGCCTCTTACAGTAGGTCTAACACCCCTCCATCTATTCGCTCCTGCCTTACCTAGTTTCTTATTTTTATCGTCAATATTTCCAATCTGACCAATTACTGCCAAACACTCTGGATTAAATCTTTTTATTTCCCCTGATGGCATTTTAATAAGAATGCTTGTTTCATCTTTTCCAAAGACAACTGCAACTATTCCTGCCCCTCTAGCAATTTGGCCACCTCTTCCTGGCTTTATCTCAATATTATTAATTTGAGTACCAACTGGAATTTTAGAAAGTGGAAGACAATTTCCAATCTCTAAAGGTGCATCAGAAGAAGAAATTACCTTCATTCCTTCTTTTAAACTATCAGGTGCTATTATATAGTTACGCAAGCCATCCGCATAGACCAATCTTGCAATTCTTGCATTTCTATTTGGATCATATTCAATAGCTTCAACTGTAGCCCAAATCTCTTTTTTGTCTCTTTTAAAATCTATAACTCTCAAAAACCTTTTGGAACGACCTCCTTGGTGTCTTACTGTTACTTTTCCATTACTTCTTCCTGAATGTTTTTGTAATATTTTTTTAAGTTTCATATAAATTTATTTTTTTGGTTCCTCAAATATATCAATTTTCCCAAGTTTTAAAGTTACCATTGCTTTTTTCTTTGCAGATTTCGTTACAGTTTTTCCTCTCATTGATCTACTAACCATTTTTTTGTAATTTTGAGTATTAACTGAGCCGACCTTTACTTCAAAAGCTTCCTCAATTAATTTTCTTATTTGGTTTTTAGCCAAAGTAGGTAATACCCAAAAACTATAAATACCATTTTTGGCTTTCTGCATACTTTTTTCTGTAAAAATTGGTTTTATTTTCATAATTTTAAATTTCAATCTTTGCTTTTGATGTAATCGCAAGCTTTGCTTATTTCTTTATTTCTTTCTTTACTATCTTTCCCACTTTAGTTTCTTTTTTTGTTTCTGTTTTAAAAATATTACTTTCTATCAAAATTAGACTTTTAGACATAACTTTAAAAGCATTAAGACTTTCAAAACCAATAACTTCAATATCTTTGATATTTTTGAAAAATCTAGCTAGTTTCATACTTTCTTTAGACAAAACTATTAAAATTCTAGATTTAACCTCTAAGGTTTTTCTTAAAGCCAATAACATATTGTTTCCCTCTGCAGTTTTACTAATTTTTTCTAATCCTTCAATCAATACCGCTTTTTTACTTTCAAATTTATTAGAAAGCGCAGCTAATAAAGCTTTTTTCTTCATCTTAACTGGCAAATTCAAAACTCTTTTTACTCCTTTAGGTCCATGTGCAACACCACCACCAACAAAAATAGGTGCTGATCTTGCTCCATGTCTTGCTCCTCCAGTACCTTTTTGCTTATAAAGTTTTTTTCTGGTTCTGTTTACTTCAGATCTTGTTTGAACTTTTGCCAAACCAAAATGAGTTCCATCTTCATAGACTCTTATAGCCTGTAAAAGTAATGATTTAGAGAATTTTTCACAATACTCTTTAGGTAGATTTACATCTTCCTTTGCTTCTCCTTTAATTGTAAAAATTTTAGCTTTCATATTTTTATTATTTTACCTCTGCCTCTTTAGTTTCTTCTTTTTTAGTTGCATCTTCTGGAGCTTCTTCAACTTCAACAACAGTTGCTACTACTTCATGTTCCAAATCTTTTAGTGATCCTGATTTAATTTTATTAACAGCCAAAAATATTCCAGCTTTTCCTGGAATTGGACTTGAAATTGAAAGTTCATTTTTTTCTGCATCAACTGAAACAACATGGAGGTTCTTCATTGTTACCTGTTCACTACCCATTCTTCCTGCCATTCTTTTTCCTTTATAAACTCTTCCTGGAGTTGTTGTTTGGCCTATTGATCCTGGAGCTCTTTCCCTGTCTGACTGACCATGGGTTCTTGGTCCTCCTTTAAATCCATGTCTCTTAACTCCACCAGCAAATCCTTTACCCTTTGTTATTGCAGTTACTGATACAACATCGCCTGCATTAAATATATCCCCAACTTTAATAAAATCTCCAACTGAAAAATTTGGTTTCTCGTTTACTTTTATTTCTTTAAAATATCTTGGAGTTGAATTTGATTTTTTAGAGTGTCCCTGAAGAGGTTTTGTGGTATTTTTAATCTTTTTTGTACCGAATCCTAATTGAACCGCCCAGTAACCATCTTTATTAATATCTTTAATTTGAGTAACAACACAAGGGCCAAGTGTAACTTTTGTTACAGGAATTCTAAAACCTTCTATAAAGGCTTGTGTCATTTTTCCTTTGGTTCCAAATAATGTATTCATATTCTTTTTATAGAAACAAAAAAACGCCAAAAGAGGCGCTTTAATATCTTAAATCGCATCTAATAAGCTTTTGTGGTTAGATTTTAAAAACCACCTCCATGTTTCTAGAGATGAATTATATCAAATAACATACCTATTACGCAAGCCACACTTGTATCTAAAATAGTGGATGAAGATTACATCTTAATCTCAATAGAGACTCCTGCAGGAAGATCGAGATTACCCAAAGAATCAACAGTTCTTGGAGTTGGGTCTAAAATATCTATAAGTCTTTTATGAGTTAAAACTTCATAATGTTCTTGGGCATCTTTATCTGTAAACGGGGATTCTTTAATAGCCATAACAGATCTATCTGTAGGAAGCGGAGTTGGGCCTGAAATTTTAGCACCGGAAGCAAGGGCAGTATCAATTATTTTTGTTGCTGCCTCATCAATTACTCTATGATCGTAAGCTTTAAGCTTAACTCTAAGTCGTTGCATAGATTTTCTTCCTTAAGGTGCGATTTTATCCGCCAAAGGCGAATTAAGCTATGATTTTGGTTATCACTCCAGCACCAACTGTGTGACCACCCTCACGGATTGCAAATCTTAAACCCTCTTCCATAGCGATAGGAGCAATAAGTTTAACTTTCATTTTTGCACTATCTCCAGGCATAACCATTTCAACACCTTCAGGTAAAGTTACATCACCTGTAATATCAGCTGTTCTTATAAAAAATTGTGGTTTATAGCCTGTAAAGAATGGTGTATGTCTTCCACCTTCATCTTTACTTAAAATATAAACTTCTGCTTCAATCTCAGTATGTGGTGTAACTGAACCTGGTTTTGCCAAAACTTGTCCTCTTTCGACTTGTGTTTTTTCAATTCCTCTTAAAAGTACACCAACGTTGTCTCCAGCCATGGCTTCATCAAGAAGTTTTCTAAACATTTCAAGGCCAGTTACTGTTGATTTTAATGTGTCTTTAATACCAATTATTTCAATTTCTTCATTAACTTTAATTTGTCCTCTTTCAACTCTTCCTGTAACGACCGTTCCACGACCAGAAATTGAGAATACATCTTCAACAGGCATTAAGAATGGTTTTTCAGTATCTCTTACTGGAGTTGGAATAAATTCATCAGCTTGTTTCATTAATTCTAATATTCCTTTTTCTGCTTCTGCATCACCCTCTAATGCTTTTAAGGCTGATACTCTAACAATTGGAGTAGTGTCACCAGGGAATTGATATTTTTTAAGAAGATCTCTAATGTCAGATTCAACTAATTCCAAAAGTTCTGGATCATCCATTGCATCACATTTGTTTAATGCAACAATCAAAGCTGGGACATTAACTTGTCTTGCTAAAATTACGTGTTCTCTTGTTTGAGGCATAGGTCCGTCAGGTGCAGAGACAACTAAAATTGCTCCATCCATTTGTGCAGCACCTGTAATCATATTTTTAATATAATCAGCATGTCCTGGAGCATCTATATGAGCATAATGTCTTTTATCTGTTTCGTACTCAACGTGAGAAATATTAATCGTAACTCCTCTTTGTTTTTCTTCTGGAGCTGAATCAATTTGATCAAAAGCATATGCTTTATTTACTCCACCTGGAAAATTTTTTGCAAGAACTGTAGTTATAGCTGCAGTTAAAGTTGTTTTACCGTGATCGACATGACCAATAGTACCAATGTTTACATGTGGTTTTGTTCTATCAAATTTTTGTTTTGCGTCTGCCATGAAATTGTTATTATAATTATTTTCGCTTCAAAAAACAAGAGGCTTTATTTGCCTCATGTGAGTGTATTATAAATGAGGCTAATAAATAGTGTCAACACCCAAATTATTAATGTTTAAGGTTTGTTAAATTTTGCACTAATTCTTTTGCAGAAGAATGTTTATTCCATTGTTCATCTCCATATTTTTGTGGTGATGACGAAAAAGCTATAATTTTTGTTTCAGGTGATAGTCTTCTAATTATATTTGCTGCTTTATCACCATCTCCATAATTGGGAAAATTCCCATCAACAAGAGCTACTGTTGGTTTTAAACCTTTTTTTAAAAGACCTTCAACTTCTGAAACAGATGATGCCTGTCCAACAACAGCATGACCATCTTCTTCTCCAAAAAGTGAAATAACATCAAACAAAGCATTCATGACAATTTCTTGATCATCTGCTATAAGTATTCTTTCATTTTTCATGATTTGGAGAATATCATAAAAAAGAAATAGAAGCAATTTTTACCCTCTTGCCATTTCAACCTTACCAGCTTTAGCTACAATTTGGGCTGCAATATGAGCAGGAACTTCGTCATAATGGCTAGGTTCTACAAATGCCCTTGCTCTTCCTTGAGTTAATGATCTTAATTTTGTTGCATAACCTGAAAGTTCAGAAAGAGGAGCTATTGCATAAATAACTGTTTCTCCTCCTTTTTCTTCACTACCTGAAATTTGTGCACGTTTAGAAGAAAGATCTCCCATAACATCTCCCATATATTCAGCTGGAGTAAATACCTCAACCTTCATAATGGGTTCCAATAGACCCATGTCAGCTTTTCTAATTGCATCTTCAACACCCAAAGATCCTGCAATCTTAAATGACATTTCGGAAGAATCAACATCATGGAAACTTCCATCAAAAACAATAACTTTAAGGTCAACCATTGGAAATCCTGCCATAATTCCATTTTCAAGCTTTTCTTTAACACCTTTTTCAATGGCTGGAATATATTCAGAAGGGATAGCTCCACCTTTAATTTCACTTTTGAATTCAAATCCTTCACCCCTACCTCTTGGTTCAACTCTAATTAAACAGTGCCCATATTGTCCACGACCTCCAGTTTGTCTTATATACTTTCCTTCTCCTTCAGCAATCTTTTTAATGGTTTCTTTATAAGCTACTTGTGGTGCACCAGTTGTTGCCTCAACATTAAATTCCCTTTTCATCCTATCAACCAAAACTTCAAGTTGAAGTTCACCCATTCCTGCAATAATCGTTTGTCCTGTTTCAGGATTACTTTTGATTTTAAAGGTTGGATCTTCATCAGATAGTTTATTTAAAGCCAAACCCATTTTTTCTTGATCTGCCTTTGTTGCAGGCTCAATTGCAAGTGAAATGACAGGTTCTGGAAAACTAATTGATTCAAGATGAATTGGATGAGCAGGATCACAAATTGTGTGACCTGTGGTTGTGTCCTTGACACCAACTACAGCTACAATTTCTCCCGACATTGCTTCTTCAATTAACTCCCTTTGGTCTGCATGAAGTAAAACCAATTTTCCAATTCTTTCTGTTATTTGTTTACTGGAATTATAAACAGTTTGTCCTTGTTTTAATGTTCCCGAATAAACCCTGACATAGACAAGCCTTCCTACATGTGGGTCAGTTACAACTTTAAAAGCTAAACCCGAAAAAGGAGCTTCGTTCTTTCTTTCTCTTTTTTCAGCCTCACCTGTTTTAGGATTTGTTCCTTCTATTGCGGGCATATCAACAGGAGATGGTAGATATTCTAAAACACCATTCAATAAAAGTTGTGCTTCTGCAGTTCTATTATCTCCTCCAAAAACTGGGAAGAATTTCCCAGCTATAACTCCTTTTCTTATAGCTCTTTTAATTTCAATGTCAGTAGGTTCTACTCCTTCTAGATATTTAGTTAAAGTATCATCATCAAACTCAGATACTTTTTCAATCAATTCTTGTCTATACTTTTTTGAAATTTCTAAAAGTTCTGCTGGAATTTCTTCTTCAGTTAAATTTCTATCTTCAACTGCCTTATAAGTTAAGGCTTTCATTGTTATTAAATCAACAACTCCACGATGCTCATGTTCTTGACCAATTGGATAAATAACAGGAGAGGCATTAGCTCCAAGTCTTTCTCTAATAGACCTAATTGAACCATCAAAGTCAGAACCAATTAAATTTAATTTATTTAAAACACAAATTCTTGGAACATTATATTTATCAGCCTGTCTCCAAACAGTTTCGGATTGAGACTCAACTCCAGTCCTTCCATCAAAAACCATTAATGCTCCATCCAAAACTCTTAAAGATCTTTCAACTTCAGCAGTAAAATCAATATGTCCCGGTGTATCAATTAAATTAATTCTATAGTGACCTTTTTCTACAGAAGAATCTTCTTTTAAATCCCAAAATGCAGTAATTGCAGCAGAAACAATTGTTATTCCTCTTTCTCTTTCCTGTGCCATCCAATCAGTGACAGTGGTTCCCTCATCAACTGATCCTTGTTTATATGTTCTACCTGTTTCAAATAGAAGTCTTTCAGTAGTTGTAGTTTTACCTGCATCAATATGAGCAATAATTCCAATATTTCTAATTTTCTCCAAAGAAACATCACGATCCTTAGTAATCGTCATAACCATTGCAGATTTTTTCTTTATTTCTTCAGCCATATCTATAACTTTACCACTTGAAGTGACTAAATGCCTTATTGGCTTCGGCTTGTTTCTCCATTTCCATTCTTTTCTTTACAGCCCCACCTTCACTGTTACTTGCATCTATTAATTCTTGGGCAATTTTATCTCCATAGGTATGAAATTCTGAATTAGATCTTGCTCTTGCTGCTGCTACTAACCACCTAATTGCTAAGGATTCTTTTCTTTCCTCTCTTACTTGCATAGGAACTTGATAAGCTGCTCCACCAACTCTTTTAGCCCTAACTTCCATTTCAGGTTTTATATTTTCAATTGCTTTTTCAAATATTTTAATTGGATCTTCTTTTGTTTTTTCAGCAATAATTTTTAAACCATTGTAAATTTCTCTTTGAGAAACACTCTTTTTGCCATCATGCATACTCCTATTAATAATTTTTGCTAAAAGTCTACTTTGATAAAGTGGATCGACTTCGACTAATCTTTTTCTTGATGGTCCTTTTCTTGGCATTATTTAGTTCCCCCTTGTCCTTTCTTAACCCCATACCTACTTCTTGATGTTTTTCTTCCAGAAACTCCAGTTGTATCTAATTTTCCTCTAACAATTGTATATTTTACACCAGCTAAATCTTTTACTCTTCCACCTCTTACTAAAACTACAGAGTGTTCCGCAAGTTCATGTCCTTCTCCTGGAATATAAACTGTTACTTCTTGTTTATTAGAAAGCCTAACCCTTGCAACTTTACGAAGAGCTGAATTAGGTTTTCTTGGAGTCATTGTTCTAACTGTTAAAACAACCCCTCTTTTAAATGGAGATGAATTATCTCCAAACTTTCTATCTTTTGCATTAAACCAGCGCTTCAAAGAAGTAGTTTTTGACTTTTTCTTTAAAGATTTTCTTCCATGTCTTACCAATTGATTTGCTGTAGGCATAATATATTTAATTATTTGGCAAAAGTGCCTTTTCTGCTGTAACCGGAATTAGTCTTCCAATAATAACATTTTCTTTAAGTCCTAATAATTTATCTTCTCTTCCCATTAATGAACTTTCTGTCAATACTTCAGTTGTTTGTTCAAATGAAGCAGCTGATAACCAACTTTCTGTATAAAGTGATCTTCTGGTAATACCTAAAACTATTTGTTGTGCAGATGAAGGTTCTCCACCAGCCGCCAATGTCTTTTCATTTTCTTCCTCAAAAGATGCTTTACTTGTTAATTCTCCTGGTAAGAAATGACTATCTCCCGCAGTAACAATTCTTACTTCATCACTCATTTTTCTAGCAATTACTTCAAAATGTTTGTCATTTATTCCAATTCCTTGAGATTCATAAACTTTTTGTAATTCAGCAACTAAGTATTCCTGAGAAGCTCTTAACCCTTTAATTGCCAAGATATCTTTTATATCCAAAGGTCCAAAAGCCAAAGCTGTTCCTGCTTCGATTACTTGATTATCTTTTACTGCTAACTCTAATGTTTTTGGAATAATGTATTCTCTTTCTTCTTTTATCTTCCCAATACCCCTTACCACTACTTTCCAACCTTCTTCTACTTCTGAAACAACAGTTTTACCAGATATTTCAGTTATCGAAGATGAAATTTTTGGAGTTCTTCCTTCAACCAATTCTTCAACCCTAGGAAGACCTTGAGTAATGTCGACCCCAACTACACCAGCTGAATGTTTTGTTTTTAATGTCAATTGAGTTCCCGGTTCTCCGATTGATTGTGCTGCAATAACTCCAACGGGGGTTCCAACTTCAACCTCTTTTTTAGTAGAAAGATCCCAACCATAACATTTTGCACAAAGTCCATGTCTTGATAAACATGTTAATGGAGATCTTAAAACAACTTCTTCAACACCTGCTGCATCAATTTTTGCTGCTAATTCTTCGTTTATTGAATCACCCTTAACAGCAATTACTTTATCTTTGGATGCTTTTACGTCATTTACTAAATATCTTCCAACAATTCTTTGAATAAATGAATTTGGTCTATCCAATTTTCTAATTGTAAGTCCTTCTTCAGAACCACAATCAACTTGTCTAATAATCAAGTCGTGCGAAACATCTACTAAACGTCTAGTTAAATACCCTGCATCTGCGGTTTTAATAGCTGTATCTGTTAATCCTTTTCTAGATCCTCTTGATGAAGTAACATATTCGAATACTGATAAACCTTCTCTAAAGTTACTTTTAATTGGAAGTTCAACAATTTTACCCAACGGGTCAACAACCAAGCCTCTCATTGCTGATAATTGTTTAACTTGATCTCTTGAAGCACGGCCAACCTTAGCATCAATAACAATCCTAATAGGATTTGTAGGTTCCATTAAAGCCCATGTTTTATCTGCAATATCTTCTGAAACTTCGATCCAAACTTCTTTTATTTTTCTTTTCTTTTCTTCCAATGTAACTAACCCTTGATTAAAGTTTTCTTCAATATCAGTTACTCTAATTTCAGCTTCTTTTAATAATTTTTCCTTTTCAGGAAGTAATACTGCATCAAATATACCAAATGAAATTCCTGAAAGAGTTCCTGCTGAAAATCCCAAATCTTTAACATCATCAATCATTTTTACAACTATTGATGCATCACATTTTGCATAGGCTAAACTAAATAATTTTTTAATTAATGTTGAAGTAGCTGATTCATTTACAAAATCAAAAACTTTAGGTAGTATTTCATTAAAGTAAATTCTTCCTACAGAAGTTTCAACAACTTTTCCTTCAATTCTAACTGAAATTAATTGTCTTAATTCAATTCTTCCACCTTGATGAACCAAAATCGCCTCATCTTCATCTGAAAAAACAGTCTTATATTTTTCAAGTTTAGGATCAATAGATGTTAAGTAATAAATTCCTAAAGCCATTTCTTTTGATGCGGGTGTAGAAACTGGTGAGCCATCTGATGGACGTAATAAATTATGTTCAGGAAGCATTAACGTCTTAGCTTCTTCTATGGCTTGTCTAGATAAAGGAATATGAACAGCCATTTGATCTCCATCAAAGTCTGCATTAAATCCAGAACAAACTGCTGGATGAAGTCTAATTGCTGACCCCTCAATTAAAACAGGATAGAAAGCCTGAATTGAAAGTTTATGTAAAGTTGGAGCACGATTAAGTAAGACTGGATGATCTTTAGTAATTTCTTCCAAAATATCAAAAACTTCAGGTGGTCTTCTATCAAGCATGTTTTTAGCTGATTTTACATTTGGTGCAATTCCTCTTGAGATCATTTCACGAAGAACAAATGGCTTAAACATTTCAAGAGCCATTTCTTTTGGAAGTCCACATTGATTAAGTTTTAAGTCGGGTCCTACTATAATTACGCTTCTTCCTGAATAATCAACTCTTTTTCCTAATAAATTTTGTCTAAATCTTCCTTGTTTTCCTTTTAACATATCAGACAAGGATCTTAATGGCTGTCTCCCCCTTGCTCTTCTTGTTGCTTTTCTTTGTGACGCATCAATTAAAGAATCAACTGCTTCTTGAAGCATTCTTTTTTCATTTCTTAAAATTATCTCAGGAGCTCCTAATGTAATTAAATGTTTTAATCTATTATTTCTATTGATTACTCTTCTATATAAATCATTTAAATCACTTGTTGCAAATCTTCCACCAGAAAGTTGTACCATTGGTCTTAAGTCTGGAGGAAGTACTGGAAGTACCTTAAGTATCATCCAAACAGGATCAATTTTGGCTCTTTTCATTCCATCTATAAGCTTTAATCTTTTAACTAATTTTATATATTTAGTACTAGTTACTTTAGTTTCATCAATTTCAGCTCTTATCTCTACTGATTGTTTTTCCAAATCTACTTCTGCAAGAACAGAGAGAACTGCTTCAGCCCCCATCTTGGCATCAAAAAAATCTGCTGCTCCGTAAGTTGCTAATTCGTCATATTCTTCTTCAGATAAAATACTTAAAGTTTTAAGCCCTCTAACTAAACTTATTAAATTTTCAAAAAGCTTGGAATTTCTAGAAAGATTTGCCTTTTCATCTTCAGAAATTGAAGTTTCTTTCTTTCTTGAATCTAGTTCAATTTCAGATATTGCTAAAGACAATTGTTCTCTGTCTTTGATCTTTCCCTCAATTTTTTCTTTTGCTTTTTTAGCTTCACCAGAAAGAATTTCTTTTTTCTCTTTAAATACAGTAATAATTTGTTTTTCATTTTCAGAAAGTGCAGTTTCCAATAATTTAATTGCTTCTTTCTTCTTATCTTCATCAACATTTAAAGCCATATATCTAGCAAAATAAATAACTTGTTCCATAGCTCTTGGAGCAACACCTAAAATGGTTGATATCTTGGAAGGTGCACCCTTGAAAAACCATATATGAGCAACAGGACAAGCAAGACTAATATGTCCCATTCTTTCGCGTCTTACACGAGATTGTGTAACCTCAACTCCACATTTATCACAAATTACACCCTTGTATCTAATTCTTTTGTACTTCCCACAGTAACATTCCCAATCTTTAGTAGGACCAAATATTTTTTCATCAAAAAGCCCATCCTTTTCAGATTTTAGAGTTCTATAATTTATTGTTTCAGGTTTTAACACTTCACCCCTACTCCACCTTCTTATATCTTCAGGTGAAGCAAGTTTAATCATGAGGGTTGCAAAATCCTCAAGATTTTTCAAATCAAATAATTGATCAAGTGTATTAGTTAACATTTACTACCTCCATTATTCCTTTAGAATCTACTAATTCTTCTGTCGCAATAACTTCAGCCCCTAGGTTTTTAGCAAGTTCTTCACCAGCTTTTGTATCTTCATCAATAATATCTTTAGTTAAAGTTACCCCTTTAGGAATTATATTTAAGCCCAATGCATTTAATTCTCTAACTAAAACCTTAAAGCTTTCAGGAATTGTTGATTCTGGAATATCAGTATTTTTAACTATTGCTTCAAAAGCCTTGGCACGACCAACAATATCATCAGATTTAATTGTAAGCATTTCTTGTAATATATGTTGTGCACGATGTGCTTCAAGTGCCCAAACTTCCATCTCTCCTAATCTTTGGCCTCCCATTTGAGCTTTACCACCCAACGGCTGTTGTGTAACAAGAGAGTATGGACCAGTTGATCTGGCGTGGGTTTTATCCTCAACCATGTGAGTAAGTTTTAATATATAACCAATACCAACAACTGTATCTTCTTTAAATGATTCTCCAGTTCTTCCATCGGTTAATCTGGTCTTTCCAGTTATAGGAAGGTTTGAATTTTTAAGCTCTTTAACTAAAGTATCTTCAGTAATGTGATCAAAAACTGGAAATGCTCCCTTTGCATTCATCTTATGAAGTGCTAAACCAAAATGAGCTTCTAGTAATTGACCTAAATTCATACGAGAAAGAACTGATAATGGTGAAATAACAATATCTACTGGAGTACCATCTGACAAATAAGGCATATCAGAAACTGACATTATTTTAGAAATTACTCCTTTATTCCCATGCCTTCCTGCAACCTTGTCTCCGACAGTAATTTTTCTAATTTGTGCAACTTTAACAGTTATTTTTTCAATTACTCCAGGACCTAAATCATCACCCTTGTTTCTATCTAAAATATTAACTCCAACAACAATACCTTTTTCACCATGTGGAACACGAAGAGAAGTATCTCTTACCTCTCTTGCCTTTTCACCAAAAATGGCACGTAGAAGTCTTTCTTCTGAAGTTAATTCAGTTTCTCCTTTTGGAGCAATTTTTCCTACTAAGATATCATTTGGCCCCACTTCTGCACCAATTACCACAATTCCATCTTCGGCTAAATTTGCCAACTCTGCTTCTGAGACATTTGGAATATCTCTTGTTCTTTCTTCTGCTCCTAGTTTGGTATCTACCACCTCTGCATCATATTCTTCGATATGAATTGATGTTAAAAGGTCTTCTTTAACTAACCTATCAGAAATTAAAATAGCATCTTCAAAACCGTATCCGCCAAAACTTGTGTAAGCAACAACCAAATTTCGACCCAATGCTAATTCTCCGTTTTGACTTGCTGGACCATCTACTAATAAATCCCCCTCTTTAATTTTTTCTCCAGGTGAAACAATAATTCTTTGGTTATAACAAGTAGAATGAGCTGTTCTTTTAAATTTCATTAACGAATAACTTTCTTTATTACCACCATCAATTACATCAACATCTTCTGCTGATTCATCAACTGAAATCTTTTTATCTAATTTAATTATTACCTTTTCATTATCAGTATATTCAACAATTCCAGAATGTCTTGCAACAACTGCTCTTTTCATTGCTTGTGAAATTTCTCCCTCCATACCTGTTCCAACAATTGGTGCTTCAGGAGCAACTAATGGAACAGCTTGACATTGCATATTAGATCCCATTAAGGCTCTATTTCCTTCATCGTGTGCCAAAAATGGAATCAAGGAAGCTGAAGTTCCAACTAACTGTCTTGGTGTAATATCTATTAAATCTACAAGTGTTGAAAGTCCTTCTGTAAAATTGCCTAAATATCTTAGTGGAACCCTTTCATCCTTAATAAAACCCTTGTCATCAATAGAAATTCCAGAATGAGTTATATGATAATTTTCTTCATCATCTGCTGTTAAATAGGTGATTTCATCAGTAACTCTGACTTTTTTACCAATTTTTTCTATCTTTTTGTAAGGAGTTTCCAAAAATCCAAATTCATTTACTCTTGCATAAAGAGATAAATATGTGACTAAACCAATATTTGGCCCTTCAGGACTTCTTACTGGATCAAGTCTTCCATATTGCGATGAATTAACATCTCTTATAGAGAAAGATGCTCTTTCCCTATTAATTCCACCTGCTCCAAGAACTGAAACACGTCTTAAATTATCTACCTCTGAAAGAGGATTTGTATCATCTAAAATTGTTGAAAGCTGGTTACTTCTAAAAAATTCATTTAAAGAAGAAATTAAAGGTCTGGCATTAATTAAATTTGATGGAAGTGGCCTATCATCTGGGGAAATTAAACTCATTTTTTCTTTAACTGATCTTTCTAGTCTTAAAAGTCCAATTCTAAAAGCATTTACGGCAACTAATTCTCCAACTCTTCTCAATCTTCTATTTGAAAGGTGGTCAATATCATCAACTCTTCCTTTACCGTTTTGAAGTCCAACAAGATAGTTTAAAGAAGAAGTAACATCTTTTAATGTTAGGATGTTTACGTTCTTTTCTGCAATAATACTTCCTAATCTTTTATTAATTTTGTGTCTCCCAACTTCTCCTAAATCATATCTTCTTTTATCTAAAAATAGACTTTCAAATAAATTGACTGCATTTTCAACCAAAACAGGTTCTCCTGGTCTTAATTTTCTATAAATTTCCAAAAGTGCTTCTTCTCTTCCTTTGGTAGAATCTTTTTCAAGAGTTTTCTCTATATATTTATGTTCTTTATCTGAATCAATCTCAGAAAATAATCTAATTATTTCTTTTTCATTCTCTAATCCTAAAGCTTTTAAAAATACTGTCGCCAATACTTTTTTCCTTCTATCAATTCTTGCATAAATTAAATCTCCTCTTGTAACTTCAAATTCAAGCCATGAACCATGAAGCGGTCTTACCTCTGCTTTATAGAGAACTCTTCCTGAAGAAGGGTCAAGTTCACCAGAAAAATAAATTCCTGGAGATCTAACTATTTGGTTAATAACTGCCCTTTCAATCCCGTTAATTATAAATGTTCCACGATGTGTCATTTGTGGAAGATCACCCAAGAAAACTTCCTGACTAACTTCCTTACCTGTTCTTTTGTTTATTAAATTTGCAGTTATTTTTAGAGGGGAAGAATATGTTGAACCTTTAAGTTGAGCATGAGAAGCGGTTATTGAAGGTAACCCCAAAGAATGATCACCAAGTGAAAGTTGCCAATTTTTGCCCGTAAAATCATCAATTGGAGAAATTGCCTTAAGTTCTTCAGCTATGCCATTTATCAAAAACCATTGCCATGATTCTCTTTGAATCAATGTTAAATCTAATTTAGGTAGATTTTCATCTTCTTTTCCGAAATTTCTTCTAGGGTTAATTTTTGACTTCATTTAAATATTTTTGGCAAAAACGAAAACCCCGCAGATGCGGGAATAGCCTACAAATGTAGGCCTAAGGCTGATTATATATAAATAAGAATTGGTGTCAAGCAGTAAAATTAGTTAATAAATTTAATGGTTGAAAAAATTTGATCAAAAACATTTTCAGAAGAAATTTTATTTTCGTTTGAGTAAATAAAAGCAAACACAAAATCTTTATTATTTACTTTAAATATGAAATGAATAAGAGATTTGTCTAAATTGTCAAAAAAATTATTTTTTGTTCCTATACTGTAATTTATATCTAAACTAGTATCATTTATCGTCTTTTTTATAGTTTTTTCCAGTTTAAAACCTTCTATTCCTGAAGAGGCAGAGTTTATCCATATTTCCATAGATTTATCTTTAGACTGGAGACTATAGTTTGGTTGTTCTGTCCAATCACTCGGAAATTGAAAAGTCAGACCCATCATTTTAGAAAATATCTTCCAACCAGTTTTAGGATCAACAGTGAAATTATAAGGAGTAAAAGAAGAGGTTTGTGTTGGTGATGGTTCAGTTGATACAATTGGAGTAGAGGTAACTTGTAAATTTGCTATTTCTTTAACTAGTTTTTGTGTTTGATATGCAAAAAAAACTGCGATAGAGATTGATAGTACCAGAAGAATTGATAATAAAATTATCAAAAAATTACTTTTCTTGGACTCTTGTACTGGTATTTTTTGACTATCAACCACTGGCACTACCAAATCTTGAAGTGTTTGATTTTCCATATTTTGAAATTATATCACCTATTTTAAATATTTTTGGACATTACTATTATGTTCATTTATATCTCTTGCATAATGAATAACACCTTTGCCATCATGAATGTAATACCAAAAATCTGACTTTTCAGGATTTATAGAGGCATTTATGGAAGATAGTCCTGGGTTCGCAATAGGAAGAGGAGGAAGACCTAAATTTTTATAGGTATTGTAAGTAGAATTTATTTCTTTATCTAAATTAAAAACATCACCCCAATATTTACAATCACTAATCTTATTTTTACATTCAATATTGGCCTTTGCATATTGAACTGTTGCATCAACCTGAAGAGGCCAACCAGCATCAATTCTTTTGTATAAAATTCCTGCAACAATTGGTTTCTCATCATCCCCCAAAGTCTCTCTTTCTATTAAAGATGCCATTGTTAATTGTTCTAAAGTCACATCTCTTACCTTTTTATCAAAAGTGGAAAGCATTTTAGCTACAATCGCAGAGGAAGATGCTGATTTTGAGAATAAATATGTATCTGGAAATAAATATCCTTCTTTTCCAATTGTTAAAGTATTAAATTCTTTTATAAAGTCATTGTTTTTACCTAAAGAACTTGCGAATTTTTGGGAAATCTCTTCTCTTCTTAATCCTTCAGGTATTGTTACCCAAATTTCAGCTGGACCTTTTTTTAAAGTTTCTAAAATTTCAATAAGTGTTAAATTTTTTGATAGACTAAACTCTCCAGCTTGAATTTTATTTTGTGAACTTGTTAGTTGAACGTAGAATTTAAAAACAGTAGGATTTTTAATAAAACCTTGTTTATATAAATTATTTCCAATTAAAGAAACTGAACTTCCTTTAGTAATTAAAAAATTGACTTGAGTTTTATCAGTTGAAACAGGAAGAAACATTTGTCTAACAAAAATAATTCCAACAACAAGTAATGCTAGGACAAAAAAAAGTATATAAATTATTTTTTTAAACATTTAAAGAAATTAATTTTAATTATTAAACTTCATCGATGAGGGCACGGCGATATTTCTTTGTTTTTGTGTCATGAATATAAATTCTTCCACATTTACACGTTGCCATTTCTCCATACTTATGAGGTTTTTTTGAAGCTTTGTCCAAAGGCATACCACAACCTACACATTTTCCTTGAGAAAGTAGCCATGCCTGTATTGGTGCAATTACATTTTTAAACATAATCTATATAAGATTGTAACATAACAGTTGCAGCAAATGCATCCTCATTTGATTTTCGTTTCTTTCTGTTCATACCAGATTCAATTGATAATTTTTGTGCATCATAAGTTGAAAGGGTTTCATCGAAGGTTTTTGCATTAATTCTTTCTGCAAATTTTTTTGATTCTTCTCCCATCTCCCCTTCAGAAACTCCCACTACAACCTGTTCTACCTGTAAAACTTTTATTATTTGTAATATTTTTTTAACAGCATTCTCAAAATTGTCTACCTTAATAACCTTATATGGTTCAGCCAAAATAGAATTGCCTAGTGCGAGTCCTATTTTTCTTCTTCCATAATCAATTCCTAATATTTTCATTTGTTAATTATTAATAGATACATCAGTAACAACCCTTGCTCTAACAATTAATCTTCTGGGATTTCTAGGATCTCCTGGTGGAACACAAGTAACTAAAGTTAAAAATGAGTCAGTTGTATCTTGCTGCAATATTTGAATATCTGTAGGAAGAATCTCAAATAATTCTTCAACTTTAAATTTATAAGAAATACCATCAAAATTTACCAATATATCATCTCCTTTTTTAAGCGTAGGCAAAGTTGAAAAAATAGCCATATAATTCTTAGGATTATAAAAAATAGGTAATATTGAATGTCCAAAAATTGCGGCGTTCCCATTTTTACCTGGCAAGGCTGTTCCTGGGTATTGAACTAAATTTTTAGAAAGATCTTCTCCACCAATTGAAACTACAGCATTTTCAATTTTAAGTTTCGGAATTGAGATTGTATAAAATGCAACCTTGGAATGATTAAAATCTTTATTTCCAGAAGCTTCCGGAAACCAGTTGGATGCTTTTGTAAAATCTATATTTCCCTTATTGTTAACTTTGTCTTGAATAATAAGTGGAGATAGTAGGGTTGCATAAGTTCTTGCTTTGGTCAATTGATATTCAACAATTGGCCAAATAGAAGCAATCAATATAGTTAATCCAAAAATTCCACAAATTAAAGCAAAAACTCTAATTATTTTTCTTTTACGATCGTGGTTTGAAACATTCATCTTTCTGCAGAAATTTCAACCGAAATATTTTTATAAAGGTGTGGTAAAGTTCCAAGTTTTCCAGGAAGTAGTGGTTTTATACGAAATTCAGCTCTTACAAATCCAGGAACATTTCCTAAATAACTTTCAGCTAAATTTGGATATTTACCAACAATTTTTTTGGCAATTTCATCTGGATTAATATTTGGTAACAAATTTACTGAAATTATTACTTCAAACCTTGTTTCATCCGAAGTAGAGGAAAAATCGTACAAAATTTGATCTTCATGCAATACAAATCCTAAAGGAATTTTTCCCTCAAGTTGTCTTTTTGAAATACTTGTCAAATCTTTTTTAGAAACTGTACTACCTACAGCATTCAACTCTAAGGAAAGTTTTATGGTTGAAGCCTCATCTCCTACTTTATTACTAAAATCTTCATTTTTTACTTCTACTTTTAAAGAAGGTTCAATTAATAGGTCCTCCTCGGAAATTTTTTCTTTTAGTTTAGTTTTTGCTTCATCCAATAGTTCGTTTGTTAAATCTTTTAAGAGAGTACTTCTATCATTTTCTGAAACAGCAGAAATTTGTCTACTAGTTCCTCCAGTAAAATTATTTGTTGAAGTTGCATCAACCTCAGCTTTTGGATAGTTGGCAACTTTAAATATTTCGTCTTTAGCTAAATTATATTCAGATCCAATATTTCCCGCCTCAACATCAATGACTGCCGTTCCTGGTTCACTTGGAGATAAAGCTCCAGAAATTGATGCAGTTTTAGTCGTAACAAATCTAAGATCAGTGGCTGATGTAATTATCGTTCCCGATGGTAAATTTATAGCAAAGGCTGTGCCGTTTTGAACTTTAACTGAACCCTTTGCCTTCTCGCCAACTGTTTTTGTTCCAGTTGTAGATTTTGTTTTATCACTACTAACACTCACAGCAATATCCTTAACTGAAATGTCTGTTCCAAATTCTAAACTTATTCTTTCTTCTAATTTTTTTGGGGAAACAAAAACTGTGACAGACGCTTTTGGTAAAAACCACCAAAGTATAAATCCAATAACAAAAATGGTAACTAAAGTTATTCCACCAACAATAAATGGTCTTTTATTTGTGGCAAAATTAATGGTTGGTTTTTTAAATTTGAATACTGGAAGTTTTGGTAATTTTAAATTAAATTTCTTTTTAATTTCACCACTTCCACCACCAACTACAAACCCTAAATCCTCAGGAGTTATTCCCCTTGGTTCACTCACATTTTCTAGTTCTTCAGGTTTATTAAAAGTAGATTCCTCTATTTTATCTACAACTTCATTATTTTCTAAATTTTCAATTTGTAAATTAGTCTTAATTCCTGTGACCTCTTCCATCTCAGATCCTCCTGCTAAACAAACTGCTAATATTTTATTGTCAGGTTCGATTATTTCTAATTTTGGAGTATGTAAAAATCCTGATTCTCCAATTTTTCCCCATTCGAAAGATTCTAATGCTGATTTTATTTCTTCTAATTCTGGTTCTTTTTGATTATATAAAAGTATTCTAGGAGGAAAACTTTCTTGATTTACAGCAAGTCTACTTAATCCTTCCAAGAGATCTTCCTGTACCGACACACTTCTGGCAACAATTGTAGTTCCAATTAATTTTCCTAAATTAAAAACTGAAATATCCAAGTTTTCATTACTTATTCCAACTGTTACACCCGAAAGAGGAGACTCTTCTTTTATTTTAACAAAATGAGCAATAGCTTCAGGTAAGACCACAAAACCAGATGGCTCAAGAGATAATTCCTGGCAAATTTTTTTAAGACTAGCAAGATGTTCTTCTTTTATATTTCCACCCTCAACCCAAAGTGATGGAACACCAAAAACAGTTTTTGAAGGTTCGCCTATATCTTCTGGTAAATTTTGGGTGCAAGAAGAAAGTGATGCATCAACTGCTTCGATTAAATTTTCTTCATTTTCCCACCTAGTACTTGGAGATGTAGAAATAACCTCAACTTTTCCACCCTCAATCTGCCAAACAGCTGAACTTATCCATTGTGCTTCCAACAGAAGAGCCCAGAAATATTCTTTTTTTTCTTTTGTCTTATTAATTAATGATTTAATGTCCATTTTGGGCAAGTTTAAGATAAATCCGAACCACATCAGAGCCAACTTTCTCTTGTTTAATTATTTTAGCACGCCCAAGTTCATTTGTGTTTCCAACATGGGGTCCACCACAAACTTCTCTACTAAAATTTCCTATACTATAAACCTTAACTTTTTCTCCATATTTTTCACTAAAAAAGGCTAGAGCTCCAGATGACCTAGCTTCATTTAAACTCATTTCAGAAAAAGAAATTGGAAGAGAAGAATCAATTTGTTTATTCATTAATTCTTCAACCTTCTCTAGTTCTTCATCTGTAAGTTTTTCAGGATATGAAAAATCAAACCTTAATCTTTCTGATGTTATATGACTTCCTTTTTGAGTTACACCATTTCCTAGTATTTCTCTTAAAGAGGCATGTAATAGATGGGTTGCTGTATGCAGTTTAGTTGTTTCTTCACCATGATCAACCAAACCTCCTTTAAACATTCCAACACTTGTTGATCTTGACATTTCTTTATGTTTTTCAAATTCTTTTTTAAATTCCTTCATGTTAACTTTTTGACCTTTTTCTTCAAAAAGTTCAATTGTTAATTCAATTGGAAAACCATAGGTTTGGTATAAATCAAAAGCTAATTTTCCATCAATTTTTTCTATTTTTTCAACTTCTTTTAGACCTTTTTCTAGAGTACCTTTAAACTTAGTTAGTTCATCCAAAATAATTTTATTTTCTGTAAGTAATTCAAGATTATCTAATTTTGTAGCGATTCTTCTTATAAGTCTTCTTAAGACATATCCTTGTTGTTTATTTGAGGGAACCACTCCGTTTTTTATTAAGGCTTCTGAAGCTCTTAGATGATCAGCAATAATTCTGAAATTTTTTATATTTTTTTTGTATGTATTATTTGTTATTTCTTCAAGTTTTTTGATTGTTTTATTAAAAATATCTGACTTAAAAACGTCAGGATTATTGTTTAATGCAGCAGAAATTCTTTCCAATCCTCCTCCGAAATCAACATTTTTTTGTGGTAATTCTTCCAAACTTCCATCTGTTTTTTTCCTATATTGGATAAAAACAGAATTACCTATTTCTAAAAATCTTCCGCAATCACAGTTAGGATGACATTTTTCACCAAATTTTTTATCATGTTTAATAGAATCAAATTCAAAAAATATTTCTGAATCTGGTCCCCCTATTTCGCCTTCTGGCATTTGGTCAGGAGTTCCACTCCTACTCCACCAATTTTTATCTACACCATAAGAAAAAATATGATCCTCAGAAAGTCCCAAACTTTTCCAAATATTAAAAGATTCAATATCTTCTGGCACTTCAAGTGATCCTTCAAAAACTGAAACATAAAGTTTTTCTTTAGGTAATTCCAATTCTTTAGTTAAAAATTCCCAAATCCAGGATAGTTGTTCTTTTTTAAAATAGTCACCCAAACTCCAGTTTCCTAACATCTCAAAATATGTTAAATGTCTATTGTCACCAACTTCATCAATGTCAACAGTTCTTATAGAAGGTTGATAATCTACTAACCTTTTCCCTATTGGATGTTTTTCACCCATTAAATAAGGAACTAAAGGTTGCATTCCGGAAGATATAAAAAGTGTTGTCGGATCATTTTCCAAAACAAGTGGAGCAGGAGGAATAATTACACTTCCTTTTTTTTCAAAAAAATTCAAAAACTTTTCTCTTATTTGATTTGAAGTTATCATGCCTCAAATTATATCAGATTAGATTATTCTTGTCCGTGTGTTTGAAGAGATTTATTTTTCTTTAATATTTCCATTATCCCAGTTAATTTGTCAGGACGAATTAAACCACCTCCTAATATTGCATCTTCTAAAATAGAGTTCAATCTTTTTATTGCTTTTCTTAAATCTAAAATGATAAAAACAACCTGTGCTCCAACAACCACTAATAATACTGTTAAAGTTATCACAACTATGACTAAAAGTCTTTGTACAGAATCCATAATTATTATTTTTAAAAATCTACCTTTATATTACGACTTATTTGGGTTACTTTTCCAGACCTAGATGTTGCAACAAATTTTAAATCTTTTGTTTCTTTAGTAATTTCTATCTCCCCGGCAAAATTACCATCTTGATCTACAATGACTGGCTGATTATTTATCGTAATTTTAACATCAGTTGCAGTTTTTCCTTTAACCTGTACCTTACTTGATAACACAATTTGATTTTCAGTAGGAGCCATAATTTCTAAATTTGGTGGACTTTTAAATTTTAAATATTCAAATCCTAAGTACCCTAAAACCATTAAAATTAATACTCCAATTCCAATTAAAAAAGTTAATTTTGGAGACCAGGTAAATTTTGACCCAATATCTGGTTTTGGATTTATATAAAGTTTTTTAGGAGGATAATCACGCCTTAAAACTGCGTTTGTATTTTGTAAATTAACATCTAATGTTACTGCTAAATTTTTTACAAAACCCGAAACTATTGGGAAATCAGGTAATTTATCCCAATCATTTTTTTCAATTAATACAATAAATTCACGTTTAATTTTTGTTAAATTTTCAAGTTTTAAAAGAGAAAATTTTTTCCTTAATCTAGCCTCCTTTAAAATCTGACCGACTGTTTTCATTTTTATTTTGTAAGTGAAGAAAGAAATTCTGCAGCGTCTTTAATTAATACCTTTCTTGGTTTAGAACTCCCATCAGATGTTTCAATAACACCTGCACTTTCAAGTTGATCAATAACTCTTGCGGCTCTGGCATAACCAATTGATAATCTTCTTTGTAAAAGTGATGCAGAAGCTCTATCGTATTGACAAACAACTTTAATAGCTTCAGCAAAAAGTTCGTCTGTATCCCCAACAATACCTGGAATAGCAGGGTGGCCTGACTTAGTCATTGTTGTAACTTCCTCGGTATATTGGACAGGAACACCTTGATTCTTAATAAATCCTACAAGTTTTTTGATTTCGTCATCAGTTACAAACGCACCTTGAATTCTTGCAGGTTTAGCCTGATCAGGAGGAAGGAAAAGCATATCCCCTTTACCTAATAATTTTTCAGCTCCTTGGGTATCGAGTATTACTCTTGAATCAACCTGTGAAGAAACAGCAAACGCAATTCTACATGGAATATTTGCTTTGATTAAACCAGTAATAACATCAACTGAAGGACGTTGCGTAGCAAGAACCATATGAATTCCAGTAGCACGGCTCATTTGGGCAATTCTTGTAATTGCATCTTCAACTTCGACAGGAGAAAGAAGCATGACATCGGCAAGTTCATCAATTAATAAAACAATATATGGAAGGGCTTGAAAACCACTCATTTCATTGTAAGAATCAATATTTCTAGCTCCTGCTTGAGCAAAAAGTGTATATCTTCTATCCATTTCACGCATTAGCCATCTTAAGGCCGATATAACTTTACCTGGATCAACAATTACAGGAGAAAGAAGATGTGGAATATCGTTATATCCAGTAAGCTCAACTCTTTTTGGATCAACCATTATAAATTTAACTTCCGAAGGAGAAGCTCTAAAAAGAATTGATGCTAAAAATGTATTGATACAAACCGATTTTCCAGATCCTGTTTGACCGGCAATTAAAACGTGTGGCATTTTGTTAATATCAGCAATAACTGGCTTTCCTGAAACATCAAGGCCAAGTGTTACCGCAAGTTTGGATTTTTTAGATTGCATTAAATCAGATTCCAAAATTCCCTTTATTGGTACAAATTCAGGAGCTTTATTTGGAAGTTCGATTCCTACTAAATTTCTTCCAGGAATTGGCGCTTCAATTCTAATAGTTCCAGTAGGAGCAGATAATGCTAAGGCTAAATCTCTTTCAAGAGCAGTAATTTTAGAAAGTTTTGTCCCGAGTGCCACCTGAATTGCATATTGTGTAACAGCAGGGCCTAAGTTTACTTCTACAATATTTGCAGTAATTCCAAAAGATTCGAGAGTTTTTTCAATAATGTCAGCATTTCCATTAATGTCTCCTCTGTCAACTTTTCCTATTTGTTCACCAGAAAAAATATCAATTGGTGGATATTTCCAAACAGCATCTTCTCCACGAATATTACTTACAAGTTTTTCTTCTAATTCTTCTTTTGGTTTTTCGGAAAGTTTAGATTTCCCCACATTTATGTTAGGTAAACTTGGAGTACCTGAAATTTTAAAATCTTTTCTACCTGAAATTCTTCCACCACCAGCAGATTTTTGACCAAAGATAAAAATTGATATTTGGCTCCAAATTGTCTTTATAATTTTAAAAACCTGATCAAAAGATGTATTAAAAAGAATTATTAAACCAGTTAAAAAAACTCCTAAGAGGATTATAAAAGCTCCAGCAGGGGTAACCAAAGTTGATATACTATCCCAAAAAATTGTTCCAAGTTTTCCCGATCTTCCAATTGACGCAATAGATAAAAATAATAGAATTGATCCTATTATTACATTAGGTTGAGATAGAGGAACTTTTATTTTGCTCATTAAAAAGGCAAAAGATAAAAAGATGAAAGGAAGAAATATTGTGGCCCAACCAAACACCATCATCATAGCATCATTGAATCTAACTAAAACAAGGCCCCTTCTTGAAAAAGAAACAATTATTAATAAAGCCACTGCGAAAAAGAAAACTTGAGCAATGGAAGACATTGTTTGAGGTTTAAGTTTTAACCTAAATGATCTTCTGTCAATTCTTTTCTTTCTTTTACTTCCCATACAAGAAACATTATAGAAGAAAAACTATACCTCTACCACTACAGGGAGAATCATTGGGCTTCTACCGGTTGCCTTAAAGAAATAATTTTCTAAAAATCTAGTAGACTCCTCTTTTAATATTTTTGTGTTTAAATTTTTTCTATTAGAAACTATTGCCATTAATCTTTGAGTTGCATCATTTATTAAACCTCCACTTATTCCTTCAAATACAAATCCTCGACTTACAATTTCAGGTTTACCCAAAACTTTCCCTTGTTTTGTTGCTTTAAATACAACAACAACCATTCCCTGCTTTCCGAGAAGAGTTCTATCCCCTAAAACTACTTTTCCAATATCCCCAATTCCAAGACCATGAACCATAACTTCCTTTACTGAAATCTTTTCTCCTCTTCTTGCATTTCCATTCTCAAAAACAACACTTTCACCAGGTTTAAGTTTAAATACGTTTTGTTTATCTTTACCTATTTCAACAACTAGCTTTTCATAGGCATGCATATATCTTACTGTTCCACCTGTTGGAATAAAATATTTTGGATTAGCAATATCAAAAAGCATTTTTATATCTTCTTGTCCACCATGACCTGAAACATGGAGACCTTCTCTTAAATCGTAATAATGAACATCAACCCCCTTATCAATTAACTCATCTATCACAAAATCCTGACTTTCTTTACTATATGGTGGAGCGGGATCTGCTGAAAAAATGAATGTATCATTGGATGAAACACTTAATCTATCATCATCACCAGTTGCCAATCGATAGACAGAACTTCCTATTTGTCCATAACAACCTGCAATTATATAAAGTAAATCTTTAGACTGAAGTTTTTTAGATTGTTTAATATCAACAACTTGATTATCTAAATATTTTAAATAACCTAGTTTATGAGCTGATTCTGTTTTATTTTGAATTGATCTTCCTACAAAAACAACTTTTCTTCGTAGTTTAGAAGCAACATTAATCATCTGTTGAAATCTTCCAATACTTGAGGACATGGCAGAAATATAAACTGCTCCTCTGGCTTTTTCAGTAATTTTATACATAATTTCTTCAATTTCTGTTCCGCTTGGAGTAAACCCTGGACCATTTGATCCTAAACAATCAGAAATTAAACACAAGACTCCGCTTCCTGCTAATGTTTTGGCCTTTTGAATATCAAAAGACATCCCATCTACTGACTTTTGATCAATTTTGTGTTCCGGAACATGCATTATTTTGCCTTCAGGAGTATCTATCAAAAATCCTACAGTGTCAGGAACTGAATGGGAGACTCTAAATGGAGTTATTTTAAATGAACCAATTTCAAAAACAGCTGTATCGGGATTAAAAGTGTTTATTTTAATGTCACCCAAATTTAAGTCATTGTCTTTAAATTTTTCTTCAATAAATTCGGTAACTAAAGGTGCACACCAAATTGGTGCATTAACTTCACGAAGTAAAAATGGAAGCGCTCCAATATGATCTTCATGACCTTGAGAAAGAACAATTCCTTTTAACTTATGTTTGTTTTTAACAATATATGAAAAATCAGGTATAACAAGGTCCACTCCAGGCATTTCTAAATCAGGAAAACCTACCCCACAATCAACAATAATCATTTCATCTTTGTACTCATGGACATATAGATTTTCTGTAACTCCTGTTGTACCTGAAAGGGCTATAAATTTAAGCATATTTTTTATAATAATTTAATTTGTTCAACCTTCACTTTATCATCTTCCTCCTGTAAAGTCTCAGCCAAAATACTCTTTAAATTCAAAAAATCTTGTTTTTCAGCTTCTAATATATTCCCGTTTCGTAAGGATGCGGCAGGATGATACATAGGAATAACAACTATCTTTTTATCTTTCAATAAAATTTCAAATTTTTTCCCATGAACATTACTAATAAACACATTTGGTAAAAATTTAGCCATTGAAAAACGCCCAAGAGTAATTATTATTTTTGGATCAATAATTTCAATAATTTTATCTAAATATTTCCCATAAGAAGTAATTTCTTCAGGAAGAGGATCTCTGTTTTCAGGTGGTCTATGGTGAACAATATTTGTAATAAATATATCTTTTCTCTCAATTTCTGCTAGAAAAAACAATTTATCAAGAAGTTTTCCCGCCTGTCCAACAAACGGCAAACCATGAATGTCTTCCGTCCTTCCAGGACCTTCTCCGACAGCTAATATATTAGCCTCAGTATTACCAGATCCAAAAACCAATTTATTTGCACCATTTTTAAGAGGAAGTGATTCATCTTTTTCCATCTCATCTTTAAGATTATGAAGTTTTTCTTTTTTAGTCATTTTTTAGTTATTCATTAATTATTTATAAATTCTATTTTATCTGTAACAGTATCATAAACTGCGAAGAAAATATTATTTTCTAAAGCTCCTGGCCTTACAATTTTAACTCCATCTATTTCCCACATTTTTTGTGAATGTAAATGCCCTGTAAAACAAACATCTTTTCCAATATATTTTTTATCATTTTTTAAAAATTTATGAACAATATAAATTTTTTTACCATCTAATTCAATCTCTAGATATTCTTTAAATTTTTCCTTCACTAAAGGGTCAATATCTGCATTACCCAAACATGAATATAATGGAATTTTATATTCTAAAATTGTTTCAACACTTTCCAAATTATTCCAATCACCACAGTGAACAATTGCAACAACATTCATATTTTTTGCAAACCCAACAACATGTTTTAAATTTGCAATGTTTCCGTGAGAATCTCCAATTACAAGAACTTTCATTTATATTATTTTACTATAGAGGCAAAAATTCTTTAATATTTTGAAGTGTTACAGTAAAAGAAGTTCCTTTTCCTTCAACAATCAATCTTGCAACTTTTCTAACAACTCCTTCAATTGTTCTTTCCATTGTACGAATTCCAGCATCATAGCCTAGTGGTCTAACTAAACTAACCCAAACATCATCGTCAATTTTTAAAGTTTCCGAAGGTATTCCAGCAGCTTTCATTGCTTTTGGAAACACATATTTTTGCCCTATGGTTATTTTTTCTTGGTCAGTATAGCTAGGCATCATAATAGGTTCTAATCTATCCATAACAGCCGTTGAAATACTTGTTGTATTATTTGCAGTTGCTATAAAAATACACTCTGAAAGATCAAATGGATAATCAATATAATGATCAGAAAAGGCATGATTTTGTCCAGGATCTAGAAGTTCTACTAAAACTCCCATAATTGATGCCCTTCCAATGTCAGTTACCCTATCAATTTCATCCAAAAGTATTACAGAATTTTTAAATTGTGTAGTTCGAAGTGCCTTAATAATTTTTCCAGGTTCTGCTTCTGGATGCATTTTTGATTGACCACGAAGATCCAATGGATCCCCCATACCACCAAACGGAATTCTAGCAATTTTTCTTCCCAGTGCCTCTGCGATTGAATATGCTATTGTAGTTTTTCCAGTTCCAACCAAACCCACAAAACAAAGAATTGGTGCCCTATAAATATCTTCACCTTCATTTTTTTCTTGTTTTAATTTCATAACTGAAATATATTCTAAAATTCTGTCTTTAATTTCTTCTAGGCCAAAATGGTTAACATCTAATATTTTTTTAGCATTAATAAGATCAAGATTATCTTTAGATTTATTATTCCAAGGAAGACTTACAATCCAATCAATATATTTATTCATTCTGTCGTACTCAGGTAAAAATGTTGGAGAATTTGTTAATTTTTTAAGTTGTTCTAACCTAATCTGTACACTTGATTTTAAATCATCAGGAATTGTTGATTTAGTGATTTTATCTGAGAGAACATCAATTTCATTAAAGGCAGTGTCTGGCATAATTAAAGTATATCAAGTGAAAAAGTTAGAACAAGTAATATTAATGAAGCTATTAAATTATCTATCGTTTCTATCTGTTTGAAAATATCTGGTAGTTGGGAAATGTGGTCCAGATGATCTTCTATCATCTCCTCCAGTATTTGGTCTTCTATCTCTATCTCCCCCAAAACTTCTTCCACCACTACTTCCCCTATTAAATCCTCCAGATGGTCTTCCTCCACCTCTAAAACCTCCTCCACTTCTTCTGTCGCCTCCAGTACTTGGTCTTCTTTCCTCTTTTGGCTTATCAGTTGATGGATCCATTCTCATTGAGAGATTAATTCTTCCCATATCATCAATTTCTTTAACTCTAACTTGTACTTTATCTCCAATTTTTACAACATCATTGGCATCATTAACATACCCTTCAGCCATGTCTGAAACATGAACCATTCCATCTTTTCCAGGTAAAATATTTACAAAAGCCCCAAAAGGCATAATTCTAGCAACAGTTCCTTCATATATTTCTCCCGCAATGACAACTTTTGCAAGACCTTCTACCCACTCAATTGCTTTGGCAATTTTTTCTTCATCCATTCCTGAAATTGAAACATTACCATCATCTTCAACTTCAACTTCAGTTCCAGTATCTGCCATTAATTTTTTGATAGCTTTTCCACCTGGACCTATTAACTCTCCAATTTTTTCAACTGGAATCTTTACAAGCTTAATTTTTGGAGCAAACTTTGAAACTTCTTTTCTAGGTTCCTTGATTGCTCCAATAACAGCTTTTAACATAATTGCCCTTCCTTCCTTTGCCTGATCCAAGGCATCTTTTAAGATTGACGGGGTTAAATTTAAAGTTTTAACATCAAGTTGTATTGCAGTAACTCCTTTTTCTGTTCCTGCAACTTTAAAATCCATGTCTCCATTAAAATCTTCAATACCCATAATATCTGAAAGAATTGCAACATCTTTGCCTTCAATAATTAATCCCATTGCAATTCCAGCAACTGGAGCTTTTATTGGGACACCCGCATCCATTAAAGCTAGAGATGATCCACAAACTGATGCCATTGAAGTTGAACCATTAGAACTTAATACTTCAGAAACTACTCTAATTGCATATGGAAATTCTTCATTACTTGGAAGTACTGGAATCAATGCTTTCTCAGCTAAGGCTCCATGACCAATCTCTCGTCTACCAGGATTTCCAACACGTCCCACTTCTCCAATTGTAAAAGGTGGCATTGAATAATCATGCATATAACGTTTTTCTTCTTCCCCTCCAGCAGTTTCTAAAAGTTGTCCCATTGAAGAAGCTCCAAGTGTTGCAATTGAAAGAACTTGGGTTTGACCTCTTGTAAAAAGTCCGGAACCATGAGTCCTAGGTAAAAATCCAACTTCAGCTGATAATTTTCTAATTTCTGTTAATTTTCTTCCATCAGGCCTTGTCTTTTTTACCAAAATTTGTTCTCTAATATAATCTTTTTTAAGGTGATCAATTATACCTACTATAAATTTCTTATCTGCTTCACTATCAAATTTTTCTTTAACTGCATTAACTAACTCCATAAATTCTCCTGATGCTCCTTCGTGATTTGCCATACCTTTAACAAGATCTGCAATTTTGTCACTTACTAATTTGGTAACTTCTTTTTCTAAAGCAAGTGGTGCCTTTTCTTCTTTGTAAACATCTCTTTTAATACCAATTTCATCAGCCAATTCAGAAATTGCAGTATTTACTTTTTGTGCTTCTTCGAAAGCTAGTTTTACTCCATCTAAAATAACTTTCTCGGAAACTTCTTTGGCACCCGCTTCAATCATCAAAACAGCATCTTTTGTTGAAGAAACTACTAAATTTAACGGGGAAGAGGTTAAATCTCCATTTACAGGATTAACAATAAATTTTTCATCTTTAAGTCCAACATTAATAACTCCAACTGGGCCTTTCCAAGGTAAGGTTGTAATGTGAACTGCAGCTGACGCTGCAATTGCTCCTAAAATTGATGGATCATTAACCCCATCAACTGAAAGAACTGCAACAATTACTTGAACTTCTTTTTTGTAATCTTTAGGAAAAAGTGGTCTAATTGATCTATCTATAAGTCTTGCTGTTAATATTTCTTTATCAGTAGGTCGTCCTTCTCTTTTAACCCACCTTGAACCTTTTATCTTTCCTCCAGCATATAATTTTTCTTGATATTCAACTGAAAGTGGAAAATAATCAAATTCCTGTTTTAATGGAACGTGAGTAACTGTAGCTAAAACTACTGTATCACCATATCTAGCCATGACAGCACCTGAGGCTTGCTCTGCTAATATTCCTGTGGTTAAAGTTAATTTTCTTCCACCTAATTCGAATGTCTTTTCGTATTTCTTATTCATCTAAAACCTATATTTTATCTATTAATGAAGCTTATTTATTTAGTTTTAACTCTTTTATTAAAGCTTTGTATCTTCCTTCGTCTTTCTTTTGTAAGTATGACAGAAGTCTTCGTCTTTTTGCAACCATTGAAAGAAGACCTCTTCTTGAATGAACATCTTTTTTATGTTCTTTCAAATGTTCTGCTAGTTTATCAATCTTTGTGGAAAGAAGTGCAATCTGAATCTCTGGAGATCCTGTATCACCTTTTTCTCTAGCAAACTTTTTAATTAATTCTTTTTTCTCTTCTACTTTTAATGCCATTTTATTTTAATTGTCATGTATTGCTAAAGTAAGTCTATAAAGCATTCTATAAGACTAACCTTGCAAACATCTTTGGTATATTACCATAAACTTATATTTATCGCAAAGGATAAAAACTTATTAACTTACTGAAGTTCCTGTATATACTTTTGGTTCTGTCCAAGATTGAGGTATTTTTTCTACTTCTTCCTCTTTTTGTTCTTCGACTTTTGTAGTTTTTTCAACTTGTTTTACTTGCTGTGATCTTGCACTTGTAAAGGGCTTTGTCGGTATTGATCCCTTAGGAAAACTATCTGAGGAAAGTATTTTTGGCATCCTTATCCCACCCAATTTAAGTAACTCTGCAAAAATTTCAAAGGTTAAAGCCGTTACATCAGGCCCTTGAAAGTTTTTACTTGAATCTTCAATTCCAGATAGTAAATTTGTCGCAATATCTGGATCAATTGAAAGACCACTTTCTTTAATTAAATTAGCCATTAATTCTGAGACTCCTGATGCTGGACTTGCAAATGATAATATTTGAAGATCAGTATTTACCTCTAAAAATCTTGTTCCGATATGTATTATTTTTGCATCTTTAAATTCAGAATTTGATAAAATTGGAAAACTAGTTTCATTTTCTCCTCCAATTAAAATTACAGTATCAGCACCAACTCCTGAATAAGAAATATCGATTTGTTCTTTAGTTGGTGAATTAAAATTTGACTTTGGAGAAATTGTTAATTTAAACTGTCCATTTTCAATATCGTAACTTACTTTATCAACATCTTCTGCGTTGTAATTAGTAAACTTAATAGTTAAATTTTTGCTTCCAACTTCTGTTCCTATTTTATCAACACCAATAAGTCTACTAAACTCTGCTGTCATTGGAGTCGGACTTGAAATTGAAATATTTTTTAGAGGTCTTAGGGAAAGATAAAGTGAAAGTCCTGCAGATACTTGATCAACAAAAGGTTCTGATGGTAGAAGTATCAATACTTCTGAGGCAGAATCGATTAGATTCTTAAATGAGTTGTCCACTGACGGATACTAACATATCTCCTGTTTGGAAATCAAGCTGAGGTGTAAAAAAAATTCCAAATTCCTCACCCTGGGAAACTCCGGGTACTTCTTGTTTTTGTTTCTTTATTGAAATTATCTTTACTTTACCAAGTTCCGTTTCACCTCTAAAAAGTCTTAAATCAGAAGTTTTCTCAATCCTACCTGAAAATACTTTGCATCCTGCAACTTTTTTCCCATCAAATGGAAAACTTGTTGTAATTTCAGCTTTACCTAAAATTTCAATTAAACCACTTTTAATAATTTGATTAAGTCTTTCTAAAAGTTCATAGATTATCTCAAATCTTTCAATCTTTACTTTATCCATTTCAGCCAATTTCTTAACACTTGACGAAACCTTACTTTCAAAAACAAAAATAATTGCTTTATTGGCTTTTGCACTTAAAACATCAGATTCAATGACATCTCCAACAGAGGCTTCAACTACGGCAAATCCATCAGGAATCGAGGCCACTAATGCTTCCAAAGATCCTGCATTATTGGCCTTTAAATAAAGTGGTATTTTATTTTTATCAATTTTAACAATAGTCTTTTTTTCTTGACTAGTAGTATCCTGTTTTTTATCTGTAACAATCGCACCAACTTGAGGAATAGTTTCAAATCCTAGTATTTTACAAGGTTCTCCAGAAAAAACTTCTTTTAAAGGATTATTTTTGTCACCAAAAAGACCTTTAACTTTGCCTTTAGAATTTTCTGCATATATTTCACTCCCTATGGATAATTTACCATTTCTTAAAACTACTGATACCATATTCCCACCTCTATCTTTTGAGGTTTCAATTACAACTGCTTCAAGTTCGGCATCATTATCACTTTCAACACCATTTACTTCTGAAAGTAAATTAATTAAATCCAAGAGTTCATTTAATCCTTCCTTTTTCTTTGCAGAAACTCCAATGTATGGAGTTTGTCCACCTCTTCCTTCAAATAATACCCCCTCTTTTTCAAGTTCTCCCAGACAAACTTCAATTGATGCAGAAGGTAAATCAATTTTGGTAATAACTACAATAAAGGGAATATTAGCTTCCTGAATATGAATAATTGCTTCTTTGGTTTGTGGTTTAACTCCATCTGAACCATCAATTATCAAAAGTGCTATATCAGCTAATTTTGAACCACGTGACCTCATCGCAGAAAAAGCAGCATGACCTGGAGTATCTATAAATGTAATTTTATTACCATCTTTAATTGTGACAACTGAAGCTCCAATTGACTGAGTAATTCCACCAGCTTCATTAGCTGTAACTGAAGTTTGTCTTAAAGCATCAAGGAGTGAAGTTTTACCATGATCTACATGACCTAAAACTACTACTATTGGTTGTCTTTTTGTTTTCATAAATATTAATTTTAAAGATACTTAAATTTCTCATTTTTGTGTATCTTTGGAAACTTCCTCTTTAATAAACACTTCTTTTTCATTAGAATCTTTTGTTTCTTCAGCTGCTTTTTCTTTTTTTATTTCTTTTTTTTCAATTTTTTTAGTTGTTTCCTTTTTTTCTTTCTTTATTTCTTCTTTGACATCTTCTTTTTTATCTTCAACTATTGGAACTTCTACAGGAACACCTAATATTTCAATCTTAAAGCCAGTTAGTTTAGAAGCAAGTCTTACATTTTGACCTTCTTTTCCAATCGCAAGTGATAGTTGATCCTCAGGTGCAGTAACTTTTGCTTCTAATGTCTTTTTATTTATTTTTACAACTAAGTTTTCAGCTGGAGCAAGAGCTAGCTTAATAAGTTCTGAAAAATCTTCATTCCATGGAATAACATCAACTCTTTCTCCACCTAATTCATTTGTTACAGCTTGGACTCTTACTCCTTTTTGACCAACACAACTTCCAACAGGATCAACTCCAGAAGTTGTTGAATAAACTGCGATTTTTGTTCTAACTCCAGCTTCTCTGGAAATTAATTTAATATCAACTGAATTAGCTCCAATTTCAGGAACTTCTCTTGCAAAAAGTTTAACAACAAAAGCTGGATCTGCTCTTGAGAGAATTATTTCTCGGCCTTTAATTGTTTCTCTAATATCTTTAAGTAAAAATGTAAGTCTTTGACTTTGAGAAAGTCTTTCTGAAGGAATCCTTTCTTCAGCTGGCATAAAACCTTCAGTTCTACCCATATCAACTCTGACATTAGGTCCATCAAACCTTAAGACGATACCAGAAACAAGCGATCCTATTTTACCTGTAAACTCTTCCATAATAACTCCTCTTTCAGCTTCCCTTATTTTCTGATGAATTACTTGTTTTGCAGTTTGAGCTGCTATTCTTCCAAAACCTGGAGGTGTTACATCTTTTCCGTCTATTAATACCTTTGCCCCACCATCTAATGAATTAATTTCAGCATCAATAATGGTTTCCTCTGGATATTCAACTCCTGATTCTTTAGCATCTCTTCTAAAGGCTGCAACTATTGCCTGTTTTATAGCATCGATTATTACATTAGCATCTAGTCCACGTTCAGCGGCTATAGCTTTTAAAGCTTGTGCAAATTCTGTTCTTGGTGTTTGTGTATTCATATATTATTAAAAAAGGTGGGACTTTTCCCACCAATCTAAAACTTAGATTTCCAATTAAGAATTTTAACTCAGAAGCTAAAGTAAGTCAACGATGTAGAACTATTTAAAAGATTAAAGGCTAAAATTAACAGCTTTTCGTGCATCAAAAGTAGATTTTCTCATGTCAATTATAGGTTTTAGTTCTGGATAATTATCTGCTAAATATTGGGCCGACACATCCCTTAATTCAGATGTCATTTTATGACTATAAAGACCATCAATAAACCATTTTTTAAAATCTTGATTGGATATATCAACACAATATTTTGCTAGTAAATCAAGTTCAGCCAAAAAAGGTTTTAAAATTTGGTTCCTAGTTGTTTGATTTTGTAAACTAAACACAAAATCAACACCCTTCATGTTATATACTAGATTAAAATAAAGACCTTTATAAATATCCTTATAAAGTTCGTTATCATCTTTTGTAAATTCTTTATTTCGATCATGTTCTTTTTTAACATGCCCTTCTATAGAAAAATCTAAATTAGACCTATGATAAGGAATTTTATCTAAAGCTTCTATTATATTTTTATACAAAATGTCACCATTTTGAATTTCACCCCGATTAAATAATTCAGCGAATGCTAGTGCACGTACATAAGATATCACTGCCTCCTTAGCATCTTCGTTTTTGAGCTCTCCTGAATTAGCATGATACACTTTTCCTTCTTTGGAGGGTATCAATTCATAAACAGATTTATATTTTGGATACCAATGATCTTTCTCGGGTGACATATACTTTTTTAAATTATCAAGAGTTTTTATAGTTTCTAACATTGTATTGTCAAAATTTCCAGAATTATGTATTTTTCTTAAATGTATTTTTTCTTTAGAAATAAGCATATCTATAATTGGTCTTTCTTCATCATCATAAAAAGTTTCAAAAATTGAAAACCTACCATCTCCATGTGCATACATCAGAGTAAAATCTACCAGACCATCAAGTCCAAAATTTTTAGCAATAGTTTGAATTGTAGCCGAACGATCCTTAATTAAATTAAAATCCAAATCACCTACATAGGATAATTTATTCCAAAATTGCTTTAGAGTGAAATATGAAGAATCACTGCCATGATCTTCATCATAGTTACCAGCAGAATATTCTGTATGAAGTTCATCTAAACTTTCTAAAATTGATTCTTGATAACCTCTACGGACAAACCCCCAATAATCCTCAATATGATAGAGTTCATGTTTTACAAAGTTATCTCCATCACTATAGCCTTTAAGTAATACAAATTTAATTTCTGCTTGACCTCCACCTTTTGGTAATTCATTTTTACTGGGAACATTTATAAATCCACCAGATCTTGTTTTGTGACGAAATTCATAAATATCATCACTAACTATTGTTACCTTTATATCAAGATCATATCCTTTTGCTTTCCATATTTGTTTTGCTTTATCTAAACTTTCTTTATGTGTCTCAAGAAATTCTGATGTAGCTTTTAAATCAGCTTTTGAATTAATATATTCATTCTTTTTATCTTCATCTAAATCTCCTCTTTCTGGTTCTAACCCCCATAATTCTGCTTCATCAATTATTCCTTTTTCAATTGATGGTGAAACTAAACGCTGTATCAAATTTTCTGGACGTTTAAGATATCTGGAATCTGTATTCTCTGTAAGTTTTTGAGAACATCCTAAAAATAACATTAGGTTTATCTCATCATTTTGAAAAGATTCAGGTACTTTATATTTTTCGATAATAATTTTAGATGTTTCTATTACTTTATCTAAATTAGAAATACTGTCAGTTAGTCCCAATTTATCAATTAAAGCTCTGGATTTTTCTTCAAAAGTCTTTATTTCCAAACTAGGCATTGCTTCTGTTGAAATTTCCATATACGTAATGAATTTAGTATATCAAATAAGAAGACTCCAGGATTAAACTATAAACTCTCTTCTTTCATCTCTTCAATCAAACTTTTTTGTTCTCTTGTTAATTTTTCTGGGACTAAAATATTTATTTTTACATATTGATCACCCAATGATCTATGGTTTGGATTTGGAGCTCCTTTACCACGAAGCCTAATCATTGTTCCACTTTGAGTTCCATTTCTTACTTTTAATTTAACTTTATCCTCAATTGTAGGAACTTCAATTGTTCCCCCCATTACCGCCATTGAGTAGGGAATTGTTACATTAATATAAATATCATCCCCATCTCTTTCAAAAAACTCATGAGGAGTAACATTAATTGAAAGCATAAAATCACCAAAATTTATTCTTGTTCCTTCATCAACTCCTGCAGGAATTTTAATTTTTCTCTTCTTTCCCTCAATTGAAAATTCCTTTGTAACTCCTTTGACAGCTTCTAAAAAGTCAATTTTTACAGAATATCTTGGAACTTGTCTTTGTTGTCTAAAAGGTGACCCTCCCCCAAAAAAACTTTCAAAAATATCAAATGGATCTCCAAAATCCATATTTCCAAATGGGTTTTGTCCACCCGTTGAAGACCATGTATATGAAGTTTGTCCGTTTTGTCCACCAAATCCTGCAAATGGGTTTCCTGCTGCACCTCTTCCACCCGGGGAAAAAGCATCATGACCATACTGATCATAAGCACTTTTCTTAGAAGAATCAGAAAGAACTTGGTAAGCTTCGTTTATTTCTTTAAATTTTCGTTCTGCTTCTTCCTTATCAACCCCCTGGTGTCTATCAGGATGCCACTCTAAAGCTTTTTTTCTATAAGCTGCCTTTATTTCAGCGCTAGATGCAGATTTACTTAAACCTAAAATATCATAGAAATCATTTTTTGTGGTCATTTAAGAAGTTTACACCCTAGGTTGTTTTGTTTCATTATGTTTAGGTCCAAGTTCAGCATCATTTTCTTGTTTTATAATTGCAAGTATTTCATTAAACTCAATTTCCCCAAAATCTCTGCCACCAGCAATTGCAACTAAAGTGGATAAATAATCATTCCCCCTACCAGAAGGGACTTGATTTATATCTCTGTATCCTAAGTTGGAAATTTGTCGCTCTGCCCAATTTTTATCGTATCCCATTTATTCAACAACTTCGCCTTCTTCAACTTTTTCATCACCCTTTTTCTTTTCAGTTTTTTCCTCGTCTTTTGTCTCTTCAGTTTTAGACTCTTGACCTTCTTTTGGTGGGGTTTGATTTGCATACATTGCTTGACCAACTTCAGATAAAGTATCTGAAAGCTCTTTTGTTTTTGTTTCTAATTCTTCCTTATTTCCTGATTCTAAAATATCCTTTAATGCTTTAACTTTATCTTGCACTTTTTCAACAACTTCTTTAGGTGCTTTTTCTCCTGCATCTTTAATTGCTTTTTCGGCCGTAATAATCATTGCATCAGCATTGTTTTTAGCTTTTATGCTTTCAGCTTTTTTCTCATCATCTGCTTTATTCTTTTCAGCATCTTCTTGAGCTTTTTTAACTTCTTCATCAGTTAAACCAACTGAGCCTGTAATTTTAATATTTTGAGTTTTTCCAGTAGCTTTATCTTTTGCTGTTACTGTTAATATTCCACTGGCATCTAAATCAAAGGTAACTTCAATTTGTGGAACACCTCTTGGAGATGGTGGAATTCCGTCTAACACAAACCTTCCAAGTGCTTTATTATCATTTGAAAGAGGTCTTTCACCTTGTGTAATATGTATTTCAACTTGTGTTTGATTATCTGCGGCAGTTGAAAAAATTTCAGTTTTACTAGTTGGAACTGTTGTATTTCTTGGAATCATTGGTGTTGCTACCCCTCCCATTGTTTCAATAGCTAAAGTTAATGGAGTTACGTCTAGTAGAAGTATATCTTTAACATCACCTGCTAAAACACCTGCTTGAATTGCAGCACCAACTGCAACAACCTCGTCAGGATTAACTGATTTGTTAGGTTCTTTGCCAAAGAATTTTTTGACTTCTTCAACAACTTTTGGCATTCTAGTCATTCCACCAACCATAATAACTTCATCAATGTCAGTTACTTTTAGTCCAGAATCTTTTAAAGCTGATTCAACCGGCTTAATAGTTTTTTGGATTAGCTCATCAACAATTCCTTCCAATTTAGATCTTGTTAACTTCATGGTTAAATGAAGTGGTTGACCGTCTTTTTGAGTAATGTATGGTTGATTTATTTCAACTTCCTCCGCAGCAGAAAGTTCAATTTTTGCTTTTTCGGCTGCATCTCTAACTCTTTGTAAAGCTTGTTTATCAAGCCTTAAATCCATTGAATTTTCCTTTTTAAATTCTTCCGCAATATAATCAACAATCTTTTCATCAAAATCGTCTCCACCCAAGTGTGTATCACCATTTGTAGCTTTAACTTCAAATACTCCATCACCGAGCTCTAAAATTGAGATATCAAAAGTTCCACCACCCAAATCATAGACTGCAATTTTTTCAGCTTTCTTTTTATCAAGTCCATAGGCTAAAGCTGCTGCAGTTGGTTCATTAATAATTCTTTCAACCTTTAACCCTGCAATTTCTCCAGCTTGTTTCGTTGCTTGTCTTTGAGAATCATCAAAATATGCAGGAACTGTAATAACTGCTCTATCTACTGTTTCACCTAAATATTTCTCTGCGTCTTTTTTAAGCTTCATTAAAACCCTGGCTGAAATTTCTTGTGGAGTATAAGTTTTGCCTTCAATCTCAACATCAGCCATTCCTGATTTTCCTGAAACTATTTTGTAGGAAACCATCTTGGCCGTTCTTGTTACTTCTTTATCTTCAAACCTTCTACCCATTAACCTTTTGACTGAAGATACAGTATTTGTTGAATTTAAAATCATCTGACGTTTTGCAACATCACCCACTAAATTTTTGACCATTTCAACTACAGAAGGTGTCGTATTTTTCCCAGTATCAGAAGCACTGATAACTTTAGGAGATCCTCCCTCCATTACAGCCACACAACTATTTGTTGTTCCCAAATCAATCCCAATGATTTTTGACATATTATTTTTTAATTTCTCCTTTTATTTTGAACACTTTAACCCTTGCGTGTCTTACTATTGTTCCATCTGAATACTTCCACCCTGACATTATAACTTCTGAGATATTATTATTATCTTTTTCTTCCAAAGTTTCAACTATATCAACAACTTCAGACGTTTCTTCGTTAAACTTATCGCCAATATTAATTTTTAATTCTTCAAATCCTTCTTCTTTGGCTAAAGTTTCAAGTTGACCAATAATTATTGCAATTCCACTATCACTTATATGATTTTGAGCTTGTTTTAAATTGTCTAATATGGGTAGTATCTTAGTCATGAAAGAAATACTTGCCAACTTAAACATCATTGATCTTTCTTCATCGGTTCTTTTCTGTAAATTTGCATAATCAGCCATAGCTCTCGCTAATTGGTTTTTCATATTTTCAAATTCATTCTCGTTGTTATCCTTAATCTTTAATTTAGTAACTTTTTGTGTAGAATTTTTCATTTTATTTATACCCCCATCATTTCTTCCAACATTCCTCTATAGTATCTTAATGTTGGTATTAAACTTGCATATGATTGTCTAACGGGTCCAATTACTCCCAAAGCTCCATTTGTATTTTTAACTCTAAAGTGTGCAGCAACTATTCCTACTGGAAAATCTCTAAAACCCATCTCTTCTCCAAACAATACATCAAAGGGAATTTCTAGAGGAAATCTTTTAAAGAAAAGGTCAATCATCTGGTCGGATTCATCCATAAACCCAAAAACAGAAGCGCATACACCCAAATCAGCAAATTCTGGATATAAAAATATATTTGCATGTCCTGCCTGCCAGACTGAACCGTCTTCTGTTGCTGCAATTGCAAGACCCCCAGTCCTATGAGCCAAAGAATGAGTTATTTCACTTAAAAATTTATCCAAATTTCCCTTTGAATCCCAAACTTCTTCTTTTGCCTTTACTTCATCAGTTAAACTCATTTGTTTTTCTTCCATTAGTTGATCAACATAGAATTTCATTGCTCCATGTGTTGGAACCCTTCCAGCTGAAGTATGTGGTTGTTTTAAATAACCTGATTTTGTAAGTAAACTCATTTCATTTCTAATTGTTGCAGGGGATACTCCAAGATTATATTTTTTTTCCAATGAATCAGATCCAACAGGTTCTGCTGTTTCTATATACTCATCAATAATTGCCTTTAATATTTGTGTTTGACGAGAGGTTAAACTGTTCATATTTATTAACTTAGCAGTACTATACCCTGAGTGCTAACTGTTTGTCAAGAGGCTTTTTAAAAACATATATCATTCTGAAGGATCAACTTCAGTATTTGAACTTCCACCAACAAATCTTTTAAATAAAGTTTTGAATGTTTCAAGTTCTTTAGATTTCATTAATACTAAACCAATTAAATAAATTGAAATTCCTATTAGTCCTACAAAAATAGTTAAAATAAGTAAATTTCCAGCATATCTTGTATCTAATACAAATTTTTCAAAAGGTAAGTCCATATTTGCGATAAAAGAAAGTTTTTTAACCCAAACTGATTTATCAAAAAACTTCAAAATAAAATACATTGTTGATCCAGAAATTAAACTTGAAATAAATATTTTTATTATTGGAATATATAAACTTTGTTTTGCTCCATTGTGAATTCTTTTTGTAATAAGCAAAAATAAAACAATTGATTGAATAATTGATGAAAAAGAAAAGGCCGCGGCCAAACTCCAAACCGGTAAATGCAATTTAACTACAAAAATAAAATCTAAAATTATGTTGACAAGTAAAGTAGAAATAGAAATAATTACGGGGGTTTTTGTATCAGTTAATGCATAAAAAGATCTTGCTAATATTGAATTTATAGCTTGAGAAAAAATACCAAAAGCAAAAGCTGAAACAACTAATGAAGTTTCAACAGTAGAATCCCAAGTAAAAATATCTGTTCCAAAGATTAGTCTTACTACAGGAACTCTTGCGACCATTAAAAAAACAACGATTGGTGCCATTAAAAAAATTACTTGGTTTAAAGTTTCAAAAAGGGTCTTTTTAAAAGCTGGTAAATTATCTGCTTGCCTTGCTAATGTGGGAAGTGCAGCTTTAGCAATTGATGTCCCAAAAAGCCCAACTGGAAGAAGTTGTATTGTATTTCCAAAAGTAAAGAAGGTATAGGCAGGAATTGAAATTAAAGAAGCCAATGTTAATTCAACAAATTTAGCAACTTGTAAAAAAGAAACTTCAATTATTCTAGGTAAAGAAAGCTTGGCAATTTTTTTAACTTCTGGTGTAATTTTTAGTGACCTACTAAATCTAAAACCAAGTTTTATAGCTAAAGGTAGTTGGATTAAAAAATGAGATCCAGCACCAATTACAACACCTATTGTAGGAGCTAGTAACCCGAGGTTTTTTGAAAAGAAAAATGTTGCAATTATTATTCCTAAATTATAAAAAAGAGGTGCTAAAGCAGGTACAAAAAATCGTTTTGAAGACTCTAAAACAGCAGTTAAAACATATGAAATTACAAAAAAACCTTGAGCTGCAAATAGAATTCTAGCCAAAGTCACTATTTTGTCTTGATCCGAAGGGTTAAAACCTGGAGTTATAAGCCTATACAAAGGGTGTGCAAAAGTAATTACAATTGTTGCTAATATAACAAATAAAACTCCTCCCCAATTAGCAACCAATCCTGCCACCTCCCAAGCTTTTTTATGACCTTCAAATTTATTTTCTTTTAATGTTTTTGTAAAAACTGGTATAAAAGCTGATGCAAAGGTCCCAAAAACCAAAACTTCAAAAATTGTATCCGGTAATCTAAAGGCTGCAAAAAAAAGACTTAGATTATCAGGAGTAAAAAAATGAGCCAATACTCTTTGGCGAACAAGACCTAACAATCTTGAAGCAACTATCATTATCATTATTAAAGTTGCCGCAGATAAAACAGAATGTTGTTGACCAAAAAACAATGACTTAAATTTCTTTAAAACAAATTTTGTTTTAGTTGTTATTGTTAATTTCACTTTTTTTGATTATACTACCCACATGCCAGTAACAAAAACAGCCAAAAGAGCATTACGAGGCTCAAGCAAAAAAGAGAAAATAAATACTTTAATTTTATCGAAGCTTGAAAAAGCTTTGCGTTCTGCCAAAAAAACAAAAACAAAAAAAAGTATTGAAACCGCAATTTCTTTAAATGATAAAGCAGCTAAAAAAAGGACAATTCACAAAAACAAAGCGGCTAGAATCAAATCTCAACTTTCTAAACTCCTAAAATAATAGTTTTTAAATACTAGCTTCTAAGACCTGTTTTCATATGCTATATTTAAGCTATGCCTGCTAATAAGAAAAATAAGATAAATCTTCTTCCACAGGAAGAATTTGAAACATCTACTTTCGGTAGAATCCTAAAATGGGCACTTTCTTCTTTTAGAGTAATGGTTATTGTGACTGAACTTGTAGTTATGGGGGCTTTTCTTTCTAGATTTTGGCTAGATGCCAAAAATTCTGATTTAAACGATGATTTAAATACCAGTAAAGCTCAGGTTTCAGCATATTCAGATATAGAATCAACAACAAGATCAAATCAAAAAAGATTGGCAATTGCAAAATCACTTTACACACAAAAAAATGTTAGTGAGATTATTGAAAATATATCTAAATTGATTCCGTCAGATATATCCTTAAACTCAATTTCAATCAGTGAGAGTGTTTTAACACTTAAAGCATCTTCCCTTTCAGAAAGATCAATTATGCAGTTTTTAGTTAATCTTGATAACAACGAGGATTTAACAGATGTGAACTTGTCACAAATTTCTTCGGGTGTTGATAATAGTTACATAACAATTTTTACTATAACAGCCAATGTAAAAAGTTTCACAATACAGAAAGGAACAAAATAATATGGCAATTGGATGGAAGAAAGATTATTTAAGATACAAGGATTTTTTCTTAAATGTATTAAGGCTTTATAAAAATAAGCCAAATTTTAAAATTTATTTAGAATTGATACTTTCTCTTTCTGCAATTGTAATCTTTTCAGTTTTTGCTATTCGTCCCACAATCATTACAGTGTCCGAATTAAATAAAGAGATCAAAGGAAAAGAAGAAACGGTAGCAAAATTAAAAGAAAAAATAAAAAATCTCCAAACAGCTAGTATGAATTTGCAAAAAGAAGCTGGTAGACTTTCGTTAATTACTCAAGCAGTACCAGTCTTAGCAAGTCCAGAAATTTTAGTTAAGCAAATTGAAACATTAGCTTCTCAAGAAGGAGTAATTATACTTAGATTTTCTGCTTCAGATGTTTTATTAGTTGGTAAAAAAGAAGATATTAAAAAATCAAAAGATTTTGTAAGTTTATCTGGAGACGCTGATGAATTACCGTTTTCAATATCTGTAACTGGACCTTATCAAAATCTTTTTTCATTTTTAAAATCTGTTGAAAATTTAAGAAGACCTGTAAAAGTTGATTCTTTTTCGATTACCTCAAGTGTTACCGACTCATCAAAAGTACTAACTTTAACAATGACTGGAAGATTACCATTTTTGTATGAAGAAAAATAAAATATGAAAAATACTAAACTACCTAGTGTAATAGTTCTTTTAATATTAACTTCAATTACTATTGTTTTTTGGGTATTTTTTAACATTTATTATGTTGTTTCCAAAAAAACCCCAACTACAGTATCTGAGGAAATACTTACACCATTAAACCCTAAACTCGATACAGAAGTGATCAATCAAATGGAGAAAAGAATTTATCCCTAAAACTTACTTTAATGAAAAAGATTAAAAAATTACCAACAATTTTAGGAATATTGATTTTAATATCTGGTTTAGTAGCTGGAATTGTTTTAGTTAATTCTAAACAAGTTTTTAAGTTAGGAGCAAGTGCCGATTTTGCTCCTAAAAACGTAAGAATTAGTAATATTACAAATAATTCTTTAACCATTACTTGGACTACTGACAAAATAACTAAGGGTTTTATCAAATGGGGTAAAAGTGAATCGACCTTAAGTAAGACCACATTGGAAGAAAACGCAGAAAAAGAATTTATTCATTCAGTAAACCTTCCAGCAATAGAACCTGATACTAATGTATTTTTTAAAATTAATTCGGAAGGAGAAGATTTTGATAATAGTGGGATACCTTGGCAATCAAAAACATTATCAGAAAAAACGAATCAAACCAATTCACTAACAGGAACTGGCATAATTCTTTCTTCTGATGGATCTAATCCAGCAAAAGCGATTGTTTATTTGGTAGTTAATGGGGTAACTCTTTCAAATTTAACTTCCCAGGAAGGTACTTGGATAATTCCAATTTCATTGTTTATTGAATCAATTCCTGAAACAATGGTTATTGAGATTTCTGTAATTGATGGACAAGGTGGAACTGCACAAGCTGCAATTTACCCAAAAACAATTAAAAATACTCCAACAATTGTCATAGGGAAAACATATGATTTTAGAAATTATGTTCCCACTGTTGATGCAGACCTTCCTGAAAGTAAACTTACAATACCTGAGTCAATAGAGATTTCATCAAGATTTGAGGTAGATGATTCAAGTCTTACTTTATCTTCAAATAATGTAGTTACACTAGATTCAATTGATGAGGGAGAAATAATTACAACTTTAGACCCTCAATTCTTTGGAACTGCACCTACAAAAACAGAGATTGAAATTTCAGTAGAATCAGAACTTCAAACTGATTCCTTAACTTCAAGTTCAACTGGAAAATGGAGTTGGAGTCCACCTGCTAATTTGGATCCAGGTCAGCATACAGTAACAATTAAATGGAGAGACTCTAATGGAATTTTAAGAACCCTAACAAGAAATTTTGTAGTTCAGGCTGGTGAAGCACCTGCATTTGAAGCAACTCCTTCAGCTACACCCAAAATAACTGCAACACCAACAAGTACTGGAACAGCACCAACAACATTGCCTACTACTACATCTGGAAGTACTAGTACTCCTACAATAATCCCATCTACCACCCCTACAATTAAAGCCAGCGAAACACCAAAAGCAACAATTTCTGCAACACCAACCAATCCTTCACTTCCAGAATCAGGAAACTTGACACCCACTGTAGGTCTATTCATAATGGGTATAGGAGTATTAATGTCGAGTATTTTTGTTTGGAAAAGACAAGATGCCTAAAGATAATAATCAAACACCAGTTACACCAACCACCAATAGTGATGATCAATCACCTGTTTTCATGGAAGAAACTCTTCCCCCAATGCCACAGGAAGCACCTATAACTCAAGATATAACTCCAGTAGAAAATAAACAGGATACAGAACCAAACGAAACCCCAGTTGAAACTCCGATTATGGATTCGGGTTCAGCTGCACCTCAAGATGAAGTAATAATGCCTCCGACAGTAACATCAAAAAATAAAAAGAAATTCGCAGGAGGAAAAGTAATTGCAACAATTTTAGGACTTTTTCTTTTAATTGGTGGTGTCGGAGCCGGAGTTTTATTGGTTAAACAAAATCAAAATATTAGTGAAAAAGCTGCTACAGATTGCAATTCTATTACAAATTCAGCTACCTGTGTCGCAACTTCTGCCTGTAGTTGGAAACCAGAAGTTACTAGCCAGTGTAGTGCTAGTAATTGTGTTGCAACTGGTGGAAATTATACAGTAGGTTGTTCTCCGACAGCGATTGTACCAGCTTATTGTAAGGGTATCCAGTCATGCCAAGGCTTAAATAAATTTGAATGTATAGGTGTATGTGTTTGGGTTGAAGAATCAAAACCTTTATGTAAAGGTACATATGTTGTTACTAAAGGAGAATGTTATTCCACAACAAACCAGCTAAACGAATGTGAGGATATGGGCGGAATTTGCAGAAGAAATAGTTGTAATACAGACGAAAATCAAATATCACAAACTTGTGTTGAAGGATCACAAGATATATGTTGTAAAACCAAAATAATACAAGAACCAGTAAACGAATGTGAGGATATGGGCGGAATTTGCAGAAGAAATAGTTGTAATACAGACGAAAATCAAATATCACAAACTTGTGTTGAAGGATCACAAGATATATGTTGTAAAACCAAAGCAACCACGATAGATTGTAGCCAAATTAAATGTAATGTTGGAGATACTACCTGTACTGTTGGAGGTTTGAAGAGTAGCACTTGTTATGTTAACCATTATGTATGTGATGAAGTGGTGTCACAATGTGGAGGAACACCATATAAAAATAATGTTGCGTCATCTAGTTTGTTTACCACCTGTGGAACTGAACAAATTGACCTTTATTGTAAAGAATGTGGACTGGTTAACGAAGTCGGGTCAGCTACATGTCTAGCTAATCCCAGCACTTGTCAAAAATATACTTATAGAAGAAATTCAAATGCTTGTACAACTACCCCAACAGATGAATCAGCGATCGCATCATGTTCAAATATTAAAGCATATACAGAGAGTTGGGTTTTGATTCCACAATCTAATCTTTCTGGTTTAAGTGTTGGGGATAAAATAAATTTATGTGTTACTGGAACTTCAACTGGAGGAAGTTTTGATATGGCAAGATTTAAAGTTAATGGGGTTACTCTACCAGATACAACAACCAAAAGGCCTGGATCAAGTGATTATTGTTATCTTTACACTATTCCAACAGGGACAACCACATTTAATATAGTAGGTCAAATCCATCATACAAGTTTAGGATGGAAATAAATTAAAAATAATATGAAAAATAAATTATCAACAATAGTAATAATCTTAGTAACGATAATTTTAGCTGGAGTTGCAATTTTTACTGCCGTTAGGTTATATCAAACAAGAGATACTTCTGTTGCACCTAACGCCCCTTCAAGTAAACCAGAAGCATATGGAGGATCTTGTAGCTTATCTTTTACTCTAACAGTTTCGACACCTACCAGTACTGCTACAGCAACAGCAACCTCAACCGCAACAAGTACTGCCACATCGACAGCTACAGCAACAGCAACCTCAACCGCAACAAGTACTGCCACATCGACAGCTACAGCAACAAGTACAGCCACAGGAGAACCAAATTCTTGTAATGGAACTTGTGGATCAAATAGTAATTGTAGTTCTGGACTATTTTGCTATTCAGGTTTCTGTAGAAATTCTTCTTGTCCTACTGATACAGATTGTGTATGTAATGGAACAGCAACACCAACTTCTACTGCCACAGCAACATCAAGAGCTACAGCAACAAGTACATCTCAGCCAACTCTTCCAGAAGCAGGAACATCATGGCCAACAATTCTCGGTACCGGATTTGGAATATTTATTATCCTAGGTGCACTTCTATTGGCACTTTAACGCCAACTTGGAAACCAATAATAACTTCTATCTAACCATTCAGGAATCCTAAGCCCTATCCAGTGTGGATAGAAATAAATAAAAAGAAGTAGTGTAATTGTAAAAACAGGAATAATTGCTTTTGAAAAACGGCGCAAGATAAATCCTGCTGCTATTGTCAAAAATGGGATAGATGGTAGGTAATGATACAGAAACATAATTCTAGGAGATGCAATCCAGGGAACAAAAAAAATAAGATAAGAGAATATAATAAATCCTAATTTTTTATTTCTTTCTTTTGCCGAAATGAAAAATGAAAGTATTATAGAAAATAATCCGAACCAAAAAACTGCAGGGTTTCCAAAAGCATAAATTCTTGAAACAAATTCCTTAGTTTCAGGACCATTATAAAGATAAATGGGACGAACAAGCATTGGCCAAGTATAGGCAGGCGAAGTATAAGGATGTTCAGCTTTCAAATTAGTGTGATACCACCACATTTGTTTTTGTACTTCAATGAAGTTTTCCCAACTATGACCCGTTTTAAACATCACTCCATAACTTGCAATATAGATTGCAATTGGAATAATAAGAAAAGATAAGTAAGATATCTTTAATTTCTTCTTAAAAACAAAGTGAGAAACAAAAAATATTGGTAATGTATAAATTGCAGACCACTTGGATGCAATTGCCAAACCAAACGCAACTGACGAAAAAAAGTTTTTATCTTTAAGAAATAAATAAATTGAAAGAAGAGAAAAAAACAAAAGATACGAATCATTCATTCCTATTCTACTCATTACTAAAACCAATCCATCAAGAGAAAAAATTGCTGATGATAAAATTCCCACAAGTTTATCCTTAAAAACTAAACTTGCAATTAAATAAACCAAAAGTACCGATCCAACACCTAAAATTGCTTGAACAATTCTCCACCCAAATGCATTTTCTCCAAAGATAATCATTCCAAGGGTCATTCCTAGTTTTGCAATAGGTGGGTGGGTCCATTCATACGCAAATCCTTCAGGATGTGGATTCCACCATTCCCAAGCCTTAGGATCTCCATGAAGCACTAATCCAGCCGTAAAAGCATGGTAAACCTCGTCAAAGTATTTCTCTTTTGGAAGATTTAAAGAATAGACTCTTGTAATAATTGAAAAAAGTAAAATACCTAAAAGTAAAATCTTAGCTTTTTTATTTGAGATATCTTTTCTAAAATAATTAATTTGTTTATTAACTTTATTTAAATTTGGTCTGAATAAAATTTTATATTTAAATGAAAATTTAATTTTTTTAAATAGAGAAATGATAAAAAGTGATAGCAATGAAAGATTTGTAATGATAAAAAATTTGATAATCACTGGATTAAAAATTTCTTTAAAATTATCAGTTATCCAATAGTAAGAATAAGATAAATTAGCAAGATAGGTAAAAGAAAGTCCTGCATATACAACTAATACAACAGGGTTAGCCAATGAGGCTAAAAGAAGTGGTGCTAAAATTGGTAATAAATGTCTTTCGTGCATCCTAGTTAAAAACAGAAAAGAAACAAGAAGAGAAATTGCAGAAATTGTATATTCTAAACCCACTTTCTTTCTCAAAAAGAAAAGTGTAATGACAATTAATAAACAACTAATTCCTAACCCTATCCAAAAAGATATATTATCGGTTTTCCAAAAACCAAAAAGTCCCCAAAAAGAAAAAGCATTTACAGATCCATAAGGGTATTGGCTAGCCGAAACAGAAAGTCTTTCTAAAATAAACTCAAAAATGTTAGAAGTATTATTAAAAGGAATAAATCCTAATACAAAAACTATTAAACCAGAAATTATAAAGGATGTAATTTCTTTTATCTTCCATTTATTTTTCAAAATTAAATATATAATTCCAGGTAAGATAAAGGCTGCCTGTGGTTTAATTAATGTTCCAATTGCAAGAATAATTGCAGAAAAAACCTTTTTATTTTTTGATGCTAAATAAACTGCTAAAAGTGAAAAAAATACGGTTAGTGAGTCAACCTGACCCCAAAGAGAAGAATTGGCAAAAACTGCTGGGTTAAAAAGGTAAATTAAAGATAGAATTAATCCCCATTTTTTTGTACTTAAATTATTAGCAATTTTATAAATTAAAAAACCAGTTCCTAAATCAGCCAAGATTGCTGGCAATTTAAATAAAATGACCTGAAAAGCTGGAATTAGATTTATTTTTCCTAAAATCCAAAGTATATAAAGATACCCTGGTAAATAATCAGACCAACCAGAATAAAAATATTTAAAACCATTTTGTACCAATGAATTACTCCAAGCAACGAATGTTCCATGGTCTAATTGTAAAGTTCCAAAATTAGCTAAAAATAGTCTTAATGCGAAAGCAGAAAAAATTATTAAGATGATGTTAAAATCTATTTTATGACCGTTAGTAATAAATTTATTAAAAAAGTTTTTCATTTATTGATTCCAATACTTTTATTTTTTGGGATATTTTTGATATATAAAAATATATATCCAAATCCGAGAAATTGGTATGATCATTATCTACACCTATCCAAATCCATAATTCAAGGTCGTGTTGATGTTCCCAATTTACCTTTATTTTATCACGATAAATTGGAATTTAATGGGAAAACATACATCCCTTTTCCACCAGGAGCATCTTTAATTTTGATTCCTTTAATTTTAATAAAAGAAGGGATTACCCAACAGCAAGCTTCTATTTTAATAGGATCAATTGATATAACTTTAATATATTTATTATTAATAAAATTTACTAATAAAAAAAACTCCATCCTTCTGTCAATATTTTTAGGCCTTGGAACATCCTTTTTTTGGTCTGCAGTTGTTGGAACTACATGGTTTTTTGCTCATATTGTCGCAATTTTTTATCTAACATTATCCCTACTTTTATTATTTAAAACTAATACTAAATCATTTAAAAAGACTTGGATTATATTATTTTTATCAGGTATATTTTTTGCACTTGCAGGACTTACCAGATATCCAATACTGGCTTCTGGACTATTTTTTGTGATTTATCTTTGGAAAGATAAATCAAAATTAATAGCCTTTTTATTTGGAGCGTCTTTTTTTGTTCCTTTACAGATTTATTATGATTTTTTAAGATTTGGAGTATTTTTTGAAAGCGGCTATACAAAAATTTATGAATGGTACACTAATTTAGGTTATGCATACTCAATTGAACGAATTTTATTTCCAACTCTATCCCATCTTAATTATTTTGACTTAAGGGCAATTCCATACCATATTTATACATTTCTTTTTATGCCACCAGAAGGATTTAGACCTTCTCCTTTTGGTATGGGAATCCTTTTTACCTCACCATTATTATTTCTGACTTTAATCCCGAAATTTAAAACCAAACTAGAAAGAAATATTTATTTTTCAATTATACCTACAGTATTTTTAATATTTCTTCATTATGCACAAGGGTGGGTACAGTTTGGATATAGATTTGTCTTAGATTTTATTGTTTTTCTAATGATTATTTTAGCTTTAAGATTTAAGCCAACAAAATTTAATCTACTATTAATCTTAATTTCAATTATAGTAAACTTTTGGGGAGTTATATGGGCAATAAATTTAGGCTGGTAATTATCTTATTATTTGTAGGACTTATTGTTTTATATTTTTTTACATCTGCTGGAAATACACCATTTAATCACTTTACCCTTTTAGCTAATGCTTTTTTAAAAGGAAAGTTTTTTATAGAAGCTAACGCTCCATGGCTTGAAAAAGTACCAATCGGTGGAGATAAATTTTATGTAGTTAATCCCCCCATGCCAGCTCTATTATTGATGCCTTTTGTTACAATTTTTGGTAAAGAATTCCCACAACAATTACTAGCCCACATTCTAGGAACTGGTTTATCTCTGGTAACTGCAATGTTGGCATTTAGATTAAAAAGGGACATGAAACTAGCTATATGGTCAGGATTATTAACTGGAATAGGGACAATTATCTGGTTTCTTTCATCAGTAGGATCTACCTGGTATTTAGGCCAAATTACAGCAGCATTTTTCTTATCCCTAGCAATTTTAGAAAGTTTTGGAAAGAAAAGACCTTTTTTATTAGGTTTATTTTTAGGTGCTACATATTTATCTAGAATTCATATTGCTTTAGTATTTCCATTTTTTATCATTCTTAATTGGGATAAATTAAAATATTTAAAAAATCTTTTTTATTTTATCCTACCAATTACTCTTTTTGTTGGTTTTGATTTTTTTTATAATTTCGCTCGTTATGGAACTATTTTTAATAAAGGCTATTTTTTAATTCCAGGAACTTCCACTGAACCATGGTTTTCTAAAGGAATTATGCATCCTAGTTATATTATTGAGGATTTAAAAATTGCCTTTTTAAAATTACCTATAAAAATTTCAACTTTCCCCTACATAATTCCATCCTGGGCGGGAATGGCTATTTGGTTAACTACTCCAGCATTTATATTTTCACTAAAAGCTAAATTTAGTGAACTTTGGGTAAAATATTCTTGGCTTTCAATCTTTATAATTTTCTTAATCGTTGGAGCACATGGAGGAACAGGATTTGCTCAATTTGGATACAGATTTGCAGTAGATTTTTATCCATTTTTAACCTTATTAACAATAAAGGGGGTTATCGCCCAAAATGGACCTAAAAAGATTCATTGGATTTTTTTAATTATTGGCATAATTGTAAATTTTTGGGGGGTTATTTGGATTAATAAATTTGGCTGGGTAGGGTGGTAGAAAAATCTTTCCAACTACCAGATTTTGATATAAATACATACTGGTAATCATACTTTTTTAAATTTTGAGAAATTTCTAAAAACTTTTCTGGAATTGAAAAGAAATATACATTGTTTCTGGACTCAAAAACCAATCTTCCTAATATTAATAATGATTTATTATCTAAATTAGTTTCTACGTGAGAAATAGTAATATCATATATTTCTTTTAATTTTAAAGGATTTAATATTATTTCTTTTGATAAAACCTTTTCCTTTATGGCACGTATGACTTTTTGTTGACGAACTTCTCTTGCCAAGTCAGTTCCTTCTGGACCTTCTGAATTTCTACTTCTTACAAATTTTAATGCAGTTTCTCCATCCATTTTGATAACCCCTTTTTCAAAAGAAATAGTTTCATATCTACAGGCGTATGTTTTAATCGAAGACAAGTTTTTTTTATCATCTTCACATAAATCATTCTCTTTACCTGTAATTGGATACTTTGAATCTATAAAGGAATTATCAACTACCACATTTATTCCACCTAATGTGTTTATCAAGTCTTTAAATAATGAAAAATCAACAACCACAGTATATGAAATTGGTAAATCTATTATTTCCTCTACACTTGTATTAACAAGTTCAAAATTATTATTAGACTTTTGTTTTCCCCAATAGTAAGCACTGTTTAATTTAGCGCGAATTGCAGGTATCCAAATATCTCTTGGGAGAGACAGTATACTTACTTTTTTTGAATTTCCAGAAAGAAAGGCAACCATCATTGTATCTGTTAAATCAGGAGCAGTATGTCCCTCTCCTCCTTTACCTAAAATTAAAATTGATGTGATTCCATTTGAAGATTTAATATTCCCATAATCAAATTTAGAAAAAAAGATTGATCTTAAAACTAAGAAAAAGATAATTGGCAAAATTACCAAAATAGCTAAAAATGCTAGAACAACTTTTCCCTTGCCCATGTTACTATTGTAAGTGTCATTATGGATACAAGCAAGTTACTTTTAGGACTTAACAAGGAACAACTAGAGGCAGTTACATATTACCCAGAAAATGTAGGTGGGCCCCTACTTGTTCTGGCTGGAGCAGGAAGTGGAAAAACAAAAGTACTAACCCAACGAGTAGCTTATTTAATTTCTCAGGAAATTGTTAAGGCTGAAAATTGTCTACTTTTAACTTTCACCAACAAGGCAGCTAAAGAAATGCGAGATAGAATTTCAAATCTTTTAGAAAAGTCGGATGGTAATAATGAATCTTTGTATTTTGCTGGTACTTTTCATTCATTTTGCGCAAAAGTTCTAAGAATTGATGGAGAAGAAATTGGGATTTTTCCAAATTTTTTAATATATGATGAATCGGATCAAAAAGATTTGGTTAAGGAAATTATTAACGAATTAGGATTAAAGGAAAGTATCAAAGCTTCTTCAATTTTATATGCTATTTCTGAAGCAAAAAATCAGATGCTCAACCCAAATGACTACTTTGAAATAGCTAAAGGAGATATAGCCAAAACAGTTTTTCAAGTTTATAAATTATATGAAAAACGCCTTATAGAAATAAATGCCTTGGATTTTGATGATTTACTTTTAAAAACAGTAAAACTTTTTGAAGTTTCCAGAGTTATTAATAAATGGAGAGAGAGAATCACTCAAATTTTTGTAGATGAATGGCAAGATACTAATAAAATTCAATATAAATTAATCAAATTATTAGATGGAAAAAGAGGTTGTATCACAGCCGTAGGAGATGCATCTCAAAGTATTTATTCATGGAGGGGAGCAGATTTTAGAAATATAAATTATTTAATAAAAGATTATCCTGCTATTAAGATTGTTAATCTTGAACAAAACTATAGATCAACACAAAATATTTTAGATGCTGCAAATTCAGTTATACTTAAAAATACCTCACATCCAATATTAAAGCTTTGGACAGAAAAAAGCAGTGGAGAAAAGATTGTACTTTATCCTGCTAGAAATGGGTTTGACGAAGCTGATTTTGTTGTAAAGCAAATAAATAAACTTATTAAGAGTGTAAAATATTCTGATATTGCAATCCTTTATAGAACTAATGCTCAGTCACGTGTACTAGAAGAAGCATTTCTTCATGCGGCAATTCCATATACCTTAGTAGGAGGAGTAAGATTTTATGACAGAAAAGAAATCAAAGACATACTTTCCTATCTTAGACTTTTATTTAATCCAAAGGATTCAGTTTCAGAGAAAAGAGCCATGGCATTAGGAAAGAGAAGATATGAAAACTTTAAAGAAATTGGAGGCATTGATAAAAAAACAACTTTAGAAATATTAGATGAAATTATTCAAAAAACTGAGTATTTAGCAAAGTTTAAAGAAGATGACCCAGAGGATTTACCTAGGCTTGAGAACATTAAAGAATTAAGATCTGTTGCATTGGAATTTCCAACTTTAACAGAATTTTTAGAAAATGTATCTTTAGTTGAAGCTGGTCCAATTAATGAAAACGGTAATGCGGTTACTTTAATGACTCTACATTCTGCTAAGGGGTTAGAATTTCCTGTTGTTTTTATTGTTGGCATGGAAGAAGGACTTTTTCCTCATTCAAGAGCTATTTGGGAAAAAGAACAACTTGAAGAGGAAAGACGTTTAGCCTACGTTGGTATAACTAGAGCTAAAGATACACTATTTTTAACATATGCAAGTAAACGACTTTACTTTGGAGAGAAAATTAGTAATCCTCCTTCAAGATTTATTTCAGACATCCCAGAACATTTATTAGATGGAAAAATAATAAGGTTTGAAGAAGAAAGAGTGGAAATATCAAATGATGAACTTAATTTTGATGATATATTAGATAAATATTTAAAATAAACCTTTTTTAAAGAATTACTCATTAGGTAAATGTATAATTAAGAAATGACACATCCATTACAAACCAAAGAGTGGGGAGAATTTAGAGAAGAATGGGGAAATAAAGTTTCATATTATAATAATGGTTTAATAATTTTTAGTAAAATTCCACACACAAGACTAACCATTGGTACAGTTATTAAAGGATCTGACCCCACTAAAAAAGATGTTGAGGAAATATTAAAAATAGCTAAAGTTAATAACGCCATATTTGTAAAATTAGAGCCTAATGTATTACATCGTGAAGATTTAGAAAAAAAATTTATTTCTTGGGGTTTAGTTAAAGGAAAAACACTTTTTACTCCAACTTCTTTTTGGATTGATTTAACATTATCTGAAGAAGAACTTTTTAAAAGTTTTTCTAGTAAAACTAGATACAACATAAGACTTGCACAAAAACATGGTGTAGTTATTAAGGAGGATAATTCAGATAAAGCCTTTGAAAAATATTTAGAATTAACTTTTGAAACTGCAAAAAGACAGGGATTTTATGCACATACCCCTAAATACCATCGTCTAATGTGGAAACACTTGAAAGAAAAAATCGCTCATTTAATAACAGCTACTTATAAAGGAGAAATCATTTCAGCTTGGATTTTATTTTCTAATGATGGATTTTTATACTATCCATATGGAGCCTCAACTGATATATACAAAGAAGTAATGGCAAATAATCTAATGATGTGGGAGGCTATAAAACTCGGTAAAAAATTAGGTTTAACCACATTTGATTTGTGGGGGAGAGAAGAAGGAAAGGGATTTACTAAATTTAAAGAAGGTTATAACCCTAAAGTTGTAGGATTTATAGGTTCTTGGGATCTAGTTATTAATAAACAACTTTATGCAATTTATAAAAACTTAGAAGAAATTAGATGGTTTGTATTAAGGTTTAAGAAAAAAATCACAAGATCTACATTTTAATGACAGATATTCGTCAAACTCTTGAGTATGCTAATTATTTAAAATCAAACGGATGGACAGTAGAAAGAATTGATGAAATTAACTATTTTATTAAAAAATTGCCGCTTTTGGGAAGTATATTAAAACTTCAAAGGCCAAAAGAAATTGATTTTAAAATAACAGAAAAACTATCCAAAAAGTATGGAGTGTTCCAAACAATTATTGAGTCTGGATTAGCCCTCGGTATCAGCTCCAAAAAGGGTAACCCCACCAGTTTCAGGACCTCCAAGGACGATCCCGCCCGTGCTTGGTCCTTCACAAAAAACAACCCCACCCCCACTGGAACCCTCGCCTTGCATAACCATAAATTAATGTTATCAAATGGCTTTAAATTGTCAAGAAATCCATATTTACCAACAAAAACCTTACAAATTGATCTTGCTCAAAAAAAAGAGCAAATATACTCTAAGTTTAGTAAAGATTGTAAGTACAGCATCCGAAAGGGAAGTGGTCTTATTATTAAAGAATACTCGACCCCAGAAGAAATAAATAAATTTAGAATTGCATGGAAAAAATCTATTAATTTTAAAAGATTTGTACCATCTGTAAACAACTAATAAACTTGAA
>Ga0172379_10000725_pt1 | contig 78034 bp, 100 predicted proteins | sample GrowelOW334metaG_FD_119756 | JGI IMG/M metagenome (GOLD analysis project Ga0172379, IMG submission 119756) | Groundwater microbial communities from an aquifer near a municipal landfill in Southern Ontario, Canada - Groundwater well OW334 metaG | ecosystem: Environmental > Aquatic > Deep...
TAACTTACTAAACCACCTACGAAACGCTTTACGCCCAATAAATCCGGATAACGCTTGCACCCTCTGTATTACCGCGGCTGCTGGCACAGAGTTAGCAGGTGCTTATTCTCCATAACCTTTCAGTTATGGCAAAAGAGGTTTACAACCCGAAGGCCTTAATCCCTCACGCGGCGTCGCGGCATCAGGCTTTCGCCCATTGTGCACGATTCCCAGTTGCTGCCACCCGTAGGTGTATGGGCCGTATCTCAGTCCCATTCTGGGGGGTCACGCTCTCACGCCCCCTAACCGTCGTAGCCTTGGTAGGCCATTACCCCACCAACAAGCTGATGGTGGATAAGCTCATCCTTCGGTGCGCAGTTAAGCGCTTTCACCCGTAGGTCTTATGCGGTATTAGCCATCCTTTCGGATGGGTATTCCCCGCCAAAGGGTAGATACTTATCTTATACTCAGCCGTTCGCAGCTTACTGTATTGCTACAGTCCGCTCTACTTGCATGCTTAAAGCACGCCGCCAGCGTTCATCCTGGACCAGGATCAAATCCTCAAATAGTAGACATTTATATCTATGACGATAGGATATAAATATCTTTTGACGTTTCCAGTCGAATCTTGATTGTCAAAGTGCTTAAAAATGAAAAAACCCACCAGATTGGTGGGTTCACCTAATTGGCTATGAAGCCATCTGGTAACTTACGTTTTCATTTGTGGATATAAGATACCAAAAATTACGACTCTAGTCAACGAGACAAAATTAAATACAATTGCCATTTAACTTTTGATAATCTCTTCTATTTACAACCCTAACTAAATGGGCATTATTTTTCTCAGACACCTCGAATAGTGCTCTGAAGGAGCCTGTACGTAGTGTGATTATTCTGTTACCAGATTTTGCAAATATTTTATTTAACATTTTCACTATTCCAGCTCCGGTTTTATTAAATTTTTCTATAGCCTTTTTTAATCTCGACGGATTATTTTTATCTGGATTTACGACTTCTTCATGAAACACCAATTTATAACCAATATTCCTTTCTTCTATAGTATTTCCCATAGTCTCTTTTAAATCAGGTGCTTCTCCAAAAATACCATTTTTTCTTTTCTTTTTTAACTCCTGATCAGGCAATTTTGATGGAATCTTCTTTTCATCTACTTTTATTAAAATAGGTTTAAAGTTGGCTTTTTCCTGTTCCAATTTACTTAATTTTTCAAGATATTTTTTCTCCAATCTTTCTTTTAAATCTAGAGTTTTTTCTTTAGTAAACAAAAGTATTTTTGATTTAAGAGGATCACTAATATTTTCCTGGTCAACAACATCCAAATATAATATTGGTTCATCGTCAGAAAATGACAAAAACCACATGCCTTTAAAGTGTTTTTTGTCATTCTGAACTACATCAACAACAACTCCTATTAATTTTTTTTCTAAACCCACAACTAAAGTACTGTCAACCTGTTTATTAACAACATTGGGAATGCAGTTCTCAAATTCTTCAAATATTAGTGTTTCTTTAGAGAGTTCATTTTGATATTTACAAATACTTTCAAACGAATGATTGATATCAAGAGTTAAATTATCTTGACTCTCACTAACTGTCTTAATAAATAAGTCGTTAAACTCGGAAGTAAATAACAATCTTAGTTTTGACTCATCTTCTTTTTGCAAGAAAAGCATTTTCTCTTCCAATTTCTTGTAAAATTCATCGTTTGTCTCTTTATAATTTTCTTTTATCGATAAAAGCCATCTAATCAAGCTTAATCCCGATAAGACATCATCACCAATTACCCTAAGACAAATAGGCATATCTCCAAATATTGTTTCGTCTTCAACTAATGCTTTTGATATTTTATGTCTTACATCAAAATTATCAGCTAAAGCATCTGTGACCTGAAATGAAAAGTCATCAATTACAAACAACACTTTTCTAATTTTGGTTAATATCTCATTTTTATAGGCTGGAGTTTCTCCCTTTATGTGATTTCCAATATCGTAGTCTTTAATACTTTTTTCAGAAATAACGTAAGGAATAATTTGAAGATTAATAAATGTAAAGATATCAAAAGATGAATAATTTAATTCAGGGGTATTCTTAATATTCTTAAAATAACTTGCAATTAGAAAATATTCAGAATTTTTAAGATATCCGCCCTGTCTTTTCTTATCACAATATTCTAAAATCTCCCAAAAACTAATATTCTCGTTTTTTGTTTTTTCAAAAAAATCAGTTGGACATTTTTCAGTAAATTCCTCATATGTAGTTTTTAGATTTTCCTTATTTATCTTTGTCCTTAACCATCTTGGTTTAGCCAATTCTAAATAATTATCAATAATTTTTCGCAAATTGCCTCCATTCTGATGACCTGAAGATATCCTTTTTTCTAAACACTTTATAAGCCTGTCACATTGGATAAACAATTGAATATCATTAGCAGCAAAATTAATAAAAGCATTAGCAGATTTAAGTTCAATTCCATTATCAAGTATGTCTGTTAACTCTAAACTACCTTCAGCTTCATAAATTCCTTTTGTCTTTTTTTTAAAATCAGTTCTTCGTTCCAATAAAAAGGCAATATTCTTAACAAGTGAAAAATCTGCTTCAGCTAAATTATTCTCAAAAAAGAATGGATCATTTAACTCTTCAGGAACATTATTTCCATTTTGGCTTTCAGGTGACATAGATGTATATTATAGGTTGCAATAATATCAAATAATGAACAGACTTGCAAAGATTTTTAAAAAACGGATTCAATGGAGATTTATTCCGAAATTAATGGAATAGAAAAATCTTTAACTTGAATTACTTCAGTTAAAGTAGAATTAGCCTTATCCCAAGTTCCTTTTACTCTAATTCTATGCCCGACTTGAAGATCAGAAAATACAATTTCATCCATTACCCTATTAACCAGTTTGGTTGTATCAGTAACTTTTACAGTAATTTCACCCCTTTGAGCGGTTTGGATTATTAAGGAGTTTTCACCAACTGATTTGATAACTCCAAAGAAAGTTCCATGTCTTTTTTGAATAGACAAATTTCTAACAAGAATAGCTTTTATTTGGGTTTTTTCCTCGTTTTGCCACTTACCTATTACCTTTACCATATCATTAATGGATATTTCTTCTAAAGAAGATTTCCCCCAAAATAATCTTCTAAACTGAGTCTTATCATCAGTTAAAACCGTGTAGGTATTTTCATTGCTAACAATAGTTAAAGTACTACCATCTTTTGAAACAACTTTCCCTGTTCCAATTGCAGCTCTGGTACCTATAAAGTTTCTTATCCTATTTTTTGCGTTCTCTAAGTTACCAGTTTCGGGGTTACCTACTTGAGTATTTTCCTCAATTCTTTCTTGATTTTTAGCTTCCCTGTTGATTCCAAATAATGACAATTTTGGTGTTGCAACACCAAACATAAACACTCCTGCTAAAACTGTATTTAATAATTTTTTATTCATATTAAAAGCTTTCTAATGTTACTGTAATTTCTTTTTCAATGTAATTTCCTAAGTTATCATTGGCTGAAATAATTATTGTGTTTTCCCCTTCATCGAGAGTTAAATTAGCTGAAAATGAACCTAAAGCATCTGCTTTTATTTCTTTATCGTTAATAAATACCTCAGCGTTTTTGACTGTTTTACCTTTAATGTTTAATAAAGAAGTTTTAACAACGTCTTTATCCTTTGGATTTGTTAATTCAATAAAAATCTCCTCTTCAGAGTTTGGATCAACTACTTTCGTTTCATTCTCAGATTGAATTACTTTTTGTCCTGAGAACTTTTCAAACTTTTGAACCAAACTTACTTTAGAAAAATCTGAAAAAATAACAATTATAGCTAGAAAAACAAAAACTAAAGCTGAAATAATAAGAAGAAAGGATTTAGATTTTATACTCATCAAATCATTATTGTTACTTTTTACTAAATAGTCAAACCTATTTTTGATAAATCATCATTATTTTTCCTTTTTTAACCTGCACCTCCGCCTCCTCCTCCACCTCCGCCTCCTCCTCCACCAGAAAATCCTCCTGATGATCCTACCCCATGAGCACCATAAGAAGAACTTACAGAAGTTGAAAGAGAAGAAAGAGCTACACCTAAATTTGAAAAAGAACTATTAAAATCAGATGAAAATCCTTTTCCGTTACCTGAAGAAAATCCAGCCATATAAATACCACTTCTTTCAAATGCTTGAGAATACTTTATTGGTAGCTCGGACAAAGCTTTTATAGATATTCCCAGAACTGTCCCATAAACCAAATATTTTTCCCATAAAATTACTGAATCAATCGGATAATTTTTAGTAACTGAATAGTCCTTCAAGTACTCTCTAAAGGCTTTCCAAGATGCATATTCCATTGCACCCTTTTCGGTTCTTTTGTCCATAAAAATTGCTAAAAGAATTAAAATAATAAAACAAACTATATATAAAGGTATAAGAAGGAATAAAAATATACCTCCCATCCCCATCAGAGCAATTCCAATTGCAGGTACAAAAGTTCCCAGAACAAAAAATAAAATTACACTTAATACAGCTTCAATTATAATTTTTGTTTTCTGTTTATCAGCTTCTTTATCTAAAAAATCTAAGGCTAATAGTTCTCCTTTAACTTTTGTGGTTAAACCTTGCCAAAATTTGGAAGTTTCAGAGGGCCTTTCTCTTCCTACATTTTTGATCTCTTTAAAAGTAATTTTTTCTTTTCCGTCAAAAATAAGATCAATTAAATCTTCTTCGTATTTATTTAAAGCTTTTGTAGAATAACTTTTGTCTTTTAGGATAAGACAATATTCATTTTTCATTCCGCCTAGAAACTTCTTTACTCTTTCCCTTTCAAAAGATAATATTTTTCTTCTAGCAAGTTCAATTATGGTAGCTGTAATTGATTTACCGGTAACTTTATTACCATTAAGAAGTGCTTCTACAAAAATTGGGTGTAAATCACTCGGTGGTTCATGGAGTTTTCCAGATAGATTTACTTCAGGAACAGGTAAATCTTTTCCAAATTTCCTCCATCTTTTATACCAAACAATTACTCTCCAGATGGGTAAGATTGCCAAAAGTAAGGTAATAAAAAGTCCTAGATAAAATTGATTTTTTGTTTCTCGACCAAATTTATTTTCCTCGGCTAAAATTTTTTCTAAAGTAGAATTACCTTTTCTAGCATTCATAAAAGATTCATTTTTAGGAAGTAGTATCCTTACTTCAAAAAATGTTTTGGAAGATAAATTATCTGCAACAAAATTTATTTCCTTATTTGAGGTAATATTTACTTTTCCATTTAAAGGACCGTGCCCAAAAGCCCAAATTTGATCAGAAGGAGCTTCATAAGGCAAGAATATTTTAGAAGTAACTGATCCGGTTGGCTTTACCCAATCTTCACCAATTATTTTCCAGTAAAATTCTGAAATATCTGAGTGGTTTGTAACAGCGTTATTAATTGTATATTTGAGGTTAAAAGTTTTTGTCTCATCTAATGCTGTATAAAACCATTTAACATATAATTTTTCTGTTGTTACACTTACATTGTAAGTTCCTGCTGTTTCCTCTTCAGAATTAACATAAGCTAAATTATTTTCTGAAATGGAAAAGTTTGATATTTTATAATTCTCACAAAAACTAACTCCATCACATTTAGCCTTTAAATTAATCCATTCATCAGCCCAAGAATAACTTCCGGAAAAGTTATATGTTCGCTCTTCAACAACTTCTGCCGATCCATCTTTTTGAATTTCAACTGTAATATTTGCTGACTGAATTGAGTAATCTTTAGCCTGAATATTTTTTGAAAAAAGCAAAGTTAAAAGAGATGAAATAAAAATGAAGAAAAAAACCTTAACTGAAGCTACTAATGATGATTGTTTCATCGATAAATTATACCAAAACTATCATAAACTAATAGTTAATTTATTAGGCAATTCCACTTTTACCTTTTTTCCATTTAGCTTTCATTAGAATGGGTGCATAAACGTCATCTCTAATATTAATAATTAAATCTTTTAGCTCTTTTTTAGTTGGAACCCTATCTTGAAATTCAATTTTTGTAATATCTTTAATGACACAAAGTGGCATTTTTTCGTTAGCCTCCCCCATTTCAAGTACAGCTGAAACAGCTAATGCTTCAGCCATATTTATTTGAGACATTACAAGTTTTCTGCCAAAAATATCTTCTTTACCTCTATAGTCATAAAGACCTTTAAAACCAGAAAAACAAACAGCAGTTCCTACTATTCCCCACTTTAAAGGAAAGGTTTTACTGTCTGTAATAATTACTCCAACTTTATTTAATTTGTATTGTTTCCTTAAAAATTCCCAAATATCATTGGCTACCTTTTGAACATCTTTCGGCCAAAGAATAAAATTTTCATTTGCGTTTGATTCATCTATTCCTGCATTAACAGCTAAAATATTATCCTTTACAGTCAGCATCATATTGTACTTGGAAAGTAATGGATCTACATATAAATCAGCTTCCTTTTTAACAATATCGTGCTTTTCGGGTTTTCCTTCTGAAAGCTTCTTAATAAGCCTTCCCTGGCAAACACTTATTATTTTTGAAGTAACAACTAAAACAGATTCTTCAGGAAGTGTCTTAATGTTTTTAGAAATAACTTCAAAAAGATTGTCTCCTGTTTTTACTAAATCAGTTTTAATTGGTGTGACTATCATTTTTTATGTTTATACACTAACTTATTTTTGTTAAATATTTCTCTTTTGTTTTCTTTTTTTGGATTTAAATACATATCTAAAGCAGCCTTGTGGGGTAGAAAAGTGTTTTTGGGAAGTTTATTAAATGTAAACCATTCCCAACCTTCACATTTATCCTTTTCCATCGTTTTAACTTCACCTTTGTACCTATTACATAAATAGGCAAAATGAACAAAAGTATGATCAGAATATACGTCTCTTACAACGCCAAAATATTCTATTTTTTGGGCAGTCAATCCCGTTTCTTCCTTTAATTCCCTTCTGGCTGAAACATCAAATTTTTCATTTGTGTGTGTTCTTCCGCCTGGAATTCCGTATTTTCCTGCAGCAAAACAGTTTATTCTTTTACCAAATAGGGCTTTATCTTTTTTCTTATTAAGAACTAGTACCATTACTCCAACAAATTTTTCGTCTGTAGCTTCCATAACAAGGAGTATATCAGAATCAAAATTAAGAATTAATCCAAAGCTAATCTGTCTTTATAAAACTCATAAATACTTTTATCTCTTAATTCAATAAACTTTCCTTCATAATTAGTAGAACCACTCTTACTTAAGACTTCATCTATTTTCCCAATCGGTATCCACTCAATGGTAAAGCCTTCATCTATCTCTCCCGGCTCAAGCTTATTCTGACCTACTTCACCAATTACTTTCGCTAAAAACACATAGCTTATCTGAACCAATTTAAATTGATCCCTCCATTCGATAATAATTCCTGATTGATCCAAAATCTCACAGTTACATCCAACTTCTTCCATCACTTCCCTTTTAAATCCTTCATTAATCGATTCATCTTCATTCATTCCTCCTCCAGGAAGTTTGTAATAGTGATATTTTGTAATATTTGCAATTGCAATTTTTCCATTATTAATAATAATTCCACGAGAAGACCTTCTAATAGAATATTTACTAATACTACTCATTTTATGTTTTGGATCAAAATCTAAGTCAGAGATTTCGATAATTAAAGTTTTATTACCCATATATTTAGTTAAATAATAACACATAGAATTCTAAATATTACTTAAGTAAGTCTTTCGATTTTAAACAACTAGATTTATAATGCCCTTGAATGAAAATAAATAAAAAGTGGCATACGAAAAACCCCATGCCTAAAAAGACTACTTTAAATGAGAGAATTCAATGGCATGTTAATCACTCTAGGGAATGTGGATGTAGATCAATTCCTGAAAGTATAAAAATAAAACTTCTCGAAAGAAAACCAAAATTAGTAGTCGGAGTTTTAGCAAAATACAAAAACAAATACTTACTGGTAAAAGAAAATTTAGAAGATAATAAATTTTGGTGGATTGTTCCGGGCGGAAAAGTAGAGTTTGGAGAAACAATAGAGGCAGCAGCTAAAAGAGAGTTAAAAGAGGAAACAGGATTAAGGGCGAAAAAACTAAAATGCCTTTGTTATAACGAAGCTATTTTCCCAGACTATAACTACCATACAGTAATTTTCTTCTTCTCAACTAATGCATTAACAACAAAATTAGGAAAAGATTCTGAAGGTAAAGTAATAGAAGCAAAGTGGTTTACAAAAAAGGAACTCAAAAAAATAAAACTGATATTTAGTGCCAAATGGCTATTAAAAGAACGCCTAAAATTAATTTAATTTCAACCTTAATACTTCGATTTAATCAGCTTTAATGATTCTGGATTTATAAAGTTCTCAGGTATTCGGGAAAGTGGACACCATTTCCATTCACTAAATTTATCTGGTTCTACTAATTTTGGTTCTTGTTTAGTTTCTGCTTGAAAAACATAAACTATATCCCCTTCTTTAGCCCCAGGAACACTTCCTAAATATTTGGTTATGACTAAATCATTTATCCCAACTTCTTCAAAAACTTCTCTTCTTAAAGTTTTTTCTAATGTTTCTCCATCATCACATCTTCCACCTGGTGCTGTCCAAACCAAGATTTTTTTCCACTTATCTGGAGTATAGTTTCGTAAACCCATTAATAATTTATTATTTTTGAATATAAATGCAATTGGAACATCTTTACTATTACCTTTTTTCCGAAGAATTCTCTTTAATTTGTCCATTAAATCTATTTAAAAATTTAATATCTAATTCCTCTTTTTTTAATTTCTTCCAATATTTTTCCACCCAAAGGTCTACATGTACAATTCTTGGCATGACTTAAATGCCAAGTAATCCTTTGTTCAAGAGTGGCATTTTGGGGCATTTTATTGGCTAAGTGCCACTTTTTATTTATTTTCATACGAAACATTTTACATCTTATAAAAAAGGTTAAAACTTTTTTTAAAGATTATTACGAGATTTATTAAAATTATCTTCAACCTTTTCCCAATTAACTACATTCCACCAAGCATTAATATAATCAGCTCTTTTGTTTTGATATTTTAAGTAATATGCATGCTCCCAAACATCTATGCAAAGAACAGGGATCTTACCAATTGATATGGGTGTATCTTGGTTTTGGGTATCAATAATCTCTAAATTACCTTTATTTACCACAAGCCAAGCCCAACCACTTCCAAATCTACTAACGGCAGTATTAGAAAACTTTTCTTTAAAAGAATCAAAATTTCCAAATATATTAATTATCTCTTTTCCAACATTACTTTTTGGATTAAAAGAAGATTTTGGCGACATAATATTCCAGAAAAAACTATGATTTAGATGCCCCCCACCACTATTAACGATAGTCATTCTTAAATCTTTGTTTATATCAGAAAGATTACTTAACAATTCTTCAATTGGTTTTCCAGAGAATGAAGTACCGACAATCGCTGCATTAAGTTTATCTACATATGCTTGATGGTGTTTACCATGATGAATTTGCATGGTTTGAGTGTCAATATAAGGCTCAAGTGCATTAAAAGAATATGGAAGTTTTGGTAATTTAAACATATAAGTTGTTAACCGAATCATACACTACACTCAAATATATAGTTTTAAGACTTATCTGGCTTGTAAATACCAGATTGGATTCTCTTCCTTGCTTGTTCAAAGACTTTGTCATCGGTAATGGGTGCATTTCGAACAAGTTCTCCATACCTGTTATGCAATAAATCTACAACGAGATTAAATTCAGTTTTTTTCATCATCTTTAATTGAGTATCTTTGGCATATCTTACATCGTGCTTTAAAACAACAAAACTTTTTGCTGCAATGAGATGTTTATAATAATCTTCAAGCGGGTTTGCCACGTTAGCAAAGGCGGAGATAAGAGCGGAGAGTAATGTTGCCCAACCCCACCATATAGGAATGACCTGCCCTACTACAAGTCCTGCAGATCCAGCAGCAATCAGTGTAGGAATTAGTTGAAGCCAAAATGCCAAATTTCTGGAATTCCTTGCGGAGATATGATGAGCCTCTGCGGTGTACTCACAGTTTTGGCGAATTATTTCACACTCGTCTTGAATAATGTTTTTTGTCATATGCTTGGAATCACTTCATCCATCAGCTCTCGCCATTTTGCTATTTTCTCACTTTCGGATGCAGTTTGGCTAATTGAGTTTAAGTATCTACTTATCTCAGTAAATTTATTTGCAATTATCAACTTATCATTCAAATCAATTGCCACAACAGGTGAACAACTCCCCAACATTTTGGTCGGTAAAGATAGTCTATTGAAATCAACAACTGAAAAGAAATCCGTTATTAGATCCGAAAAATCTGTAGGAAGACCTAAAACTTTCCTGAGACTAATTCTCGCGGGCAAGACTTGCGTGGCAATTATTTCCAAATGAAAAGATGACATTGTCGGAAAGTGTTTACGCTTGATTGCTTTTAACATCTTGATCGTAGGGATAATGAGTTCATCATTTTTTTGATTTACAGAGGTTACTAAATCTGCCTCGTAATCATAGTCTGCAAGTTCCCAAAACCCGGTGCTTTTGGGGACCCAAAAACCTCGACCTTTAACAGTTGGTGTTCCGTCAAAACAAGCCCCTATCTTGTCTTTGTAAGCTGGAACAAGTTCAACCTTCACTCCATCTGCATACTCAAATGTGATTACTGGTGCATCAACAGCTGGGCCCATTGAACCATATCTTTCAGAACTTGTGACAATACTTTGTAGTTGGTTTAAGGCCATACTGGGAGTTATCCCTGATGGTGTCCACTGGCTAAACTCACCCAAGATTACCAGTATATCAATATCAAAGATGTCTTCAGTTCTGGGTTGAATTCTTGTCCGTCTCTGCAAACTCCCTATAAGTTGGGTGTTTGGAACAATACCGGAATTTTGAACAAAACTCCTTACAGCATTGTGCTTTTGTGTTACCAACTCTGAAAAACTTTCGTCTAGTTCCAGCCTTGTCTTGGCTTCCTGGAAGGCTTCTTGTAAGGTCATTATAGTCCAATATCCCACTTTCCTCTGAAAATATCAAATTACTAACACAATATTTTTAAGACCATGGTTGAAACTAAGATAAGTGTCCAGTCTTGCTGAACATCACGGTCTGGAATCGTTTGAGCCCATAACTACTTTTTCTTTTCAAGACTAGCTTTAGTACCATCGAAAAAGGTTGCTTCTACCTTTGTAAAAACATCTGTCGGATGTAAATTAGTCTGGTCAAAAGCTAATCTTCTTATCTCTGGCTCCACAAATATTTGTGTTTTTTCCGTCTTACCACTTTCTCCTGCATATACGACTAGTCTTAATCCGACTTTCGATCTCGTTAAGACTGAAGTAACGAAATATTTTGAGTTTTTAGGAATCTTACTTTCCGCTATAGGCAATGCTTCGTCATCCAGATTTATAAATTTAACACCTTTAAGTATTTTAGATTCAATTTTATCTAATACATACTGTTGTTCTTTATTAGATGTTCGGGGAAGTTGAAGTAAACCTTCACACTCAGCGCATTTAAGATGGTTATATTGCCACGAATATTCTTGGTAAGCTGTTCCTTGCGGATACATTCTTATGTTGTGTTTCAAGCAAAATGGTTGAGTACCTCTAGAACCATCGTCTTTCGTCCAAACCCACCATTTTACTTTATCAATAATTACAAACTGATCTTGCTGTGCCATTTTGTTTTTCGTTGGATTGTCCAATCTTGCTGCGGGACTTGGATTCGAACCAAGATACCAGCCTCCAAAGGGCCGTGTCCTACCATTAGACGATCTCGCAATAACTAAACTATGGTCTATTTTAACAAAAAAGAGTGAATTTAGAAACAAAAAAGAAAAGACATTGAAATCCGATCAATTTATGTATATATTCAAATTCCTTTATATATGAGTATAGAAAATCTAAATATAATAACCCTTTATGGCAAACCCTGTTCCGGCAAAGATAACTTAGCTGAAAAACTTCTTTTAATCTTTGATAAATCCATAAAAATATCTACAGGTGAAATCCTACGAGGTGCCCAAGAACAAAAAGGAGTGTATGCAAAATACTACGATGACCTTAAAGAAGACTTTGAAAATGTGAATAACGCTGGATATATTAAGGATGAAAATGTAATTAAAGTTGTCAAAAAAGTAATGGAAGAATGTATTTCAGAGGGAAAAAGAAGCTTCATCTTTTCAGGATTTCCTAGAACTATAAACCAATATGACATTTTTAATACAATGTTAATTGATCTTAATCAAAGATTTTCTATAAAAGAAAATTACTTTGAGCTTGAAATTTCAGATGATATAGCTAAGGAAAGAGCTTCAAAAAGAATTGAATCTGATTTAAGAAAAAATGTTAGTCCAAGAAAAGAAGACCTTGATGGAAAATTTGATAAAAGACTTTTGGAGTTTGAGGAAAAAACACTTCCAATGATTAGATATATAGAAAGCATAAATAGATTGATAAAAATTGATGCTTCAAAATCTAAAGATCAGGTTTTTTCTGAAGTGCTAATACATCTTGAAGGTGTTCATCCAGGAAAAGAAAGACGTTAAGTGAGCCCAGAAGGATTCGAACCTTCAACCATCACCTTAAAAGGGTGTTGCTCTACCATTGAGCTATGGGCCCAAAAATCTTAAGTGACCCCACTGGGATTCGAACCCAGGTTACAAGAATGAAAATCTCGTGTCCTAGTCCACTAGACGATGGGGCCTCTTTAGTAACGTATTTTATCATCAAGAATACCTCTAAGCCAAGTATTACTAAAAAGCCTGTTACAATTAACAAATAATTGATAAAATTATCTAATCTATGAATACAAAAATTCTTGTGACCGGAGCTTTCGGACAAATTGGAAGTGAGCTTACACCTGAACTTCAAAAAAAATACGGTAAGGAAAATGTCATAGCTTTGGGCCATAAAAACATTCCAGAAGGATTTGACGGAATTGTAGAAAGTGCAGAAATTACTGACTTTGAAGCCTTAAAAGCCATAATTGAAAAACATCAAATAAAAACAATCTTTCATTTAGTTTCCATTCTTTCTGCAAATGGAGAAAAAAATCCTGATTTAACCTGGAATGTTAACATGGGAGGCTTAAAAAATATTCTTGATTTAGCAAGAAATTATGGCTTACAGGTTTTCTGGCCTTCAACAATTGCAGCCTTTGGCCCCTCTACCCCAAAGGAAGCTCCACAAGATACCATCATGCAACCCACCACTATGTATGGAGTTACTAAAGTTGCTGGAGAAAATCTTTGTAACTACTACTTTTTGAAATATGGAGTTGACGTCAGAAGTGTCAGGTACCCCGGAATAATCTCTTGGAAAACTCCTCCTGGAGGAGGAACTTCAGATTATTCAGTTGCCATTTTTTATGATGGAATTAAAACTGGGAAGTATGAATGTTTTGTAGGAAAAGAAACTACAATTCCTTTAATGTATATTCCAGATTGCATAAAAGGAACAATAGAGATAATGGAATCTCCAAAAGAAAACATTAAGATTAGAACTTCATATAACTTAGGAGCTTTAAGTTTTTCTGCAAAGGAACTTTCAGATGAAATAAATAAACATATTAAAGTTGAAGTTACTTATAAACCAGATGCAAGACAAGCTATAGCTGATTCCTGGCCAAAAAGTTTTAACGATTCTGATGCCAGAGCCGATTGGGGTTGGAGCCACACATATACATTAGAAAAGATGGTTATCGACATGATTGAAAACCTTAAGATTAAATTCTCCCAAGAGAAAAATGGTTAAATTAAACGCTCGACAATTAAGAAAATCAAATCCAGAAAGTAAAGATTTAGAAAATATCAAAAGAAATCCTATTTTTCTAATTTTAGATAGAATAATTGATACGTATAATGTCGGCTCCCTTTTTCGTCTTGCTGATGCGATTGCTGTAGAAAAGGTTTTTCTCTGTGGAGAAATGGAATATCCTCCATCTTCAAGAATCCATAAAGCAGCTGTTGGAACAGAACAATGGACACCGTGGGAGAAAAAAGACTCAACACTAGAAACAGTCAAAGAATTGAAGAAAAAAGGTATACAAATAATTGCAGTTGAGCAGGATTCACGGTCAATTTCTTACAAAGAATTAAAGCCTAATTTTCCCTGTGCAATAGTAGTTGGCAGCGAAACTGGAGGAATGGAACAAGAAGTATTAAATGTAGCAGATATCATTGTAGAGCTCCCCATGTATGGAATAAATAAATCATTTAATGTCTGGGGGTCTGGTGCAATAATTGCTTATAAAGTCTTGGAGGCAATTGATCACAAATGAATAATATTCCAAAAGTAATTAGTATTAAAATAGATAAAATTGATATTTTTAGAGGATTAGAATTCTTAACTCTGAGTGATATTCTCCTACCTAAAGGTTTTAAAGCAAATCAACAATTTATGATTAGATTTTCTCCTGGTGCAAAAGGTGGCAACCATAAACATTCAAGAATGGAAGTTTTTATAAGTCTAGATCCGCTCTCTCTTATCTGGCTTGATACAAAAAATACGAAACATAAAATACAAATGGGTCTTGATTCAAAAGAAAGGATAAAAGCAATAATTATGTACCCTAATATCCCGCATGTAGTAATTAATAAAGAAAAAACAAAAGCTACATTAATTGAATTTGCGAGTGAAGATCTAATAAATCCAGAAGTAGTTACAATTATCTAAACTCTTATTTTAAAGCCTCATCTATAGTTGCTTTAAGCATTTCAAGAGGGACTGCACCTGGGATTTGCCAAACTTCACCTTTTTTGTTAACTGCAAAAGCGCCAGGTGTACCTGCAACACCAGCATCTGAACCTTCTTGCATTTGTTTTTCAACTGTTGCTTTAGTATCACCATTTGTCATACAAGAATTATAATCCGTAACATTTACTCCAGCTTGAGTTGCGAATTTAGGAAGAAGAGTCAAATCTAATCCGTCATTTGATGTAGTTGTTTTAAGAACCAAATCTATGAATTTCCAAAATGCGTCATTACCTCCAAGTTTAGCAACACATTCGCTTGCCTCTGCTTCTGTTTTTGCTTTTTTATGAAGCATTTCAAGAGGAAACTGTCTATAAACTAAAGAGACCTTTCCTTTGTAATCTGTAACTGCTTGTTTGGTAGTTTCATGAAATCTTTTACAAAAAGGGCATTCCCAATCATCGTAAACAATAATTGCTACCTCAGCATCTTTATTACCTAATATGTGATCTGATTCTTTAACTCCAAGAACTTTTTTAGCACTTTCTTTACTTAATTTTCCAGTAGCATCAGTTGGTGCTTGAGTTGGTTGACCTGCAACTGCTTTTGGATTAACTATTTTTTCTATACTTGCTACTTTCTGCCATAAAAATCCAACAGCAAAAGCTAACACAACTATTAGGAGAAGTATAACTGGAGCGAATTTTTCTAAAAGAGAAGATATTTTTTTCTTTACTGACATAGGAGTTCATTGTCAATTAATTGAAGATAAAAGTCAAGGTTGATTTTGATCTAAATACTTTAAAACTTCCATTCCTGCAATACACCCAGCACCTGCAGCAGCTATTGCCTGTTTAAAATCTTTGTCCATTACATCTCCCGCAACAAAAACTCCTTTTACCGAAGTTCCGCAATGAAAATTTTTATGTAATATAAATCCTTTGTCGTCCATCTCAATCTGATCTTTAAAAATATCACTATCTGGTTTATGACCGATTGCCACAAATAATCCATCTAATTTGAGTTCCGATGTTTTATTATCTTTATTATTTAATATTTTAATTGCTTCCAGTTTATTATTCCCCGACACTTCTGTTACTTCAGTATTCCAAAGAATTTTAACTTTTGGATCATTTTTTATCTTTTCCTGCATTGCTTCAGTTGCCCTAAATGAATCTTTTCTATGAATTAAAGTAACTTCACTAGCATATTTAGTTAATATATGGGCTTCTTCCATTGCAGAATCCCCCCCTCCGACAACTACAACTCTTTTATTCTTAAAAAATGGAGCATCACAAGGGGCACAAGTTGATATTCCTCTACCAATCAATTCTTTTTCTCCTTTGACATCAAGCCATTTTATTAAAGCACCAGTTGCAATAATTACGCTTTTGGCAAGGTATTTATCTTCTCCTGTATATATTTCAAAAGTTTTTTTGGAAAAATCCACCTTTGTTACATTTTTCATTAAAACTTCTGAACCAAATCTTTCAGCCTGTTTTTTAAAATTCATCATTAAATCAGGCCCTAAAATCCCCTCGGGAAAACCTGGAAAATTATCTACAATTGAAGTATTCATAAGCTGCCCTCCCCATTTTTCTCCAGCAAGAATCAAAGTAGATAAAGCTCCGCGGGTTGTATAGATTGCAGCGGTAAAAGCAGAAGGTCCAGAACCAATAATAATTACATCCCAAGGTTGACCTTCTTTTGGTTTATCTGCAAAAATTTCTGACACTTTATTAAACGGCTGGGGTTGGAGGAACTCCTCCTCCCATACCATTACCCCCTTCCTCAGGAACACTACTACTAGGAGTCTGAACAGCTGGTCCCTGCATAGGATCTGCTGGAACTACTGGTGTTACTGGCTCCTGTACTGGTTGTTCCACTACTGGTTGAGGATTTGGTGTTGTGACCGGTACCACTGGTTCTGGTGTAGGTACCACTGGTTGATCAGTTGTTGGTACAACTGGTTGCGTTGGGTCTACTGGATTTGTTGGGTTTGTATTATTTGGATCCAAAATAATCACCTCCTTTATACTGCCTTTTTAATTAATTCTTCAAATGTTTGTCTTCCTGAAAATCCTGTCTGTCTTCCCACTTCTTGACCCTCTTTAAACATAATGGTTGTAGGAATGCTCATAACGTCAAATTTAGAAGAAGTTAACGGGTTTTCATCTACATTAATTTTTGCAATAATAGCTTTTCCTTCATAATCTTTTGCCAATTCTTCGATGACTGATTCAGCCATCTTACAAGGGCCACACCATGGAGCAAAAAAATCAACAAATACAGGTAAAGTATTTTTAATTACTTTTTCTTCAAAATCTAAATCTGTTACGTTAATTAAAGCCATTTTCGATGTCTTTCACTATACAAGCCACTTTAACTTTAAGTCAATAACTATTTACATAAAAAAAGCAAAAACTAAAAGCAAAAGTGATGCAACAATTAAATAATAAATCTTTCCTTTTTGATCAAAAAAATCCTGAAAGTTTTTAAACCACCTATCAACCGAACCTTGATTTTGATAATCCTTATATTGATCTATTAATAGATGAAGATAAAACGCCAGAACTATTCCCCTGCCCAATAGGCTTCCCGATGAAGTTAGAACCCAGAAAGTTAAAACTGCAAAAATAATTTGAAAATAAACAGAATGGATTACCAAATCCACTCTTTCAAATTTTGTGTCAACAAGAAGCTTAAAAGCTTCTTTGTATTTTTTAGAGTTAAATAGAAATTTAACTCGCTGGGAAGTCAATTCATATGGCTTTAATAAAAAAGTATATAAAAAATGATCCAGATAAGGAAAAAATAAACCCACAATACCTCCAAGCCAAAATGGCCAGTAAGAAAACGAAAACCATCCTTTGAATACAGAAACTAAAACGAAAAGAGATATAAAAAACGGAAACTGAAGCAGTAGTTCTTTTTTCATAACAGTACTTTCATTATAAACAGACTTTAGATTTCTTTAAATCAACAGTATCTTTATTAAACTTTACTCCTTCTTCCATAAGCCTTTCCTTTTGTTCTTTTTCTCCACCAAAAGAATAACTTTTAGATAGTTTCCCTTCCTTATTTACCACTCTATGACAAGGAACTTCGCTACTTTTATTTGCATGTAATGCCCAACCAACAATTTTTGGGTTTTTAATTAATAAATAATTTGAAATATCACCGTAAGTAGATACCTTTCCTGAAGGAATTTTTTTAACTATCTCATAAATTTTCGAAAAGATATTATTTTTTTGCTTCACTTTTTTTATCTTTAGCTTCCTTTTTAAGCTGAGTTAGCTTCCAGACAAATAAAGCCGTTTTGCTTCTTACTTTATTAGCATCCTTAACAAAATTTCTAGCTTTTTCAAGTAATCCTCTATTGTTTTCTTTAGCAAGCCTTATGTAAAAGGAAATGTTTTTAGGATCCCCCAATTCCATTGCCAGATCATACCCATATTTTTGGAATTCTTGAGATATATATTTATCTTTATCACCTTTAAAATCCTTTAAAACATCAGCAATTGTTGAAAAACTTTTTACTTTTGGAGTGACTTTATTATTATCCATTATTAATTAAAAATAATAATTTTTTAATTGCCTTATTGATAACTTCCAAGAGTATCTTTCCTTCACTTTCTTCAAAATCTTCTAAAACATATTTTTCACCAGGTGTCCTATTCTCCTTTTCTCTAGCATCTACACCAATTCTCACTCTCCAATAGTCTTTACTCTTTAGCTTTTCGTTTACTGAAGATATACCGTTATGAAGCATTGGACCAACTGCCTTTTGAATCTTAAATTCTCCCAAGGGAATATCCAAGTCATCATGTACTATATATAGATCATTAAGGCTAATTTTATATTTATCAAAAAGATTTTTAACAATTGAGCCTGAATCATTCATAAAAATATTTGTTTTTTTAGCAACAATATTTTTAGGAACACTTCTTTTTAAAAGCTCATTAATAAAAATATGACCAGTATTATGCCTATTTTTAAAATATTTTATTTCTGGATTCCCAAGCCCTATTATTAACTTCATTTTATTAGATTCAATATTTTACTATGAATTAATCCGTTAGATGCAATCATGGTCGGTCTTTCTTGAAATAAATCTATTTTTTCTCCTTCCCAGTCAGTTACTTTTCCTCCTGCTTCTTTAATAATGCATACTCCTGCAGCAAAATCCCATGGATGAGCTCGATGAAAATAACCATCGATTATTCCTAAAGCTACATATGCTTGAGCCACAATTGAACATCCAAAACATTCAAGATATCTTGTTTTATTAGATAAGGGTTTTAAAAATTTTTCAATTCTAACCTCTCTTTCATCTAAATATCCCCAGTCGAAACTTAATATAGATTCATTTAATTGCTTTTTTGAACTAACTTTTATTTTCTCGCCATTAGAAAATGCTCCTTTACCGGTTTCTGCATAAAGATTTATCTTTAATTTTGGTAGATTGATAACTCCTAATATTGGAATATTATTCTTTACTAAACCAATAGACACTCCAAAAAAAGGTAATCGAGCAGTATATGGAAATGTTCCATCAAGAGGATCTATTATCCAAGTATATTCGGAATCATTATTTATTTTTCCACACTCCTCGGATATAAAGTTATGCTTAGGAAATTGTTCTTGTAATGTCGAAATAATTATCTTTTCTGCTTCTTTATCCGCTTCAGTTGAAAAATCACCTGGTTTCCCCTTCTTTTGATAATCATGAATTTTATCAAATCTATCTAAAAGAAAATCTCCAGCTAAAATAGAAGCTTTTTTTGAAATATCCAACATTAAAAGTATTTTATCACTTAAGAAGTAATTAAAGGTACAAAAGAAAAAGATCCGTATTCTTGTTTTACAATTTTATCTTTATTTTTTATGTATTTTGTCATAATCCCTTGGGTACCTTTGCCTATTGGAGCCACTAATCTACCGTCTGTTTTTAACTGTTCAAATAGTTTTTTAGGTACCTTTTTGGTATTTGCAGTAATAATAATGGCATCAAATAAAGATTCCTCTTTCCAACCTTTCTCCCCTTGCCCAACTTTTGTATGGATATTTTTTATCCTAAGTTTTTTAAAAATTTTTCTCGCTCTTTCAGCCAGTTTTTCTATTCTTTCAATCGTAAAAACTTCTTTTGTTAATGAAGCTAGAATTGCTGCCTGATAACCTGAACCAGTTCCTACTTCCAATACTTTTTCGTTTCCTTTTAAATCCAAAAGCTGTGTCATAAAAGCAACCGTAAATGGTTGAGAAATAGTTTGTCCTTCACTTATAGATAATGCAGTATCCTCATAGGCCAAATGTTTAAACCTATCTAAAACAAATTCTTCTCGTGGTATTTTTTCCAAAATACTGAGTATTTTGGGTGAATGAAGATTGTACACCTCTTTTATTTCGCGGATCATATCCGCTTTTGAATTCATTTCTTTCTATCTTCTTTAGATAATAAAATAATGTTTTTCGTGGCTGTATAAAGGAAAAATGAAAATAAAAGAAAAGCAACAAAGCCAGCAATTATATTGTATAAACTGATAGCTCCAATGATTGTATTAAAATCAAAATTTCCAAGAAAATAAATAACTGTATTGGCTATAATTGCTATAACACGAATTTCTGTTGGGCCCATTTTGCCATAAGAAATCTTAAAAACTCCCTCAACATAAGTAGTTAAATATATAAGTATCGAAAGACATAAATATCCAATTAGAACTAGACTTGCCAGTTTGTAATCAACTAATGGAGATAAACCTATTCCTAAAAAAATAAATATTTCTGAAATAGAATCAACTATATGATCTAAAAAAAATCCATATCTTGGTCTTTCTATCTTTCTATAGCGTGCTAAAGTACCATCAAGACTATCTCCAAACCAATTAATAATAAGACCAAAGCTTGCCAACCAAAGAAAATTATTATTAAAGTTGGTTAGATAATAACTTACTCCTACTAATAAGGCTGCTAATAAACCTAAACCAGTTAATATATCAGGATTTACCCATGAAGGCATTTTTCTGGCTAGAAATTGTAAAGCCGGTCTTTCTAAAAAACCTAAGGCTATATCATTAATTCTTGTGTGCTTTTTCATTCTAAACGTATTATATATAATAAAAATTCTTAAAAATATTTTTCAAGTAAAAATACTCCGGGAGAATTAATGTGTAATCTCCTTTTCTCCCGGATTCACTATTTCAGGTTGTTCAAGTATTATTTATGCCTTCTTTGCTAATTGTCTTGCAAATTTACCTAATACTGGTACTTCCCACTCTTCACCCATCCAAGCTTTGTATATACACATAAGCCAAAGGATGAAAGCTAAAATTCCTACTAATGGAACTAAAACCAATAATATTATGGTAAGTCCTAATACCCACTGAAGTACAAATAATGTTACAAAAACAACTATCGATTGCATTGCATGAAATCTTACAAATGGATCTTTCTCAAGAATTAAAAATATAACTCCTGTGATAGGACCTAATACGTAAGCTAATGCTGCTGCTGTATTTTTCTTTAATCCTGTTCCTTTCATTTTAATCACCCCCTATCCCTTATATCTCATCTTTTCAAAAACGATTTTAACTGTCAATACTCTTGTGAAAAAATTCTAAAATAACATTTTCTGACTTGCGATTTGATCGTCTAATGGTTCTTCAACTTTCTCCTCTTTCCAAATTTTTACTTTACCAAAAAGCCCATCATATCCGGGCTTAATAACAATATCACCACTTCTTACTTTTAATATTCCTTCTGCAATTTTTTCTCCAGCAATTTCTTTAACTTTTTCTAAATCACTTTTTAAAAGAATGTTAAATTCATTATCTAAACTTGAAATAAGTTTCTCATACATTGTCTGAACTGCCTGACTTTGTACTCCAGTTTTAAAAGATTCAGAAATAATTTCAATTAAAGGAACTATCATTACATAAGAAGGTTTTTCAAAATCTTTATTTTTAATCCATAAAACACCACTTGAATCCTTCTTAGTCTCTGTTTGAACTTCACTGCCGCGAGCTAATTCCTCCACTCTACTCATTACTCCCACCGTTAATCTTTTTCCACAAGTTGGACATACAATTCCTTTTTTCCTTGCTTCATTCGGAGAGTAAACAATGTGACAATTCCTATGCCCTGTAAAATGATACTTTCCCTCCTCTGGATAAAATTCTATAGTCGAGGCAATTTTACAATCTTGGCCTTCTTGAAAAATTGCCTTTTTTATGTTTTGATAAGAGACATTTGGAATATCAAAAATTGTTGCCTCTCTTCCGATTTTTGACGGAGAATGTGCATCAGAAAAAGAAAGTAAACTTTTGCCCTTGAGTTCCTGAATCCTCCAGTTCATTGCAGGATCGCTGGATAATCCAGTTTCAATTGCCTTTATATTAGTAGTTAATTCTTCAAAACATTCTTCCAAACTATCAAAACCAGAGTTACTCCCAAAAACTGAATAATGAGGTGTCCAAGCATGGGCAGGAATTACTAAAGAGTCACTGCTTACGGAAAGTGCAATTTCTAAAATATTTTTTGCTGTTAAACCTGTAATGGGCCTTCCATCACTTAATAGATTTGCTCCCCTTAAAGTCATTTCTTTGTTAAATTCCTCAGCTACGGAAAAATTGGGAACAAAAACTAAAAGATGAACTCTTCTCCCTTTACCACTTTTTGAATAAATACAGCTTATTTCTGTTGATAAAAGAAACCTTACGTTATTATTAGATTCTTTAGATTTATAAATTCCCTCTCCCGCCTCTTCTAAAGAAGCTTGAAGTTCCCTAAACCATAAAGGATGAGTAAAATCAGTGGTACTTACTAGATCAATCCCTTTTTTTTGAGCCCATAAAGAAATTGTTGGAATATTCATTTGAGGAGAAACTGCACGAGAAAATCTAGAATGAAAATGAAGATCACTAATTACTTTCATAGTGCAAAGGATTGTATCACAACAAATAAATTAATTAAATTTTTATAATCTAAAAAATTGAAGTTACACTTTTTGTATTTCAAAAAGTTTTTTAAGTTCTTCTATATTATTAGTATCTTTTGCTTTCTTATCGTCTCTAAATCTAACTAATCTTGGAAATCTTAATGCAAGAGAAGCTGAATGAATGGGACTTTTGGTTATTTCATCAGCTAAAATCTCCACAACCAAAGATGGTTTAACCCAAGTATCGGGACTCAAGTTTTTATCTAAAATATAACTATCTGGTTTTTCTTTAATTGATAATGCTCTTGTCCTTTTTTCAAGTTCTCTCCACTGCTCATCAGTTAAACCAGTTCCTATTTTTGAAACAGTTTTAAATTTCTCTTTATCTTTAATTCCAACTAAAAAAGCCCCTACTCCAAAACCAGATCTTCTTCCTTTTCCTTTATAGGTACCCATTACTAAGCAGTCGATTGTATCTGCAACTCCCTCTTCGGTTGTTTTTTTATATTTAACCCAATGATACCCTCTAGCACCTGCCTTATATGGATCATCCATTTTTTTAATCATTGCTCCTTCTAATCCTTCTGCCAGATATTTTTTAACCAAATCCCTAATTCCACTAGCGCTGTCAACCATATTTTGTCTAGCAATTTCAATTCTTTTGTCAGAAAAATTAATCTTTTCTAATTCTTTTCTTCTTTGAGTAAATGGATAATTCAAAAAACTTTTTCCGTTTTTATAAAGAAGATCAAAAATAAAAAGTTTTAAAGGAACATCTAATGCAGCTTTTTCAACTCCATGTTTTCTTTTTCTTTGCACAGTTTCTTGGAAAGGCAAAAATCTATCGTTTTTTTCATCATAGGCAATTGCTTCCCCATCAAAAATTGCAGATTCAACATCAACTTTTAGGGCAGCCTCAACAAGATCAGGAAACATATGAGTTGTGGTTTCCAGGTTTCTTGAAAAGATCAAAACTTTTTTTTGTCCTTTATCTTTAAAAATATGAACTTGAGTTCTAAATCCGTCATATTTTGGTTCAACAATAACTCTTTTACCTACTTTCTCAAGCATCTTTTCGGCTGATGGAAGTCTTTCTGCAAGAGCTGGCCTTATGGGTGTTCCTGCCGAGGCTTCTATTTCGTTTATCTTTGTTAAACCTTTTTCTTTTACAACTTTAGCGATTTTTCCAGTATCAACACTTACATTAAAAGCAGCTTCAATTTCTTTTCTCGCAGATTTATCCCCTTTAAGCATAAAAGAAAGTGCATCAAGAATTGTCATGTCAGAAAATCCCAGTCTTAATTTTCCAACCGGAATCCTACAAACAAATTTGGCACTTAATGGATCCAAGTTTGAAAGAAGCTCTGCAAATTTTGCAACTTTTCTTTCCTGACTTTTAAAACCATTATCATTAGCAATATCAACCAATTTTTTATAAACATCATTAACAGTTAAGCCATCCGATTTCCCTTTAATGACTTTAAGTGAAACATTTCCCAAATCCCCTTCTTTTTTATATAGTGCCATAACTTTCTCTTCTGAAACATTTGAGGCCTTTGCAATTACTCTAACCATCATTTTATCGGCTATATTTAATACAAGTCCTTGATAATTTGGAGCAATTTGACCTAAAACGAGATAAACGATTTTGTCTATCTCTTCAGCCGAAGATTCTCTAAAAAGATCTGCCAAGATTTCAGTAATCTTATTTCTTGAAGCTTCTTTTTCCAGCCTTTCTAAATAATTTGCAAGTACAATAAATTTCATAAATCTATAAGAAGTAGACCATAACTAGTCTCATTTTGCAAGTAAATTTCACTACCCTCATTTCGGGAAAAGTGTAGTAAACATGAAATAGGCGATGAAAACAAAAGCAATAAAAATTACTCCCAACACAAGGTTAATTAACCCATTCCACTCTTCTTTTGATATTTTATATATCCCTTCTCCAATTAAAGTGACTCCGAACAAAGAAGGTAATACTAAAAATATATAGTAAAATTGTGGATCGTTTATACTCATAAATTTTATCTTCCCAGCATCACATATCTTGATGCTTTTGTTCTTCCTTCTTTTCTAATAATCCCTTTTTCAATTAAATCCATTAAGTCCCTTAGAATTGTGTCATCTGAAATCATTTGTACAACTTTTCTTAAATCGGGCACAGTTGCACCCCCTTGATCTGAAATAAATTCAACTAATCTAATTTGTCTCTCGCTTAAGGCTATTTGTTCTCCAAACTTGGTCTTAAGCCTTGTGTCTAGTGATAGTTTTCTTACCTTTTCTTTTATTTTATTAAGTTCAACTCCAACAACTTCAGTAAAATATTCAAGCCAAGGAGTTAAATCTCTTTGGACAATACTCTTAGATTGCTTATCAACCTTTGAAAATGCTTCATAGTAGCTACTTGGATCATCATCAAAATGCTCCTCCAAAGAAAAAAATCGCTTTATGTCATATCCTTCTTTAATTAATACCAATGTTGTAAATGCTCTTGATGCTCTCCCGTTTCCTTCAACAAACGGATGAATTGCAACTAAAATATAGTGAGCAATTCCAGCCTTAAGAATTGGGTGCATATCTTTAAAAGAATCATTATTAAGCCATTCAAAAAAATCTTTTATTAAAAATGGAACTTCAATAAAAGAAGGTGGAGAAAAAATTATATTTCCACTCGTTTCATCTTTTACTACAACCTGTGTGGTTCGAAATACTCCAATTTTTTCTTCTGAAATTATCTTATTAACTGTAGCTTTATGGATTTCAAGAAGCATTTGAGGTTCATATCCTCCCCTTTTTACAGATAGATCATCTAAAATTTGCATTACATTTCTATAATTAATTACTTCCTGAATATCTCTCGGTCTTCCGTAAACTTCCTGCCCTTCAAGAATTTTTTTAGTTTGAATCATAGTTAGATCATTTCCTTCAATATGAGTACCATGATAAACGGTTCTAACTATTGCATCTGATTGAAATTGTTTTTCAAAAGAAGGAACTAAAGGAGCATTTTCAATTACTTCCTTTGAAGCTTCGATCGCACCAATATTTTTTAAGATTTTATTTGAAATAGTATATTTGGGAGAATACATATTACCTTAATTATCGCAAATTTTGCGGAAAATACAATCTACTAAAGAAGTGAATTAAAGGTTACAGGAATTTTTTCAGCTAAATCGTCTGCATTAAAAAATGGTCCTTTTGATTTTGAAAGCTCGAAGGCTGCTCTTCTTCCAATATATAAAGCACAGGCAGATGATAATAATGGGTCATTTTTGGCTAAAAGTGAAACTGTCAAACCAGCTTGTACATCACCCATTCCACCCTTTAACATTCCAAGACTGATTTTCTCTTTTACTTTTATGCATTTATCTTTGGAGCAGATAATCCCCGTAATTGCTTTATAGCAAATAATACATTTGTATCTTTTGGCTACTTCACTTATATCCTGAGTTCCAAAAAGCATTTTATATTCTTTCTCATTGGTAGTAAGAATTGCATTTTCAGGAATCCATTCTTTCTTGAGTACCTGTAAACTTCCTGCATCAATAACCCATTTTTTATTCTTATATTTTGTTAGCAAATCTCTTGTAATATTTTCTGTTTCAACACAAGAAGAATCACATGTTCCATCGATACTTTCCTTTTCACTTCTGTATCTCATAAATCCTGGTCCAATAAGAATAGAATCAGATTTTTTAATATATTCCCCTACCTCTTCCCAAGGAACCCAGATGAAAGAAAAAAGCTTGGATTTAAGTTTATTTGCAATTTCTCCAACAGATTTTTCAGGCGAAGAAAAATAAACCATTCCTGCTATTCTTGAGGCAGCTTTTAAAGAAAGAAGTGGTGCTCCATGGAAAAGAGATGATCCTCCAATAATGGTTACCTGTCCATTTTCTCTTTTGGAAATTCTATCAGAAGGTTTATATAGTTTTTTAATTAAATCAGGATTAAATTCTTCCATTAGAATGATCTTAAATCAAAGGTAACACTAAAACAACTTTTAAGAAATCTGAGGTTTTTGCTTTAAATTTTCAGCTTCTCTTCTTTTTTTTTCTTCTCTTGCTTCTTCCTCACGCTCATCATCCTTTTTATCTAAGTATTCAGATATAATACCTGCATTATAATTTCCTCTTTCACTAGGTTTAATTTTGGGCATTTTAACAACTTGCTTTAAAGCCTCTTTCAAATTCTTATTTTCTCTCTTCAGTTCTTCGAGTTCTCCATCACTCATATTAAGAGCTTTATTAACCATGTCATTAGTTATGGGCATAGGAAGACCATTATTCTTTAGTCTCTCATTTTCCAAAACATGCATTCTCTTTTCTTTATACTTACTTTCATCATGATTTGACAAATATTTTGTTTTAACAAATTCAAAATATCTAGGATCTTTATTGAGTCTTTCTTCTTCAAGAGCCTCAAGTTTATCTGGTTTCTTTACTACTTTTTCTGCACCAACTTCAATCCACGATGAAGTTACCTCTTTACCAGTTCTTTCATCTATTGCAGTTTTATAAGGTATAAATATCCTGTCTTCTCCGGTCCTTTGGTTTATGGGTAGATCGCGAGAGTTTACAATATGATGTTTATTATTTTCCAATGGATGAGCTATTGTAGCTTCTCTCTTTTCTGGTTCGCCTGTCATTATCTAAATTCTATTGTTTTAAAATTATTTTTTCCACTTTTTTAAATTGTTTTACATATAAAGGATCAGCTGTTGTTATTATTGTTTGCTGATTTTTAATTACTTTAACTACAATCTTTCTATGTTTTGAATCTAGTTCTGAAAATATATCATCCAATAAAAGGGTAGGTTTTTCGTTTGTTTTTTCCTCAATAAATGAAAGTTCTACCAATTTTAACCATAATATTCCCATCCTTTGTTCTCCCCGAGAACCAAATCTCGATAAGTCTCTATCAAACTTATTACCATTGGAAACTATCTTGAAACTAAAATCGTCCCTATGAGGACCTACTAAAGTAGTTGTTGCAGCTACCTCTTCTTCTGAATATTGTTCAAGTCTTGCCTCACTTATTGCACTTTTATCATATTCTAGTTTAAAAGTAAGATCATTCACTGGAGAAGTTTTGTTTGCATAATCAATAAATTCAGCTCGTTTGGAAGATAAATAATCACCGTTTTTAATTAATAATCTGTCCCAAAAAAGAAGCTGACTTCGTGATAATCCTTCATCTCTTATCCTTAAAAGAAGCCTATTTCTTTGCCTTAATCCCTTCTCATAAGATAAAAGAGCACGCCTGTATTCTCTATCTACTTGAGACAAAACAGAATCTAAAAACCTTCTTCTTAATGTTGGAGTTTCTGTTACAAGTTCCAAATCTTCAGGTCCAAAAAGAACTATTCTAAATTTTCCAGCAAAATCAATAAGTCTTTTAGAAATTCCATTTACTAAAAGTTTTTTCCTTGCTACCTTTTCTGGTCTTTGGCTACCTATATCTATTGACCCTCTTGTAAGGATTGCTTCTAAGTCAACAATTTCAGAGTCTATTTTTATTCTCCCTTTAATCCTTGAAATATCACTGTTGTAATTGACCATTTCTTCTTCAATTTTTGCTCTAAAACTTTTTCCCGTAGATAGAAAATCAATAGCTTCTAAAATATTTGTTTTGCCGGATGCATTTGGTCCTAAAATTACTGTTATTTCAGGTGAAAAAGTAAAAAGTTTACTTTTTTGATTTCTGAAGTTTGAAAGTTTTAATTTTTGTATTTTCATTTGCCAGCCAGTATAACATGGCTCCCACTCCAAATCGTATCCAGTACTCTCCAGGAAGACCTAATATCCATTGTTCTTTATACCAAGGCAGATTCCCCGACCTAAAACTATTCAATCCAAATGCAGGATTTAGGATAAACCACAAAAGTCCTTCAAAGGTGGTAAAGATAATATAAAAAGACATTAGATAGAGCTCTTTTTTGACAGTCCATTTTGAAAACATAAACGAAACGTGGGTTAAGGAAAAAGAAAATAACCATAAATATAGATGATACCCAGTTAAAGGTTTACCTTTATATCCTGACCACATTCCGGCAATTGGTAAATGAATATTTATTTTCCAGGTTGGTAAATTAGCTGCCCATCCACCACTGCCTTCAATCTCAATCTCCAGAAGAGCCATAAAAATGGCAACTAATAATGCAAAAAAAATAAATTTGAGATGTTTCATTTCTATAAAGAAAGTTTACTATAAAAATATCTTTATTGCTTTCCTTGTATAAGCAATTAGGAAAAACTTAAAACAACAATATTGTTTTCTTAATATATAATTGTAAAATATTACTGTGATCCACTTAATTTTTATAGTTTTTCTTCTTATTTCTGCAGCATTATTTGCACTCCTTGAAATCCAAATTGAAGGAAAATACGGCTGGGCGGAAAAATTACCAACATGGAGAATTCCAGTTAATCCAAAACTATTAATTCAACCGTTTATGGACCCAAATCAGCCTCAAACCGGCTATCATACTTTTCTCTGGGCTTTTTTACTTCTTATTCTTCATTTTCCTTTTTTCTTTACCAAATGGACCCCAAGATATGAATTTATTGTCTTTGCTTTTTACATACTAATTACAACACTTGAAGATTTTTTCTGGTTTCTTTTTAATCCAGCCTTTGGGTTAAAAAAATTTAAAAAACAATATATTAAATGGCAAACTTATTGGTTTGCAGGGCTTCCAATCAGATACTGGATTTACTTTCCAATAGGAATTATTTTTTATTTAATAGGTACAGGAGTTCTATAACTTTTGGCAAAAGGGGCAAAAATAGGTTCCTCTTCCGCCTAATTTAATCTTTACAATTTTTTCTTTATTACATCTTGGGCAGGTTTTTTTGTCCTGTCCATAAACTAAAAAATGTTTCTGATAATTTCCTTCTGTTCCATCTGGTGTTACAAAATTAAGTTCACTCGCTCCCCCTCTTTTTATTCCTTCTTTTAATACTTTTAAAATTGCATCATACAATTCTTTTTGTTTATCCTTTGAAATCTTATTTGAAATTGTTTTCGGATTTATTTTTGAAAGCCATAAAGCATCATTGGCATAAATATTTCCAATTCCTGCAATCTTTTCCTGATTCATTAAAAGTACTTTAATATTGGTTTTCGATTTTTTTAAAATATCTTTAAATATTTCAAAGGTTAATCCACTAAAAGGCTCGGGTCCAAGCTTTCCAATGAAACCTGTTTTTTCTACATCTTTAGTTTTTACTACCTTTATCCAACCAAATTTTCTGACATCGTTGTAATATAAAAACCCATTTTTATCTAATTCAAAAATCACATGGGTATGTTTTCCCGGTAAGCCTCCAACTACTTTATTAGATATTTGAGGAGGGTTTATTAAATTTAGACCTCTATAAATAGGTTGCCCAGTTAGCTTTACATGAATAAGAATTGAAAAACTATTGGATAAATCAATCGAAAGAACCTTACCAAAACGCCTAACTTTAGTAATTCCCGAACCTAAAAGATCTTTTTTATCTCCTGAAAAAACTTTTGGGGTCTTTACCAAAACATCTTTTATTTTATGTCCCAATAAATACTTTTCTAGTCCAATTCTTATAGTTTCAACTTCAGGAAGTTCAGGCATATTTATTTACAATTTTCTTTATATTTCTATCGAAATACTCTTTTGAGAAATTAAAGGATTGTTTTATACAATCTTCAGAGTCAATTTTAGTTTTCTCGAATTTTTTAATTGCAGAAACTAGACTATTAACTGAAGATTCTTCAAAGAATATTCCAGTTTTCCCTTCAACAACGCTTTCTTTTACACCACCTGATTTAATAGCAATAACAGGAGTACCAACTGACATAACCTCAACCGGAGTTATTCCAAAATCTTCTTCTTCAGCACAAAAGAGAAAGGCTTTAGCTTGAGACATTAATTTAATTTTTTCTGTTTCACTTACTTCACCAACAAATTTAATTGTTTTTCCTGCAATTTTTTCTAACTCTTTACCGTATCCTGCAAAGCCCTTTCCAAATACAACCAATGGAAGCTTCAATTTGTTTGCAGCTTGAATTGCTAAATCTACTCTTTTTGGCCTTGCCAGTCTTCCTCCTGCCAAATAAAAATTCTCTTTTTTAAATTGTTTATTAGCTATAGATAAACTTACGGGTGGATAAACTACTATTGAATCTTTTTTGTAAAATCTTTCTATTCTGGACTTAATTTCTTTGGAATTAGCTATAAATAAATCTACACTCTGGGCAGAATTAAAATCAACCATTCTCAAAAAATGATTGGCAATTGCAGCTAATATATTTATTCCGGGAAGCTTCTGCCAGTTTCTAGCAGTTGAATATCCATATAGATATCTTGGTGGTGTGTGACAGTAACATATTTGTTTAGCTGTACCTTTATTGATTAAGTTAGGTTGATATGCTCCTGTTGCTGATACTATTACCAAATCATATTTAGAAAAATTCCAAAATTTAAAAACAAAAATAGCTAGAAGTCTTAAAGGACTAATTAATTTAGCCTTAAAAGGAATGTATTGCAAAACGGATGGCCTTATATCCATCCTTTCAAATCTTTCCCTGTGAGGTCCTAGAAACTTAGGCAGGTAAACCGTTGTATAGATCGGGGCTTTAGGAAAAAGATTATGTAACTCCTCCAAAACCTTCTCTGCTCCCCCATATTCTTTAATGTAATCATGAACAATTGCTATTTTCATTTTTATAATAAAGTCATTTGTTTTTCTTGATCGCGTTCTTTTTCTACTCTTTTTATTCTTTCTGAAAGAGTTTTAAATCCAAGTTCTTCAAATAATTCTAATACTTTTTTACTATCCAAGTCCCACTTAGCTGCATCTTTTAAATCTAAACTAACTTTTACATCTTTAATAATCGTTGCAAGTTTATGAGACATTAGAGCTGACTTTTTATCTTTTATCAGTTTTTCCGCTATCATAGGTTTAACTTTTTTAATGTTTTTATATATTCCATCCACACTTTTAAATTCTTCTAATAATTTTATGGCAGTTTTAGGTCCGATTCCGGTTACTCCAAAATAATTATCAGAAGGATCTCCCACTAAGGCTTTATAATCCGGAATTAATTCTGGAACTACTCCCAATCTCTCTACTGTTTCGTCTATTCCGAAAAGTTTTCCATTCGAAAGGCCAGCAATAGGCATAAAAACTTTTACCTTATCATCAACTAACTGAAGAATATCTCTATCTCCTGTAACAATTACTACATCAATTTTATTTTTATTTCTTTGAGCTAGAGTTCCAATAACATCGTCTGCCTCGAATCCTTTTTTAGAAAGCATTGGAATATCAAAAGCTTTGATTACTTCTTTTGTTTTTTCAATTTGAGATTCTAAACTCGGATCTGTTTTTGGTCTTTGGGCTTGATATGTTTTAAATGCTATGTGTCTAAAGGTTGGAGCTTTCTCATCCATACAAACAACAATATGTGTTGGATTTAAATCTTGAATAATCCTTAAAAGCATTGAAACAAATCCATATATAGCGTTTGTGGGTTGGCCCTTTTTATTTGTTAAGGGAGGAATTGCATGGAAAGCTCTATGAAGAATTGCAAAACCATCAATTAAAACTAATTTATCCACTTGAATTATTTTGAGTCTTTTTTTCCTACAATTTTTTCAAATTCGTCCTTATCTAGGGTTTCTTTTATTAGTAAAACTTCTACTATTTTATCCAATAATTTTTTGTTTTTCTTTAAAATTCCTTCGGCATTTTTATAACAACTTTCAATTATTTTATTTACTTCATTGTCTATTTTTTCTTGTGTTGCAGGAGAAATTGTAGGTCCTTCATAGAAATCTAAAGAACCAAATTCTCCGTATTCTGAATTCGCTCCCAAATTAACAGGTCCTAATGTACTCATTCCAAAGTCGACAACCATTGCTCTTGCAATTTTAGTTGCATTTTTAATATCACTTGCAGCACCAGCCGTCATTTCATTAAAGATTAATCTTTCAGCCCCTCTTCCTCCAAGCATGGCTGTAATTGCCTGAAGAAGCCTAGTTTTAGTTTCATGAGTTCTATCTGTGCCTGTTGAAGAAATTTCAGTGTGTCCTAAGCTCATCCCTCTTGCGACTATTGAAATTCTCTGAACTGGATCAGTCTTAGGTAAGAAGTGAGCTGTTAGGGCATGTCCTGCTTCGTGATACGCAGTAATTTGTCTATCTTCATCAGTCTGTAACCTTTTCTTTGCTGGACCTAATTTAACCTTAGTTGCAGCTTCTTCGACATCCGCCATCTCTATTGCAGATTGTCCTTCTCTGGCCGCTTGAATTGCTGCTTCATTAAGCATATTTTCTAAATCTGCCCCAGAAAAACCAACTGTTCTATCTGCAATCTTTAGCCAGTCGATTCCTTTAGTAAATTTCTTACCCCTAGCATGGATTTTGAGTATAGCAAGTCTTCCTTCTTTATCAGGCATATCCAAAGTTACTCTTCTATCAAATCTCCCTGGCCTTAATAAGGCTGGGTCCAATAAATCTCCTCTATTGGTAGCTGCAACAACCATAACATTATCATTTGGAGTGAATCCATCCATTTCAACTAAGATCTGATTTAAAGTTTGTTCTCTTTCATCATGCCCTCCAATCATTCCTCTACCCCTTTGCCTTCCTATGGCATCAATTTCATCAATAAAAATAATTGAAGGGGCAGAAACTTTTGCTTGAGCAAATAAATCCCTTACACGGGAAGCTCCAACTCCAACAAGCATTTCCATAAATTCTGATCCTGCCATTGAGAAAAATGGAACTCCTGCTTCTCCTGCAACGGCTCTAGCTAAAAGAGTTTTACCTACTCCTGCAGGGCCAAAAAGAAGTACTCCCTTAGGTGTTCTTGCACCAATCTTTCTATATTTAGCTGGATTTTTAAGAAAGTCCACAACTTCTTCCAATTCCTTCTTGGCATCATCAACACCTGCAACATCTTGAAAAGTAACACTTTGTTTTCCTTTAGCAAAAAGCTTGGCTTTACTTCTTCCAAAAGAAAAAATATCCTGAGCTCCTTTATTTTGAGCTTTAAATATATAAAGGAAAAAAACTGCCAATAAGCCCAAAGGTAACACAATTCCCAATATTTCCCCAACTGCATTACTAATTGTCTTATCAACGATGTTGTAATTAACCTTATTTGGATCAATTTTGAATTTATCCAATAGATCTGTGAAGCTTTCCGTAGATTCTTTATTAGTAGTTTTAACCGAATCGTCCTGGTAAGTAAGAATTATTTTATTTTCATCAATAGTAATTTTTTTAACTTTCTCAGCCTTAATATCATTCATTGCTTGAGAAATTTCCAGTTTTGAAGTAGTGTTCTGAAGCTCAAAAATTGAAATTACGAAAGGAACCAAGAAAAAAAGAATAAAAACAGCCAAAAGAACCTTTTTAATGTCTAACTTAATTTTTAATTTTAATTGCTTCTTCTTCATTTAATTTTCTTTTCCTTGGAATTATAACACTTTAATGAATTTTTGTACCTGAATCTATGCCTTTTTTGGGAACTAGAAGAACACAATTTCCTTTATCATCCTCTGCAGCTAAAACCATTCCCTGACTTTCGACTCCTCTTATAACTTTAGGCTCAAGATTTGATAAATAAACAATTTTTTTATCTATTAATTCTTCAGGTGTATACCAATCTCTTATTCCTGAAACAACTGTTTTTTCTCCCAACTCCCCCGCATCTAAAGTTAATTTATAAAGCTTATCAGCATTCTCAACTACCTCACAAGTAATTATTTTTGCAATCCTTATATCTAATTTTTTAAAATCTTCAAAAGAAATATTATCAGCCATAATTAAATTAATCCCATTGCTTTCTTGACCTCAAAAAGAGTTTCTGAGGCAACTTTTGTAGCTTTTAGACAACCTTGCTTTAATACTTTTTCTATATATTCAGGGTCTTTTTCTAATTCAGCTCTTTTTTCTTGAATGGGCTTTAGTTCTTTATAAATTGCTTCTGCCAATTCTTCTTTTAATGCGGAGTATTTAATACCATCTTTCAAATAATCTTCTTCATATCCTTTTCTTTTTTCTTTTCCTTCGAAAAGTTCAACCAATATTAATAGTGTATTTATTCCACCCTTGTCTGGTACTTTCTCCCCTTTTCCTGAATCTGTAGGTGTTTTTGCAAGCCTTTCTTTTATTGTGTTTAAGTTATCAGATAAAAGAATTGCACTTCCCAAAACTGATTTACTCATCTTTCCTTCCCCCAATAAAGAAGGTATATATCCACCTTCTGTAGCAAATCTTTTTGGTTCTACCAAATTGGTTCCAAATTTTTCATTCATTTTTCTAGCAACTTCTCTTGCAACTTCAATATGGGGTTCCTGATCAATTCCAACAGGAACTAAATTTGTTTTATAAAGTAATATATCTGCAGCCATTAAAAGAGGGTAATTTAGAAGAGCTACATTTACATTTTCTGGGTTTTGTTTAACCTTTTCCTTATAAGTAGGTAAATGTTGCATCTTGGCAATTGAAACTTGGGTTCCAAAAAGGTAAGCCAGTTCAACATGTTCCCTAACATGTGATTGAACGAAAAGTGCACACTTTTCAGGATCTAAGCCAGCTGATAAATAATCTAAAACAATGGCTTTAATATTTGATTGAAGCGTTTTTGGATCAAAAGGAGTTGTTAGAGTATGTAAGTCCACTACCATATAAAAGGTTTCGTATTCAGGGTTATTTTGTAATTCCAACATACCCTTAACCGCACCTAAATAGTTCCCTAAATGTAGGCGGCCTGTTGCTCTAATACCTGATAAAACACGTTTTTTCATATATCTATAAGTTTAACAAAATATAATAATACCTCTAGAGTGAAAGGACGAAGTAAAGTTCGTGGTGCCACCTTTCTTTCTTTTAAAGAAACTTTAAAAGCTTAATTTAACAAGGCTCCCGTATTCCAACCAATACAGTAAAAATGCCTTTGGTACCAGGGGTGGGGGTCGAACCCACGACCGCAGGTTTATGAATCCTGTGCTCTACCAACTGAGCTACCCTGGCTGGAAATTCTTGTTGCGGGGCTAGGAGTTGAACCTAACCTGCAAGATTATGAGCCTTGCGTGCAGCCGTACACTACCCCGCATGTACGTAAAGTATTATAACTCAAAGATGGTTTTCTTCAAAACTTCAAATAAATAGTTTTAACCATTTTTTCCAGGTCGGGTCAGGCAGGAAATCTTCTTCTTTTTGAACTACTGGTGCAATTTTTCTTAATATTTCATCTTCTGGAAGAATTAACACTATTTCCCCTTCTTTAGCTAGCCCCAACTTATCTCTAAGTTGTTTTTCTATATAGGCATCACTTTCAGCTTCTGCAACCTTTTTTTCAAGCTCTTCTTTTTCTTTTCTTAATACTTCCACCTTTGCTTCTTCCGCCTTGATCCTGTCTTTGATATTTATAGCTCTTATGATATTTCTTACAAGCGAGATTGCTACAATTATGACTCCTAAAATAAGTAGGTATTTGGAATAGCTAGAAAGCTTTTCTTTGATAATATCTGTAATTTCCTGATTATTTTTCCTTCTCATATTGTACCTATAATGTGTTGACTATATTTAAGGATGTGATATTATATAAACCTAATCGTATCCTGCTTCTATAATATAGTATATGACACAAGAAATATTAAAAGGTCTGCTTCCAAAATTTTTAGATCATCTAAAAACAAAAGGCAGAAGTCCATCAACAATTCTTGCCTACAGGGCAGATTTGGAACAGTTGAAAGACTTTTTGCAATCCAAAAATAAGGTTTTAGCAGATCAGGTTATTCAAAGTGATTTGGAAGGTTTCAGAGATACTTTATTGGTTGAAAAATATACTCCTAAAAGTGTTTCTAGGAAACTTAATGCTGTAAAAACCTTCTTTAGATGGATGATTTCTGATCACTATCTAACTACTGACGTATCTCAAAATGTGGCTCATCCTAAAATTGAAACCTCCTTACCAAAGTTTTTATCCCCTCTTGAATATAGAGCCTTAAGAGATGTAGTTAGAAATGATCAAAGAACAGCAGCCATAGTTGAACTAATACTTCAAACTGGAATGAGAATATCTGAAGTTGCAGGCCTAAAGACAGAAAACATAAAAGGAAATCAACTAAAAATTGATAGTTACGCAACTCAACCAGAGAGAACAATTCCTCTAAATACACCTGCAAAAGAAGCCTTGAATTCTTACACAAAAGTAAGACCCAATAAAGTTGCTTCCACTTATTTATTCGTCAGTAAGAATGGAAAAGCATTAGCAGTAAGAAACATAAGAGCTTCTATTGATAGATACATGCAAAGGGCAGAAATTGGTAAGTTTTCAGTTAACGATTTAAGAACAACCTTTATTGTGGAGAATCTAAAAAATGGAGTTGATATAGTTCTTCTTTCCCAAGTCTCAGGACATAAGAGATTATCAACCACAGAACGATATTTGGAACTTGCTGCAATAAAAGAACCAGGTAAAAAACCAGTACTTCAAGAGTTATAAAAATGGAAAAAGAAAACATAGGAAAATTACAAGAGGAAGAAAAATTAGATACAGCTAGAAATATTATTAATAAAACGATACCTATTCTACGTTCTAAAGGGAATATTGATACCTCAGGTGATTTTGATATATCTTTTAATAATGAAGGTAGAAACTATAGATTAGCTGGAGTTCAAATTAAACAATCTATTGGATTATCTTTCCATCAAGTAACACCTGATAAACAGATTCATGAGGGTTTTTATGTCACGATAGACAAAACAGTTGGAAAAACCAAATCTAAATATAATCCTCCCTACGTAAACATATTGTTTATTGATACAAAACAAAAAAGTTTTTCTAATACTAAAGAGACAGTAAATAAAATTAACAAATTTTTAGAAAATTTTGCTTCAAAAACTAATTAAGAAGACTCTATTCTTAAAGAAAAAATCAATTCAGAATTTGGATGTGGGTGTGCATGGATTCGAACCATGGACATCTACTTTATAAGAGTAGCGCTCTACCGCTGAGCTACACACCCAATAATTTAGTTAGAACCTGAAGCAATTATACCAAAATTAAGTTATTTTAAGAATTTGATTATCTCTTTTAAGGCAAACGTCCTTTTTTCCTTTTTATCCAAATCCATTGCCTCCAAAAGCCATTGCTCTTTTGGATGCCACTCGGTTTTTCCAAAATAGACTCTTTCGGGAATTATATGTCTTATTGAAGTCTTACCTTCCCAGTTTTTGTATTTAAAGACTAACGGAGTGTTACTTTTTTTTGCCATTTACAGCACCCTTAATTTCTTCCCAATCTTTTATCTTTCTTATCTTTAAGTTTTTCTCCCAAACCTCTTTTAAAACTGACATATCAACATTTTTCTCTTTTGCATAAGCTAATAGTGCTACAACATCCTTAGGGAAACATTTTCCTCCAAATCCCCTAACAGTTGTTACATCCAAATGGTGTGGCCCGATTCTAGGGTCCGCCGCAACTAATTCTTTTACTTCTTCATACTTAACTCCCAAAGCTGTACAAAGATCAAACATTTCATTTGCAAAAATTACTTTACTAGCAAGACATGCATTACTCATGTATTTAACCATTTCAGCAGTGGTTGGATCAGTAATAAAAATCTTGTGGTCTGCTCCTAATAAATCCCTGTAAAGACCAGTTAGTCTTCCCGCAACTGATTGAGATGATGCACCAATTACTGTTCTATCAGGATGTAAAAAGTCCCAAGGAGCATTGGCTTCAGTTAAAAACTCAGGATTCATGGCAAAATTAACCTTTGGATATTTTTTGGAAAAGTTTGCAGTTGTACCAGGAACTACAGTGGATTTAATCGTTAATATTTTATCTGATCCACTAATCTTTGGTGCAATAAAGTTAACAACTTCATTTACTACAGATAAATCAATTCCAGAATAATCATCAAACATTGGAGTTGGAACACAGACAAATAAAAACTCACATTCTTTTATAACTTCTTCCGAAGACCAAGGACCCTGTGTCCTAGAGTACCACATAATTTCGTTTTCTTTATTCTTGGCAAATCCTTCTCCAACTGCCCTCCCCACTACTCCCCAACCCACTATTCCTATTTTTATTTTTTCTGCCATATGAGATAAATTATCACAATTTTGATCTTCGAGCAATCTCAGCCTGAACTAATTTTTCATCTCTACCATATTTAAGTCTGCTCATTTCTTTTATTATTTCTGCAATTCTTGGGTTTTCTTTTTGTCTTTCTTTAGATATATCTTTTGTCATATCCATTGAAAAAGGTTGAACTGGTTCATTATTGACAGTTGTTTTTACATATCCATGGTATCTTTCAATATTTAATAAATCATCTTCTCCAAAAACTGGAGAGAATTCATGGGCTAAATAGTTAGCATCAGTTACTCCAACTCTAAAGGATATTATTGTTCCTACGTTCCCAAAAACAGCATTTTTAACTTCTTCTTCAACTTGACCAATAAACTGATTGGCAACAGTTAGATTAAGTCTATATTTTCTTGCCTCAGATAAAATTTGTGCAAAGTCAGGAGTTGCAAAATTCTGAAACTCATCAACATAAAGATAAAAATCTCGTCTATTTTCTTCTAAAGTATCCTGTCTGCTCATTGCAGCCATTAGAATTCTAGGAACCAAGATAAGTCCTAAGAAATTAGAGTTTTCCTCCCCTATTTCTCCTTTTGCCAAATCCACTAAAAGAATCTTTCCTTCATCCATAACTTTTCTAAAATCAAATGATGATTGTGATTGACCTATGATATTTCTGATCATTTTATTGGTAACAAATCTTCCAAACTTGGAAACGATATAATCCAAAACCTCTGATTTGTGGAAATCCGAAGTTTGTGCAATTTGATCAGTCCAGTAACGTCTGATAATTGGGTCTGTAACTTTAGGAAGAAGATATTGAACGTAATCAGGTCTCTCCAAGGCCTGTACAACTTCAATAAAAGTAGCACCCGGTTCGGCCTGCATTACTGTAAGCATTGCATTTCTTATAGCATGTTCAAATCTTGGGCCCACTATTCCTGTCTTATAAGGATCAAAAAGTTTATACATCATGTTAATAACTGCCGTTGCAGCAAAGTGTTGTTCATCTTCAGTTTTTGCATCCAAAAGGTTTATTCCCATAGGCCTCTGTGTATCACCTGGATTAAAATAAATTACATCCTCGGCCCTCTCAGGTGGAATCTGAGATAGAAGTTGTCTTACTGCATCGTGAGGATCTATAAAACAAACTCCATGACCTGCTTCAATATCTTGCATAACCATTTGTTTTAATAGTTCGCTCTTTCCAACACCAGTTTTGCCAATAATATAAGTGTGTCTTCTTCTATCATCCCTAGATATAAATACTTTTCTTTTTAATCCTCTGTAATTACTATTTCCTAAAAATATTCCCTCAGTTGGAATCTCTGATGGAGCCGGAGCAGTCTTTGAATTTAACCAATGAATATGGGGAGTTGTAATCTGTTTATTGGGAAAATGAAATATTGCTGCTAGCTCTTCCGAATTAAGAATTGAAATATGATTCCCAAAAAGATTGAACATCGGTTGAAACCTATATAGAAAATCATCAATAAAAGTTCCCTTTATTCTTATTTTTCTTTTCTTTAGTCCATTATTTTCTCCAGAAAATTGTTCAAATGAAGAAGAAATATTATCCAGATGTCTTTTGGCTGTCTCGTAATCATCTGAGCTTACTACAATCCTAATTGAAGTTTCAAAACCAGGTTTCCCGATTTTTCCCTCAACTGCTTCTAAACTTTTTGCTGAAGTTGCAAATTTGGCTTTCTCAGGATCTGATTCGTCTTTTTTAGTATCCGAAATAAACTTTCTTCCTTCTTTCTGCCACTTGGAATCAACAGGTGAAATTAAAATTTGGACAGATGCTCCCTCATTAGGACCCATCTTGGCAAGAGCAGAAGTAATAGAAGCCATTGGATCAGTTGGCAGGTCCTTATAAGTTTTTATAGGATAAAAGGTATTTCTGGAAAGCTGAAATGCTTTATAAGCAACTTTACCTTTCTCTTTAAAGATGTTAAGTTCATCAACTTCCAAGATTTCTGCATCCGAGTAAGCTCCATTAATTTGCTTTTCAATTAAATCTTTATATTCTTTTGGGGTCCAAACATAAAACCTAATATCTTCTTGCTTTGCAACAATCTCAAATGATATTGCTGGTTGAACGGAAAAGTTTTGTTTCCATCCCCCTTTTTTAATTGAATACAAAGAAGCAAAAAGTTGTTCCATCGCATCAATTTTTATTTCGTTATTTCTGGTTACTGCAACTTGCAAAAGAACAGAATCTAAAGATCTTTCTTCTCTACCTTTAAATCTAAAGAGAGTAAAAACCAAGTATCCTAGAAAATATATAATTAAACACGCTAAAGGAACTAAAATCACAAAAGCGAAAATAGCGTTTAAATCTAAAATTATTGTTTGTGCAGGCATTTTTCTTCTCTCTTAGTATAGAGTAGTATCGAATAAAGGTTAATATACTTTTTCCAAAATTACTTAATTAAGCTTGACTATTTGGATTTTTTTCAAATATTTTCCAATTAAAATGAACGGCTTTTTTAAAAATTCTTACCCAGAAAGCTGCAAACCAGGTTAAAGAATCGGAAATTGATCCTTTAGATACCTTTTCGAGTTGTTCTGGACTTGCAGGAAGCTCGATTTTTATTTCTTTATCTTGAGAAGCCTGAATTAAAGGTTTTCCGTTATCATCAGTAACCTGTTTGGTAAACTGGGTTACTTTTGGTTGAATAACTTCTTTTCTCTCAATTGTTAAAGGAGAGATTTCCTCAGGACGCTCTTCAACTGGTTTTATTTTTGGTTCTCTTTCTGGAAATAAACTCATAATTATTTAATTGTAACATTGGCTTATGAAATTAAAAGTTATGATTGGAAGAATTATTTTTCCCAAATGGTTTCTTTTATACCCTTACTATAATTAGTCCATCTGGAAAGAATAAAAAAAAGATCAGAAAGCCTATTAATAAATACTAAAACACTCGGACTAACATCTTCTTTCTTTGACAAACGGACAATGTTTCTTTCAACTCTTCTAGTAATGCTTCTTGCTAGATGATAAAAAGATGAAACTTCAGACCCACCTGGAAGAATAAAATTAGTAAGTTTTGGCAATTTTTTTTCCAGTTGATCTATTTTTTCTTCCAGATAATTAACTTTATTTTTGGAAAACTTAATATTTTTAATTCCTGCAATTAAAGAATTTATTGTAAATAAATCTTTTTGAATTTTCATAATAAAAAGAATTTCTTTTTTATCAGTCAGTAAACTCGTAATTATTCCCAAACAACTATTTAGTTCATCCACAGAGCCAATAATCTGAAGTCTAATATTGTCTTTAGAAACTCTTACTTTATTGCAGTTTTTTAAATCAAAGATATCTGTTTGCCCCTTATCCCCTTTTTTCGTATATATAGACATTTGAAGGAAAATTATAACTCACAAGTTGAAAACCCACATTTTTTACATTTAAGGCATTTATTTTCTCTTATTAATTTAATATCACAAGTTGGGCACTTATATTCTTTTTTCTTTTCCCCTCCAAAATCAATTACCTGATCCTTTTTAGTTCTATCTCTATATACAGTTAGTCCCTTACAGCCCAATTTCCAAGCTAAAACAAACGCTTCTTGAATATCATCACTTGTTACACTCGATGGCATGTTGATAGTTTTGGTAATTGCATTATCTGTCCATTTTTGAAAAGCAGCCTGCATTTTAATATGACTTCTCCAATCAATATCGTGTGCTACCTTAAACACTTTTTGAATACTCTTAGGAACTTCATCAATTCCCTGAACACTTCCGTGGTTATCAATAATTTTTTGAATAATCTTTTCTGGTTCAATTGCCTTTTCCTTTAAGGTTTTAATAAAAAGAGAATTTAGGTTCTGGAATCTCTCTCCCCCTAAAACATTTTGTTCAAAAGCAAGGGCAAACAAGGGTTCAATTCCATACGATGTTTCAGATATAACAGCATTTCCACTGGAAGGAGGAAAAGTCAAAAAGGCAACGTTTCTAGGTTTATTTTTTGATTTTGCCCAAATTGAATCATTAATAAAAGGAAAAGGTCCTCTTTCTTTCCCCAATTCACACGAAGCTTTAAATGCGGAAACATACATTGTTTTGGTAACTTTTTCTGCTAGATCAAAAGCTTCCTGACTATCGTAGGCAATTCCAAGCATAATTAAAGCTTCAGCCCAACCAACTGCTCCAATTCCAAGTCTTCTGTGATTTCTAACTGCTTTTTCAATTTCCCGAACAGGAAACCACGAAGCATCAATTACGTTATCCATAAGTCTTACCGCAGTTTTCATCATTTTTGAAAGCTTAATAAAATCAAATCCTTTTTCAGTTACAAAATGAGTCAAATTAAAATAGCCTAAGTTGCAAGATTCGTCGGGATAAAGAGGAATTTCCCCACAAACATTGGTGGCCCAAATAGGTCCTTTATTTTTCAAAAGTGGATTTGCGAGTCTAGTTCCTTTATTTATGGCTGAAAGATTAATCATCCCCGGATCCCCAGTAGTCCAAGCCATTTGTGCCATTAAACTTAATATCGATTTTGCGTCCACCGTATTAACGACTTCTCCAGTTCTAGGGCTTACTAAATCCCAATTTTTCCCTTTTAAAGCAGCATTCATAAATTCATCAGTAATTCCAACAGACAAGTTAGTTTTAGATAAATATCCATCATTTTGTTTTGCTGAAATAAAATTAAAAATGTCAGGATGGTTAGTATTAACAATTGCCATATTTCCACTTTCGTATTTTCCTTGTTGTTTAAAAAGTGAAGTCATCAAATCAAACATTTCCATCATCTTTACGGGTCCAGCTGCAAGATTTGAAACTCCCCCAACTTCATCTCCCTCTGGCCTTATTTTTGAAAAATTATAACCACATCCACCACCATGTTTTTTAATTAGAGTCGATTTGTGAAGAGTATTAAAAATCTGATCTATATCATCTTCAATATCAAAAACAAAACAATTAGCTAGCTGTGGATTTCTTAAGCCCGCATTAGCTAAGGTTCTTGTTCCCGGCAAAAAATCAAAACTAATCATTAAATCAAAAAATTTCTTAAACCATTTATCTTTTTCTTCAGGAGTCTTTTCAACTGATGATAGGAAACTTGCAACTCTTTCAATCATTCCTTTAGGAGTTTCTAAAACATTACCTTTTTCGTCCTTCTTCAAATATCTGTTTTTAAGAATATATAGAGTGTTATAAGAAAGACCAATGTCATCAATAACACCGATACTTTCTTTATTTTGGAATTGATGTTTTTTGTTTTCTCTATACAAAATATATTCTTTGGCGGTTTTTGCATGACCTTTCTCGATTAATACTTTTTCGACTACTTCCCCAATTTTTGAAGTTTCAAGAACTTTTTTATTTGAATATTTTTTATGAAGAAAATTTATAACTTCATCTTTTAATATTTCTGAAAGTTTTTTATCTTTTCCTCCCACTTTTTGGGCAGCATACCAAATGCTATTGGCAATTTTTTGAGAATCAAAATCTTGCTCTTGTCCATCCGATTTAATAACCTTTTTTATTTTTATTTTCTTCATTTAAAAATCCTAACATTCAGAATAGGCACAGGAAATACATTTTGCACATCCTTCCTGATAAACAAATGTACTTAATCCACAAGAAGGGCAAATATCTCCCAAAACTCCTTCAGGTGCAGTCGGAACCGCTGTAAGGTCTTCTTGACCCACCTCCGTGGAACTCAAAGCCGAATCAACAGTTTTAACTACACCTGAAGAAGCTCCGGTGCCGTTACCATTTATTTTAAAACCATAATGTTTTGAAATAGCAATGCTTACTGCATCAGGGAGAGATCTAACCTTATTTAAACCAAAACCAACAGTCCTTCTTCCTCCAATTCCAGATAATTGTTCAGCAATTTCTTTTATTTTTTGTTTATGGTCTAGATTTGCATCAGATCTTAAAGAACTTGAGATTGTTCTACCCAATGCTTCTGCCATTGCTTGAACGTCACTGCCAGCTTTGCCTACATTGATAAAGAGTTCCATGGGATTATAATTTTCATCTTCATTAATAGTAATAAAAGCACTTCCCACGGGAGTAATTAATTTATAAGTAGATCCTTTCATTACATATGGTCTTTTAGACAAAGTTGTGTGAAACGGACTAGCTGAACCGACTTTATTCAATTGATTATTCTCGTTTTTATTTTCTTCTTTTTTAACACCCAAATTTAACACTTGAGAACTTTTACTACCGTCTCTAAATATAGTTGTACCCTTACAACCCGATTCCCAAGCTAGAAGGTATGCATTTTTAACATCCTCAACTGTTGCAGTGTGATTTAAATTAATTGTTTTGGAAACTGCATTTTCTGTATATTTTTGAAAAGCAACTTGGGTTTTGATATGCCAGACGGGATCTATCTCATGTGCCGTTCCAAAAATGTTTCTAATTATTTCAGGAATTTCTAAAATATGTCTTATTATTCCTTGGGATAAAACTTTTTCTTTTAAAGAATCTGTCCAAAAATCACTACCGTTAACATATTCTTCAAAATAAGGATTAATAAAAGTAAGTTTTCTATCCAAATTTCTGTCTTTAACAATGTGTTGGAAAGCAAGTGCAAACAAAGGTTCTATTCCAGAAGAAGCTCCAGCAATTATTGATATTGAACCAGTTGGTGCAATAGTAGTTAAGGTAGAATTTCTTCTTGGTTTTTGATTTTTATAAATACTTTGACTCCACAAAGGAAAAGGTTCTCTTTCTTTGGCCAGATCTCGAGATTCTTCTACAGCTGAATCCTGAATAGTTTTCATTACTTTCTCTGCTAATAAAAGAGCCTCACTACTGTCATAAGGAATTCCTAGCTGTATTAACATATCAGCCCATCCCCCTACTCCAAGACCAATTCTTCTTATAGCCAAAGTGGTTTTTCTTATCTCGTCAATGGTGTATGGATTTACATCAATAACATCGTCCAAAAATCTAACTGCCAATTTTGTTACCTTTTTGAGTTTTTCCCAATCTACTTCTTTTTTATCGTTTTCCTTTTTTACAAAATAAGTTAAAAATATACTTCCCAAATTACAAGAGTCATTAGGATATAAGGGTTGTTCTCCACAAGGATTAGTTGATTCAATTGGGCCTAAAGAAGGAACTGGGTTTGCAGGCCCTTTATTAATTTTATCTATAAAAATAAGTCCAGGATCACCCGTTTTCCAAGCAAGATCGGCAATCTCATTAAAAACATCTCTTGCTTTCAAGCTTTTTACTTTTTTGCCATCTTTAGGAGAAAATAAATCATACTCAGAATTGTTTTTATAAGCTTTCATAAATTTATCAGTTATGGCAACTGAAATATTGAAATTTGTAATTCCTCCTTCTTCTTTACAATGGATAAATTCCTCAATATCAGGGTGATCAACTCTCAAAATTCCCATGTTAGCTCCTCTTCTTTTTCCACCCTGCTTTATTTCATTAGTTGCAGAATCAAATATTCTCATAAAAGAAATAGGACCTGATGCAACTCCCATAGAGGATTTAACAATTGAACCTCTAGGCCTTAACCTACTAAAAGAAAAACCTGTTCCCCCTCCAGTCTGATGAATAAGGGCTTGGTTTTTGAGAGCATCAAATATCCCGACCAGTGAATCTTCGATTGGAATTACATAACAACCGGAATATTGGAGCCTATTACCAACGCCTGCATTCATTAATGTTGGTGAGTTTGGTAAAAATTCGTGTGCAATTAGTAGTTTATAAAACTCTTTGGCAGTTTCCTCAATGTCTTTCTTTTTCTTCCCATAAATACTTTCCGCTGAAGCAATATCCCAAGAAACTCTCCAACAAAGTCCTTCGGGAGTTTCAGATACTTTTCCGTTTTCGTCTTTTCTTAAATATCTTTCATTTAATACTTTCAAAGATTGCTCAGTCCACTCTCCTTTTGGTAAATCTTTAGGTAGAGATGGTCTTTTACCAACATTCTTATAAATTTTGGCAAGTACATCATCAAAAGATGTAAATTTAAGATCTTCAAAACTAATATTTTCCTTGAGTTTCATGTTCTTTGACATATTACTTATTTATTAATTGTTTTTTCAAAATCACTAATATCTTCAAACTCCAGATAAACACTTGCAAATCTTAACCATGCAACTTTATCAATTTTTTTAAGTTTTTTAAGTACCAATTTTCCAATTAATTGTGTCGGGACTTCTTCTTTTTCCTGACTTAATAGCTCTCTCTCTAAATCATCTATTGCCTGATTTACTAAATCTATGGAAACCGGCCTTTTTTCAATCGCCTTCAAAATCCCTCCTCTTAATTTCTCTTTCTCAAACAACTCTCTTCTTCCATCTTTTTTAATTACCCATAAAACTGATCCTTTTACTTTTTCTATTGTTGTAAATCTTTTATTACAACTTTTACATTCTCTCCTTCTTCTTATCCCACTACCATTTTCAACAATTCTTGATTCAAGAACTTGAGTATCTATTTTTGTGCAAAAAGGACATTTCATATATGAAAATAAAAAACACTATATAGAGTATGTTGTTGGATATTCTAACACTATGGATGGACTGTCAACTATAAATAATTATGTCAAAAAATATCAACTTATGCACACTGTGTGCCTGATTTTTTTCCCAATTTTGAAAAAAATATTAATTATTTTTTTATCAGCAAATTAATTGAAGAATTAATTGATACAAAAATTCATTTATTCACCGAAAGGATTGAATGGGGGGTTTATATTCTTAGAAAGAAGACTATCTCGAACCAACCCAAATGCTTTTCTTGAATAAGATATGTTTTTAATAATTTCTGGCTTCATTTCCTCTGGAGCATAATTTGTTAAATCTCTTAACTCCTGCCAGTGTTTTAAAGAAGCGCTAGCTAATTTTAAATCAAAAGAAGTTGTATCAATCCCCTTTTTCCTGTTTTCCTCATTTTGAAGTGCTGCTTGTTCTAAATATTTCTCAGCCTTGGTTAATGTAGAAAAGGCAATATTCGGTTTACCTTTTTCAAAAAGAATTCGACTTGATACTAGTCTTTTGTCAGAAAATAGAAGAAGAATTTCAGCTTTTTTACCAGGATTAGTATTTAATAAAAGCCATGTTTTATCCCTAAAAGCCTTTAGAAAATAAAATGAGTTATCAGGTAAAACCTTTCCAGGATAAGGGAAAAAATATTTGATATCAATATCTTCATGATTGAGAGAATTACTATTTTCAATATTTTGAAGAAAAGAAAGATTTTCTGCTTCGTAAAATGAGTAGCTTGTTGAAGAAACCCTTAAGAATGAAGCTAATAAAATAAAACCTGCAAATAAAAGTGTCAGAGCAACTGTTAATATTTTTTTAATCATCTAGGTAAGGATAATCATACTTTATGTACTCAATCTAAATCAAGGAACTATTATCTGAACAAAATTATTGGCCATTCCCAAAGAACGTGAAGAAGAATTGAGGAAACAATGTTTTGGGTTCTGGCAAAGATAAAAGATGATCCGAAACCAAATGTCGCAGTTAAGCTTAAATAAACTAAAGAATCAAATAATGGATACTTCCAAACAAATATTACTATTGGTACATGTATAAGTGTCCAAAAAAAAGTTGTAATAAGGTTTGCCGGAATTTCTTTACCAAATATTTTCCAGAGACGATTAAAGATATATCCTCTAAAAGTTATTTCCTCAGTTATTGCAGTGACAATAGAAAGAGTAAAAGCAGAAAGAATTAATTTATCCCCTAAATTTGCAGAAAAATTTAAGCCGTTATATTTAAAGTAATTACCCAATAGTCCTTCCAAAACAAATAATGATCCTAAACCCAATGAAAGGTAGATAGCAGGAAAAAGATTTTTTAAACTAATTCCTAGTGAAGATATTTTTTCTTTTTCTAGCCTAAGAAGATGTATAAGTGGAAGTAACCAAAAAATAGGTTTTATAATAATCTCTTCAACCTGATCAGGTAATTTAATTAATAGTCTATAAAATCCCCAAAAAATAACGAGATATGTTAAATAAATAGTCAAATTTTTTAAAGATGTTTCTTTTTTAATCATTAATTTATTTTACACTCCAAGAAAAGAGAATCTATTGCCGATATAATCATTTCAAGTCTGTCTTTTGCTTCACTTAAATCTAAATTGTTTTTTTCATTCGGGAACCAATGAAAAACTAAATTTCTAGAAAGCTTCCATGCTTCCCAAAGCTTATCTGCGACTTCTTTTCCATTACAATAATCTACCAATCGGTCATAGACACTTTCATCTCTAAAATCTTGTTCAAGGTGAGGATTTAAGGCCTTCCCTACTCTAAATCGTTTACCAAAATATTCACTACTACTTATAAATCCTAAATCTAAAAACACTTTTTTTAGTAGTCCCTCATATCCTTTAGCTGCAGGAAAAACTACAAAAGCATAATCTTTAAACTCTTGTTTTGAGTTTTCTGCAAAATCACTTAAAGAATAAGCTTCAATAAATAAACTTCTGATGTCCTCTTCGACATAGGACCACCATTTTTTCTCTTTTAATAAATCCATTTATTGTTTATTACTAATAGTAATCGAAATATTAGACTTGTCTTCAGCCTTAGCAATGCCTAGTATTCCCTGCTTTTCCCCTTTTTCAAAGGAAAAAACTGTGGAATCATCCTGAGAAAATGTTGATGTGATACTCCATCCGGTCTTTTCAAGTTCTGTCTTGTAATAGTCTGATACTTTATTAACTGTATCATTAGTTTCTAAGACAACTGACATTCCTTTATTCTCTTCAGCAGTGGAAGACCATTTACTTATTAAATTTGAATTACTATAAATTGGAAAATCTTTAGGAAAACCTTCTGGTAATTCTCCTCCTGCATCATAAGAGAATTCAAAATCTTTACCTTTATAACTAACCTTTTCTCCATCTCCTTCAATTTTTACATCTCCCCCAAGCTGTTTTGATAAAGATTTAGAAACAAGATAGTTTGATATTTTTGTTTTTATCCCTTTATAAATAAATCTAAATCCTAAAATTCCAACCAAAGCAATTACTCCAATTACAATAAAGGCAACAGGAAAAGACTTATTATTCTTTTTTTCTTTAGTTGTTTTTACTTCTTTTTTTGAATCTTCTTTCAATTTAATCACCCCCTTTTTATAATAAGTTATTCTAACCTTTTTTAGACCAAAAATGGTAGTATTTAAAATAGTAGAAGTATATAATCTTCCTCTCGTATGAAATTAGTAAATAAAATTAAAGATAGAATTAAAAATCTAACAAAAAATGAAAAAACAATAAAACGTATTGTTTTTTTTGCACCCTTATTAATATTTTCTCTTTGGATTTTTTGGGGAATTCCTCTGCCCACAAAACTATCAAGTGAAAAAATTCCTGTTTCTACAAAAATTTTAGATAGGAATGGAAATTTGATTTATGAAATTTATGCAGAACAAAGAAGGACGCCAATTGATTTGGATGAAATTCCACAACATGTTAAAGATTCAACTATTTCTATAGAAGATAAAGATTTTTATAAACACTCTGGATTTTCTACAACGGGAATTGTAAGAGCCTTATACAATATAGTATTCAAGGGAAAACTCCAGGGAGGCTCAACTCTAACTCAACAGTTAGTCAAAAATTCACTTCTAAATCCAGAAAGAACAGTGAGAAGAAAAATAAGAGAGTTTGTTCTTTCCATGGTTGTTGAAACTATTTATTCTAAAAATCAAATACTGGAAATGTACTTAAATCAAATTCCATATGGATCAACTGCATATGGAATTGAGGCGGCTAGCGAATTGTATTTTGCTAAAAAAGCGAAGGATCTTTCTCTTGCTGAAGCAGCACTTTTGGCAGGACTTGCTCAAGCACCAACTAAATATTCACCTTTTGGAGCTCATCCTGAACTTGCAAAGGGCAGGCAAGAAACGGTTCTTAGAGCAATGCTTGAAAACAAAAAAATAACAGAAGATGAATTAAATAAAGCTAAAGAAGAACCTTTAAAGTATGCAAATAAAATTATTCCAAATAAGGCAACCCATTTTGCTTTGTGGGTAAAAGAACAATTGGTTGAAACATATGGAGAAAAAATGGTTGAACAAGGTGGATTAAGGGTTACAACAACACTTGATTTGGAACTTCAAGATTTTGCACAAGATGCTGTAGCAACAGAGGTTGGAAAACTTAAAAAACAGAATGTTGGAAATGGTGCTTTAATCGCTACACGACCTAAAACCGGTGAAATTCTAGTAATGGTAGGAAGCAAAGATTATTTTGCTGAAGATGAAGACGGAAAAGTAAATGTTACGTTAGCAAAAAGACAACCGGGCTCCTCAATTAAACCTATTAATTATGCTTTGGCTTTAAAAGACGGAAAAATTAATCCGGCGACTGCTCTTGCAGATGTTCCGACTTGTTTTAATGTCGTCGGACAACCTTTATACTGCCCTGTCAATTACGACGGCAGTTTCCATGGACTTGTCCAAGTAAGATTTGCTTTAGGAAATTCATATAATATCCCTGCTGTTAGAGTCTTAGCTTTAAATTCGATTGGAAATCTAGTAGATTTTGCTAAAAAAATGGGTCTTTCTACCCTTGAGGATCCTAAAAATTATGGACTTTCACTTACCTTAGGAGGAGGAGAAGTTAGACCGTATGATATGGCAATTGCTTTTGGCGTTTTTGCTAACCAGGGAATCAAACAATCTTTAATATCAATCCTAAAGATCGAAGATTGGAAAGGAAAAGTATATGAGGAAATTAAACCAAATGAAATTGAACTTACAGGCGAGAGAGTACTTTCTTCTGAAGTATCTTTTCTAATCTCTCATATTCTTCATGACAATAATGCTAGAAACCAAGCTTTTGGAACCAATTCGTTATTAGTTGTAAAAAGTCACCCCGAAGTCTCTGTAAAAACAGGTACAACAAATGACAGACGCGATAACTGGACAGTTGGATATACTTCTTTAGGGACTGTTGTTACTTGGGTTGGTAATAACGATAATTCCCCAATGACAGGAGCAGTTTCAGGTGTATCAGGAGCTTCCCCTATTTGGAATAAAGTTATGAAAGCTCTTTTGGATAAAGCTGAAAAAGGAGCCTATGACAAAAATGAAGAAGGACACGCTTGGCCCCTCCAACCTGAGGGAGTAATTGGTAAAAACATATGTTCAGTTACAGGTCTTTTACCTCCAGGAGATGTAGGAAATCCGGGATGCCCTACAAGATTTGAATATTTCCTGAAAGATTTTCTACCTCAAAAAACTGAAGGAGAAAGAGCTGATGTTGCCATTTTTAGAGATACTGGGCAGCTAGCAAACAAAGATGCCTTACCTGAACAAATTGAAATGCAAAATCATGCCGTTTATCATGATCCACTGGGCACTTTATATTGCCTAGATTGTGCTGTTGCATCAGTATCTGCAACTATCAAATATCCTCTTCAATAAACTTTTTTTGTGCTAGAATACGCCTTAGATGGCCAAGAGGCATAATCTTTCTAATGAAAAAACTGCTCAAAATATAGTAAAAGTAAGTCTTAAATTTCTTCAAAGACTACTTGTTTTAATTGGAAAACCTTTTTATCTATTTATTAGCTATTCTTTTGTTTTTGTAATTTACGGAATTTATTCCATTGGTAATCTAATTATTAAAACGCCTAGATATCTTATTAATAATATAAAAAAGGTAAAAATTAAAAAGATTAAGTTTAAGTTTCCTTCAATTAGGATCAAGAGACCTAAAATTAGAATCAAAAAGTTAAAAATAAAGCCTCTAAAAAAGAGAATTCAAATAAAAATTAATTATAGAATTCTAAGTTTTATTGTTTTTATATTCTTAATACTATTTTCTTTCTGGTTATTAATCTTAAAAACACTTCCCTCTCCATATGAGCTAACAAAAAGAGACCTGGAAATTTCTACAAAAATTTATGATAGAAACGGAACTTTACTTTATAAAATATATAAAGATAAAAATAGAACTCCCGTTAGTCTCTCTCAAATTCCAAGTTACGCTATTCTCGCAACTCTTGCAGCCGAAGATGCCGAATTTTATATTCATCCTGGTTTTTCAATAAAGGGAATGACCAGAGCAATTATCAAAAACGTTGAAGAAGGAAAGCTTTCTGGAGGATCTACTATAACCCAACAGCTTGTAAAAAATGCACTTCTGACTCCGGAAAAAACGATTATCAGAAAAATTAAAGAACTAGTTCTCTCCATTGAAGTTGAGATTGTATACTCGAAAGACCAAATTTTAGAGATGTATTTAAACGAAGTAAGTTACGGAGGAACAGCATACGGAATTCAAGAAGCTTCCCAGCTATATTTTGGAAAAAATATTAAAGATGTTAATCTTTCTGAAGCGACACTATTAGCCTCTTTACCAATAAGTCCAAGTAAATATAATCCCTTCGGCAACAATCCTGAATTAGCTTTTGATAGACAAAAGGATATTTTAAACTTAATGGTAGTTAATAAATTTATAACTCCTGAGGAAGCAACAAAAGCACTAGAAGAAAAGATTACATTTATTCCTAATAGAATTGATATTAAAGCTCCGCATTTTGTTATGTATGTAAAAGAAATCCTGGCAGAAAAGTATGGTGAGGAAATGGTTGAAAAAGGGGGCTTAGAGGTTACAACAACTTTGGATTATAACATTCAACAAACAGCCGAAGAGGCAGTTAAAAGCGAAATTTCAAAATTAGGAAACTATCATGTTACAAACGGAGCTTCTTTAGTAATCAGTCCCAAAACAGGCGAAATTCTGGCAATGGTAGGATCAAAAGATTATTTTGATATTCAAAATGGAGGGAATTTTAATGTTACAACAGCCTTAAGACAACCTGGCTCTTCTATAAAGATTATTAATTATGCCTATGCCTTAGAACATGGATATACTCTTGCAACGATATTGAATGATTCCCCCGTTTCTTTTTCCGTTCCGGGCTCTCCAATTTATACACCAAAAAATTATGATGGAAAATTTAGAGGAAAAATTCCTTTAAGAAATGCATTAGCTGAATCCAGAAATATTCCTGCAGTAAAAGTATTAGCAAGTTTGGGAGTAAATAAAATGATTGAACAAGGCAAAAAAATGGGTATTACAACTTGGTCTAACTCTTCAAATTATGGCCTCTCACTTACCTTGGGAGGTGGAGAAGTTAAATTAATTGATTTAGCCCAAGCTTACGCAACAGTTGCTAACTACGGACAAAGGGCAGAAACTTTTCCAATTTTGGAAGTTAAAAACTCTAAAGGAAAAATATTAGAAAAAAATAATGGTTTTAAACTTATCGAAAAAGTACTTGATTCAAGAGTGGCATTTCTGCTTATTAATGTACTTAAAGACAATAAAGCAAGAACTCCTGCCTTTGGACCAAACTCCCAGCTCGTAATAAAAAATCACCCGGAAGTGGCAGTTAAAACAGGGACCAGTAACAATCTTAAAGATAATTTAACTGTTGGGTTTAATCAGGATTTTCTGGTTGCTGTCTGGGTTGGGAATAATGATTCATCCCCTATGAGCCATATTGCATCAGGTATTACTGGAGCAGCTCCAATCTTTAATAAAATTATGACGGATCTATTAAGTGACAAGGAATCAATTATCTGGGAAGAACCAGATGGTTTAGTAAAAATATCTATTTGTTCCCTAACAGGTACTCTACCCTGTACAGGTTGTCCGATTACTTCCGAATATTTTTTGGAAGAAACAAAACCTACAAAAGCATGCATTTTTATAAAACCAGAAGAAGACAAAAATAAAATTCTCGAAAGTGGTGCATCAACCCAAATTTAATAAATTTCTACTTCATCTTTTCAAAAACAAATTTTGAAAATTCAGGTATAAAAATATCTGCCTCAGAATTGATTATGCCTTCTGAAATGACTGAAAGTACAAAAGGATTGTTAGAAAAAATTATTCCTGCATCATTAGTCACGTTTATTTCTCTTCCAAACTTGTGGGCAACCTTAACTTCAGTAATACCTTTTGGTATATAGTCTTCATAAATTGTATCTGTTAAGTATCCTAGTATTTCATCCGAATATTTTTTACTTACAAGCTGCCCCTGAAAAAGTTTTTTGAAAAATAATGAAACATCATACGCTGAAGTTTTATTATCAGCTAGAGAAGTTGAAGTCATTCCAATATCATTTATTACCTTTTGGATTTCTTGATCTCCTAAAATATTTCTAAAAATGTTAAAGGCAGTATTGTCTGACTGCTGACCCATAAGTTCTGCTAACTCTCTATATGTGATTTTAGTTCCTGATTTTTTATACTGTAAACTTCCAGATCCTCCTCTTACGTCAGAATTTTTTAAAGTGTAAATCTCATCTAAGTTTATTTTTCCTGATTCTACTTTTTGGTACAAAATTGCAAAAACCGGAAGTTTTATCAATGAAGCCGCCTGCATTACATTTCTTTCCCTATAACCAAATTCGTTTCCACCATTCAAATCAACAACATAAAAAGAATAAGTTCCAGTTAACTTATCTGTAGCTTCTTTAAAATATTTGATAACTTCATCTTCTTTTTCTTTTTGAACATTTTTACCACTTCCTATGAAAATTGTTTCAGATTTAAATATCTGAAAATCTGGTATTTCAATTCTCTGGAAATTTGGAAGTTTCCAACTTCTGGAACTTAAAAACAAAAATCCAGTAATTGCTACAGTTATAAAAAGAGTCAAAAAAATAGTTAACCTTTCTTTTTTACCCCAGGGTTTAACAGGTTCTTTTCTAGTCTTTTTATTTTGAGGATTTAAATCCTTTACCTTACGAAAAGGTTTTACTTCTTCTTCAATTTCCTCTGGTTCTTCTTTTCTAAAAATTGACATATTTAATTTTACAATTTATTAGTACTTTTAAAAACAACTTAAAAAATATAGTTCGTATTTTGTTCGTATTTGTATATTAATATTAATTGCCTATTCTTGAAGTGTATTAAATTACTCAAAAAGCGTTATTTTCTCCTATTTTCCCACACATTTTGATTGACAATATTTTGAGGTTTTTTACCTTCTAATACTTCAATTATTGCATTAAAAGCTAAATCACCCATCTTATTTCTAACCTCATAAGTTGCCGATCCAATGTGTGGAGTAAGTACTACATTTTCCATTCCAATAAGCTCTGGATGAACCTTTGGTTCATTTTCAAATACATCAAGAGCTGCCCCTTTAATGTGACTTATCTTTAAGGCTTCTACTAAATCATCTTCTTTTACTATTTCTCCCCTAGCTGTGTTTATTAGGTAAGATCCATTTTTCATTTTGGATAAAGTCTCTTTATTTATCATTCCCCTTGTTTCGTCAGTTAAGGGAACATGAAGTGTTAGAAAATCGCTTTGAGCTAAAAGATTATCTAAGGTTTCAAACTTAATTCCCAATTCGATTTCTAATTTTTCATCTCTTTCTCTTTTGTTATATAAAAGATTCATTTCATACCCTTTGGCACGTCTTGCAACCATCGATCCAATCCTCCCTAATCCAACTATTCCTAAAGTTTTTCCCTTTAGGGATGTTCCCAAAAATGTTCCCGGATCCCAGCCTGTGTATGCTCCTCTTCGAATTGATTCATCTGCTTCGACAATTCTTCTAGCTAAAGAGAGTATTAACGCCCAAGTATGCTCCGCTACCGCCTCATTTACCTCATCACAAGGAGTATTAGTAACAACTATTCCCCTTTTAGTTGCATCTTCAATATTTATATTGTCAAAACCAACCGCATAATTTGAAATAACTTTAAGTTGTGGTCCTGCTAAATCCATCAAATCACCATCAATTTTTTCTGTTAAAAGACTTAAAATTGCATCAACTCCTTTAACGCCATTAATAAACTCTTCTTCAGTTAATGCTCTATCGAATTCATTACAGGTAACTTCGTATCCTTTTTCTTTTAGTTTTTCTGTTTGATCACCTGGAACTTTTCTGGTTATATAAATTTTCATTTTTAAAATTCTCCGACTTTTACTTCACTTGATCTAACTCTTTCAAGCCAAATATCCATTTCATTTTCTTTAATTAGTCCTCTTTGAGGTCCTGTATAGCCAATTACTGAAGCTGAATTGGAAGTCCCCCAAAGAAGTGCTTCTTCTAAAGGTCTTCCTTTTATTATTCCCGCTAAAGTTCCAGATCCAAATGCATCCCCTGCACCAGTTCTCTCAAATGCATCAACAGGAAGTACTCCAGCCTTAATAAACTTTGATCCGTTAAAAGCATATGATCCTTTAACTCCATCTGTAATAATCGAAATCTTTGGCCCCAAATTGGATAATGCTTGTAATAGTTCTTTTTCTTTTCCTAAAGATTGACTTAAGTTAGTTAATTTCTCAGCCTCTTCCCTATTAACAAATAATACTTCTGTAAGCTTTAATATGTCTAAAATCTCACTAACTCCTGCTCTTATTTGTCTACTGCCCGGATTAAAAGCTAACTTTATTGTTGTCTTAGTTCTTAAAAAATCCGTAATGTGGTTATAAAAAGGCTTAAAAGTATCTCCCATTGAGGTTAAATACATCCAAGGAGTTACTGGCAAATTAACTGGATATTCGTAGCTTTTAGGAACATTGTAAGTGAATATTGTTCTCTCACCTGAATAATTAACAATTACAGAAAAATTAGAAGAAATTCCAAGCTGTTTTGTTACATAAGTTGTATTCACTGCTTCAGCATTTAACTTTTCTTGGATCTGTTTACCGAAAGTGTCATCCCCCAAAGTTAGAACTAGTCCGGTTTTAACTCCTAATCTTGTTACTCCAACTGCATTGTTTGCAGCATTCCCTCCAACTGATAGTTCTGCGCTCTTTACAGGAATTTTTTCTCCAAAAGCAAAACAAATAAAAGACTCTTTATCATCCATTTGAGAAAGAGACTCTGACTCAGAGGGAGTTATATAAATATCCATTGAAGCATCTCCAACGGAAAGTAAGTCAAAATTATCATTCATTTTCCATTTCCTTTCTATACAGGCCTTGCCTAGCTAAAGAAACCAACCTAGCTCTTTTAAGTAGGGCTTTTTGGCCAGCTTCTTTATTTTCTGGTTTACCAGCCCAAACCTTCAAAGCTTCGTCTTGCAATGCTCTTCCAAAAGAAAAAGATAAAGGCCAAGGACAATCTTTTATTTGATTAATTGCATTTAAGTTTTCCGTAGCTTGTTGAGAAGTTTGTCCGCCTGACAAAAATACTATTCCAGGAACTTCTTTTGGAACAAATTTGATAAATAATTCAACTGTTTCCTTTGCAATTACATCTGGTGTAACCTGATTAAGACAATCCTCCCCCGGCATAACCATGTTTATCTTCAAAAGAATCTTCGAAAAATCTACTACATGTTCTTTTAATTTAAGAAATAGGTTTTGTAATACTGACGCTGTTACTTCTCTCGATCTATCAATATCGTGGCTTCCCTTCATCATTACTTCAGGTTCAACTATAGGGACAAGTCCTTCGGCTTGAGAAAGAGCAGCAAAACGGGCAAGAGCTTCTGAATTTGTAGAAATACAATTTAGAGATGGAATTTTTTCTCCAATGTTTATCTCAGCTCTCCATTTGGTAAATTTTGCACCCAATTCGAAATATTCTTTCAAGCGATCAGTAAGACCATCCAAACCTTCTGTAATTACTTCTCCTGGAAAATTAGGTAAATCAATTTTCCCTAAATCTACTTTTATTCCAGAAATTATTCCTTTTTCAGAAAGAATTTGAGAAAAAGATTTTCCATTTGAATCTTTTCCTTTAATAGTTTCGTCAAATAAAATTACTCCGCTTATATATTCTTCTAAGCCAGATGTAGTAAATAGAAGCTCTCGATAAGCTTTCCTATTTTCTTCATTATTCTCTATAGAAATAGAATCAAATCTTTTTTGAATCGTTCCTAAGCTTTCATCGGAAGCCAAGATTCCTTTTGTTGGAGGAACTAATAATCTAGCTGTATTATTTAAATCTTGGACAGGCATTTGTTTATATCTAAATTTAGCATTTACACTTGAAAACGTAAACACTATAACAGATACTTAAACCTATGGAAGAAGCCCCAATAGTAAAAAATCCGCAAGAAGTTAATCAACCAATTAAAACTCCAGTTGAGAATCAGGTAAGAGTTGAAGAAAAAACAAAAAAGAATTTTAGTTTAGCTTTGATTCTTTCTTTTACAACAATAATAGCCACACTTATTGCAGCATTTTTCTACTTTCAAAACACACAATTAAGAAATGTTTTACAAAAAAATCTTCCTTCCCCGACTCCTACTGCAACACTAAGTGAAACTGCAGGTTGGAAAACGTATACAGATTCTAACAATGAATATTCTTTTAAATATCCCTCAAATTGGAATACATTAAATATCAACAACAACTCTCTTATGGTTGCCCCTCAAGCCGACATTGATCAAGTAAGTAAAATGGTTAAGGCTGGTGGTGGCTTTGGAGGTGGAGATTTCTTAATTATGCTTATAAATAAGAATGAGAAAAAACCTTCAATAACTACTGACGAATATCAAACTGTAATAGAATCAAGCGTAAATATATCTTCTATTGAAGCTTTAAAATATGAAATAACCTTTTTGCAAAATGGCCCTGGTTTTGAAAAAGGGAAAAAACATTTTTCAGTAGTTATTCCTACTTCTGAAAAATACTTATCAATTGACCTTGTGGAACAAAAATATTTAGATACTTATAATTTGATTCTTTCTACTTTTAAATTTATTGAAGGCAGTAAAATAAATTGTGTTAGTCCAAGACCAGAAGTTTGTACAGAAGAATGTATAGTTAATCCTCCATTTATTTGTGGTTCTGATGGAAAAAGTTATTGCACTACTTGTCAAGCCTGTGCAAACAAAAATGTTGAATGGTATGAAATGAAAGATACTTCCTGTGGAAAATAACTAGACTTCTTTCCTAGCGATTACATTTTTGACAGCCTCAATTATTCCTTCTTTAGTTAATCCATGTTTTTTAAACAATTCATCTTTTTTCCCTGATTCTCCAAAAGAATCTTTTACTCCCACGAACTCTATTGGAAATGGAAAATTTTGAGAAAGTGTTTCAGACACAGCTGAACCTAATCCGCCAGCAATTTGATGCTCTTCTACAGTAACAATTGCACCTGTTATCTTTGCTGCATTTAGAATTAATCTTTGATCTAAAGGTTTAATGGTGTGGCAGTTTACAACTAATGTTTCTATTCCTTTGTTATCTAATTCTTTAGCGGCCTTAAGAGCTTCGTATACCATTGGGCCTGTCGCAATAATCGCTACCTGTGGACTTTTTGAATGCCAAAATATTTCAGCCCTTCCAATTTTAAACGGTGTTTTTTCGGTTGTAATTACAGGAAACTTTTCTCTTGTTAGCCTTATATAAGTAGGATTTTTTGTTTTAGAAGCTTCAATTGTCGCTTTTTTTGCTTCTTCACTGTCACAAGGAGAAACTACTACCATATTGGGAAGAACTCTCATTAAAGAAATATCTTCCAATGCTTGATGTGTTCCTCCATCTGCTCCCACATTTAAACCTGCATGACCTCCAATTATTTTTACAGAAACATTATTTAAACAAACTGTGGTCCTGATTTGTTCCCAATTCCTTCCTGGAGAAAAAACTGCAAAGCTTGTTACAAAAGGAATTTTTCCATAGTTTGCCATTCCTGAAGCAATTGTAACTAGAGCTTGTTCAGCAACACCCACATCAAAAAATTTTTCAGGAAACTTATTAGCAAATTCAGTAAGTCTTGTAGAATCTTTTAAATCTGCAGTCAAAGCAACAATATCTTTATTCTTTTCTGCTGCTTCCACTATTCCCTCTCCAAAACCATCTCTTGTTGGTTTTTCTTCTAAATCTTTAGAAAATAATTTGGTTGATAATTTTTCTTCTTTTACAATCATTTTAATTCCATTAAAGCTTGTTCTAATTCTTCCTTTGTAATTCCTTTTGAATGCCATTTATAATCTTCTTCCATAAAAGAAACTCCCTTTCCCGCTATTACATTGCATATTATTACAGTAGGTTTTTGGTATTCTGATCTTGCAATATTTACTGCATTTATAATTTCTTCAAAATCATGTCCATTTATCGAAAGAGTATTCCAACCGAAAGCTTGATATTTTTCTTTTAAAGGCTCTATTGGCATTATTTCTTCAGTTGGTCCATCACTTTGAATTTGATTTCTATCTATAAATAAAGTTAAATTCGAAAGATTATATTTTGCTGCAAACATTACTGCCTCCCAATGATTTCCTTCATCCTGTTCTCCATCTGAACAGATGACATATACTCTAAAACGTTTTTCATCTAATCTTGCCGCAAGAGCATATCCAGAAGCTTGAGCTAACCCTTCTCCTAAAGGACCAGAAGTAGATTCAATACCTGCGAGCTTTGTTCTTTCTGGATGTCCCTGAAGGGTAGATCCGAATTTTCTAAATTTTTTAAGCTCAGAAGTTGAAAAATATCCAGCTCTTTGCATTACTGAATACAAAACAGAACAAATATGTCCATTTGAAAGAAAAAGTCTATCCCTTTCATCCCAATTTGGGTTTTTTGGATCATGATTTAATATTGCAAAATAAAGGGTAGTAACTAAATCAGCCATTCCTAAAGATCCTGCGGGGTGCCCTGAACCTGCATCATAAATCATCTTTACAATGTCTCGTCTTACTTCTTTAGCAATCTTTTGAAGTTCTTCTTTGGTCATTTTTTTTAAGTTACTGTTGGAAAGCTTGTTCTTCTCTATTTTTATTATTGTTTTCTTTTAAAGCAGCCTCTAAGCCTAAAATTGCTTCATATGCTTCCTCTGGAGAATTAACAATCTTAAAAGTTTTCATTTCTTCAGATCTGATTCTCATATTATCAACAAAAGCTTTAATTACATTTTCCCAAAAATTGCCATATAAAATTAAGGGTTTGTGTTTACCAAAATAAAGTCTTGCAAGTCCCCAAGCCATTCCAAACTCAGATATTGTGCCTGTTCCACCCCTAAAAATAATATAAGCGTCCCCAAGTTCCAAAAGCTTTAATGTTCTTTCTAAATAATTAGCTTTTTTAATTTCTTTATCCAATATATTTCCCCTATCTCTTCCCTCGAAATTAGTTATATTTTTTGGGTAAAAGGTAACACCTATTACCTTTCCTCCCCCAGCTCTTGTTCCATCGGTTGATGCTCTCATTACACCTGGTCCTCCACCGTTAACTGCTGAAAAACCTTTTTCGGCTAGAAATTTGGAAACATCAAAAACTTCCTTATAAAGAAGATCTCCTTCTTTTGTATCAGCAAAACCGAAATATGAAATTCTTTGGATTTTATTTTTCTTTTTCTTAAATAGATTATCAAACATCATTTTATTTAGAACCCCAGGACGTACTAATCGGGTCAGTTGGAGCTTTTTTAAAATCAATTACTCTTCCCACTCTTATTACCTGTTCCACTAGTCTATTAGCATATCCCCACTCGTTATCATACCAAGCAAATATCTTAACTAAGTTCCCATCAATCACTTGAGTTAATCCTAAATCAACAACTGCAGATTCGCTTCTTCCTATTATGTCTGAAGAAACTATTTCATCTTTGGTAACTCCCAAAATTCCTCTATATATAGGATTTTTAGAGGCTTTAATAAATGCTTCATTTATATCTTCAACTGAAGTTTGTTTTTTAGTTAATATCGAAAAATCAGTAATTGAACCAGTTGCGACAGGAACCCTTAAAGCAGTTCCGTCAAATTTATTTTTAAGTGAAGGAATAGTTTCAGTTGTAGAAATCGCAGCACCGGTTGAAGTTGGGATAATATTTTGGGCAGCATTCCTTGCTCGCCTTAAATCCTTATGAGAATTATCTTGTAGATTTTGATCATCAGTATAGGCATGTATTGTTGTCATTCCAGCTTTTTCTACTCCAAAATTAGCATCAATTACAGACATTACTGGAGCTACACAATTTGTTGTACAAGAGGAATTAGAAATTACATCAACCTCATGAGGATTTTGTTTTTTAAATTCTTTTACTGATAATACGTAAGTCCCAACATTTCCTCCCTTGGCTGGAGCTGAAAGAATTACACCCTTTGCCCCACCTGCGCCATGTTTTTTAGCATCTTCTTCATTAACAAATTTACCTGTTGATTCAATTATAATATCAGCCCCGTATCTACCCCAAGGAATTTTGGCAGGATCTTTTTGAGCTAAGACGGCTACTTTTACGTTTTTTCCAGAAATTAATAAGTAACCTATCAGCGGATCATCATCAGTTACCTTATCCGGTTTTTTAACTTCCTGATATTTAACTTCATATTCGAATTTTCTATACATAGTATCGTAATTAACCAAGTGAGCCCATCCGGCTGTGTCCATACTTCCTGAAGTATTTATGGCAGCAAACTCAATTTCGTCAGAATGCTTTAAAACTCCAACTCTAAAAGCAATTCTACCTATTCTTCCAAAACCATTTATTCCTACTTTTATCATATTAAATCAGTGTAACAACGCATCTATTCCGGGTAAAGATCCTTTAACTAAATATTCAAGCATTGCCCCACCACCTACTGAAACCCAATTAAATTTCTGGGTTAAATTAAACATTCCGATTGCCACTAAACTATCTCCTCCACCAATAATTTTAAAAGCGTCTGAATTGGCAATTGCTTCAAATATTTCTTTTGTAGCCTGTCTATGGCCTTCATCTTCATATTTTCCTAATACTCCAGCCAGTACTATTGTTTTTGCCTTCTTAATTTCCTCTTTAAATCTTTCAACTGAATGGAGAGTAATGTCCTCTTTATCATAAATTAAATTAGCAATTATTAATTTGTCGGTGTCTTTAAAATCTCTGACACTTCTCTCATTTTTTAAGTATTCAGGAAGTCTTCCCCCTGCCAAAACCTTATCAACTATATTTATTAAAGCCTTTGCATATTCGGTCTTATCTTCTTTAACACCGCTTATTACTGCAACTACTGGTCTTTCTGGATTATCTAATACCTTTGAAAGGTTTTCGACTTCCTTTTCGAACCTTAAACCAAGAAATCCTTTAATAAATTTAGGAATCCCCACGATTGAGGCATGACTTCTATGTGAAGTTGCAAATGCTTCATTAACAAAAACTTCTCCATATTCACTTAAACTTTTTGCAAAACTTTGATCATTTTCTTCTTCTCTTTTATCAAATCTTAAATTATCTAGCATTAAAAACTCCCCTTCTTGAAGAATATCTATCTCTCTTTTTATTGAATCAGAAATGATTTCAGGAATAAATTTGATTTCTTTTCCCAATAAACTAGAAAGTTTTTGACAAATATCTTTTAGACTATCCTTTTCGTTTTTTCCTTCAGGTCTTCCCATATGACCAATAATAATCGTTTTACATTTTCTCTCGCTTAAAAACTTTAAAGTTGGAATTAAAGCCTCAAGCCTTAAAATATCAGAATCACTTTTCTCCAAAGAAACATCTAAATCAGCTCTTAAAAGAACTTTTTTACTATTCAAATCTGTTTTGGACAGGTATGGAAGATTCATTTTAGTTATTTGCTTCTATTTTTGTTATATCCTCAAGTCTCTTTTTATATCTTTTATTTCCTTCAAACTTTGTTTCTAAAAACATTTTTAACATTTCTTTTGCTTCTTTTTCTTTTGTAAAGTCCGCAGCAATCACTAAAATATTCATATCATCATCAGCTCTTCCTGCTTTTACTTGTTCTGGAGCTTTCCCAATTGAAGATCTAATCCCATCAAATTTATTGGAAGTTACATCTACTCCCACTCCACTTCCACAAAGAAGAACTCCCAAAGAATTTGGATTATTTGAAACTAAAGAAGCTACTTCTGATGCATATTTTGTGTAGTCATCACCAGCATCCAAACTTAATGCTCCCAAGTCTAAAAAATCATACTTCCACTCAAAAAGCCATTTGGCGATTTTTTCTTTTAAGGCAAAACCTCTATGATCTGATCCAATATAAATTTTCATAATTACAATAAATTTTATTTAAAACCTTCAGTTAAATCCATTAATGCTCCTCTTGGATTTTGTGATTTAACAATGTGTGAAGCAACAGCAACTCCAACTGCACCTAATTCTAAACTTTTTTTAATATCCTCCCTCGAATTTATTCCGGCTCCAACTATTAAAGGAATTCCTGACCCTTTAGTAATAACTGCAGCCTTAGCAATAATATCAGGTTGAGAGGAGGCAACTGAAACTGTTCCCCCGATAAGTTCTGGTGGTTCGTAAGCTAAAAAGTCAGGATTTAATACTTTGTTTTGTTCCAATTCTTCTAATGAAGAACAAAAAACCAAAGTTTTTAAATTTACTTCTTTTGCTTTTTCTATAGCAGACTTTAATTTTTCAAAATCTGAAATTTTATTTTCCGAATGATTTAAAAAAGTTCCTCTGGCGCCTGATAAAACTAATTCTTCAGGCAAAATAGATCCTGTGTTTGCGCCATAAGTTACTGGATCAATTTTTTGTACCCATACTTCAAGTTTAGTTTTGGCTACAATTTCTTTTAAATCAATCACTTGAACAACTGGAATAATTTTTATCTGAGTTGAAAGAGCAACATCTTCAATTATGGAAACTAAGGATAAAGCCTTCGCTCCACTTGCCTCCTGATATGTTTTAAAATTTATAAATATCATTTAAATCAGATTTAATATCTTATCTAACTTTCCTTTATCAAAACCAATAATGGATTCTTTAGTTCCATCATTTTTTATTATGACTGAAAAAGGCACTCCCATAAAGCCTCCTGAAATACCCATCATTTCTTTTTTAGCTTCTTCGTCCTGATCAACTAATTTTTCCACAAAGGCAATCGATTTAGAATTTAAATAATCCTTTAGCATTAAGCAGTAAGGACATCCTCCAGTTGTAAATACAGTTATCTCCATATAATCCACCTCCTTTAATGACCTTCAAATGAATATCTGACCATTAAATACATTAGTAAGGATCCTAAAAGAAACATTAAAAACTTTTTCCAAGCCAATATTCCTGTTTTTTCTTCCCCAATTTCTGGAACAAAATCACTGGCTCCCAAGTAAAGAAAGATTCCTGCAGATATTGCTAGAAGAGTTCCGATTATTTCTTTTGAATCTCTTGAAAAGTAGTAAACGAATAAGGCACCCGGAAAAGTAGCCAGGGCAGAAAGAAAATTTGCCTTAAAGGTTTTCACTTTTCCCCAACCTCTAGCCATCAATACTCCAAAATCTCCAATCTCATGCGGTGTTTCATGAAGGAATGTAGCCAAAGTAATTACCACACCGAAAGAAGGATTCGTTAAATAAGCTGCTGCAATAGTTACTCCGTCAATAAAATTATGGATTGTATCTCCAACTATTACTAAAGGGGCTGAAGCATGATGCTCCATAGTGTGTTCCCTATCCTCATGATGATGAAGATGCGCTAAATATTCCTCCAGAAGAAATGAAAAAATAAAAGCAAGTAAGGTAAATAAATACCCATTAGATCCCAATTCTGCAACAGACTCAGGAATTAAATGTAAAAGTGCCGTTGCCAAAAGAATTCCAGCTGCAAAAGGGACAGCATATTTGGATAGAATTCTTGCCAATCTTTTGTTTAAAAGAAAAAATACTCCACCAATTAACCCAGCAATGCTTCCAATAAAGGAAAGCCCTAAGATATTTAGTAAATCAGAATTCATATTATCCAAAGAAAAAGGTTAGAACTTTCATCCAAACTTCAGTTTCAATATTTGTGATTTCTCCAGTTAAGGTAGAAACAGATACTCTAACTGGAACATCATAATTTATTAGGCCAAAAAAGTTAAGTGTTTTTTCTCCCGGAATCTCATAAGCAATCTCACCTAAATTTTTTTCTGTTATTAGAATATCTTCACTAGTAAGCTTACTTATGTTTTTGGCTCTTAAACAATATTTGTATGCATCAACCGGTGAAACTGCAATAAAATGATCGCCTGATTCTGTTTTTACAGAAATTTCAGCGTTTTTTGTATCGATATTTATAGGAAAAATAGTTTTGGCAATAATTCCAGCTTCTTCTAAATAAAAATTTCCATCTGTTAAACCAATTTTTAAATTTTTTACACTTGGTCTTTCCTCAATTTCAACTAAATCTCCATTAATGTTTGTAACATTTAATTCTTTACTTCCCTCATTTGAAAAAATATTTAATTTATATTCTCCTCCCTCTTTTGCTAATAAAATAGTTTCTTTTATTTCTGAAGCCTGACTATTTAATACATCTTTAATTTCCAATGATTCTTTTTTAGCTACTCCAAAAGTATCTTGATAAGATAAAACGTTAATAATAACTTCACCATTTTTTCTTAAAGTTATAATTTCTGCTTTTACAGGACTAAAAAAAATAAAGAAAAACAAAATCAAACATGTAGTAAATAATATTTTCCGCATATTTTCCGTAATATTACCGCAACGCATAAAATGTGCCTATTAAGACAGCTTAAAATATACACCAAAAAGGGCTAAAATTGTTCCAACTAAAAGCCATTGTGTTGATGCCAACCAAATATCAAATCCTATATAACCAACTGCTGCTAAAAGAATTGCCATAACGGCTCCCGCCATTAAATAATTAGATATTTGTTTTAAATCTTTTTTCTTCACTTTCTTCACCCCCTAACTTAATATTTATTTTAACACTTGACGAAGATTTTTTTTGAGGATATCTTTATCCTACTAAGTTGTGTTTAAGGAATTGGGTGAATATCCCAGACTGTGCCGCAACCGTAAAGTCGGAAAACTAACAACATAGAATGTATTTCGAGCAAAAAAAATGAAAAAAATACTTCTTTATATAGCTTTAACAATAATCTTCATTACTGGAATTGGTTTATATTTTAAAAATTCAAATCTTAATTTAAAAGTTACTCAAGAAAAAACAAAAGTTGAAAAGGAAGTTAAAACTTCAATTGATTTCGGTGATGGAACAGTAGTCACCTACTCTGAAAAAGATTTTCAAGATAAAAACGCATATGATCTTTTAAAAAAGACGGTAGAAGTAAATAAGATTAAGATGGCAGTAAAACAGTATGATTTTGGAGTAATGATAGAGGAAATTGACGGAAGAAAAAACACAAATGAGAAAGCCTGGATTTACTTTATTGATGCTTTATCTGCTTCAAATGCAGCTGATAAATATATTGTCCAAGAAGGAGATTTAATTGAATGGAAATTTATAAAACCTGAGTTTTAAATATGAAGAAATTAATTTTACCAATACTGTTGATTCTAGCGGTCCTAGAAAGAACAGTCTTTGATCTAGGACCTAATTTTGAATTTGTAACTACAGCTTTAATCCTTTCAGCTTTCTATTTGGGCAAAAAACAGTCACTTTTACTTATTTTTCTAATACTTCTAATAAGTGATTCTATTATTGGCAATACTAATATTTTTATATTTACTTGGACTGGATTTTTAATCCCAGCCTTTTTTGCTTCAAATATTTTTAAGAAACTTAAATTAAATAAAATTCTATTAGGAACAGGTTTGGGAATTTCTTCTAATATCTTTTTTTACCTTTGGACAAACTTTGGAGTCTGGCTTTTGGATTCTTGGGGAATGTATCCAAAGACAATTCAAGGACTATTACTAAGCTATTTTAATGGACTTCCGTTCTTAAAATATCAACTAGCCAGTACCCTACTTTTACTGCCTCTTACTTTAATAGTTGTTGAAGTAGCTAAAAAGATTGTTGCCCTCCCTAGATTCAAAAAATCGTTCCTGATATAATACCCTTATAAATATTCCTCGGTAGCTCAGTGGTAGAGCGGGTCCCTGTTAAGGACAAGGTCGTAGGTTCGAATCCTACCCGAGGAGCACTGTTGAATTTTTAGGTCGATTTACGATTATAAAATAAGGTTTTTCCCAATAGAAGATCAAATACTTGGATACTAATTCTCCTCACGATGCTCTACTTTAATAATAAGGTTTCGTTTAATACCAGATAGTGCCGGCAAAATATGGTTCAAGACTTGTTCAGCAGTCATTCGGAATGTTTTACCACGGTATGATACCTTCAACCACCCTTTTTTATCTCGAAAATAACGCTCGGTAAAGTTCTTAGTCCCAATTAAAATTGTATAACTATCATTGGTCAACCTCATATAATTTAGATTTTAACACAATGCATTCTTAACTTTATCCATAAATTGAGGCCAGATATTTATACTCTTGAGGTCTAATTATTCTCGATTGCAGTTTTTAGTTTACCCAAAATTTCCATTGTATAGGGATCTTCCAATTCTCCTTCATCTACCCATTCATAGTATTTAAGCTCCATGGAATTTTTGTCTATTGGGTTGTGGGTGTAACGAACATGGTATTTTCCGCCTTTTGAAGTTAGTTCAAATACCTCATTTTCTTTTAGATCTGTCACTATGTATTCATTCCAATTATCACTTTTTTTGCTCTGACTACGATAAGTCGACCCAATTTTAATTGGCCATTCATTTGTCTCCTCTACTCTAATCGCATCCCACCAAAGAGGCGTATTCTTTGGATTCGTGTAATAAGCAAAAACCTTACCGGAAGGTTTATTGATTTTAATTATTAATTTATTGTCCTTCATTTTTACCTTTATTTTAGCAGATCTAAAACTGAGAACTCTATATGTAATAGGCTCTGACATCATCCATCAGGTGGAGCATCAAATAAGTTTATTAATATTTATAATTTGAGCTAAAATAGTTATATGTGGACGTGTCCAGAATGCGAAAGAATGTTTGAAAAAACAAAACAGCCTCATAGTTGTAATAAAATTCCTTTAGAACAACACTTCAATAATAAAGATAAAGGAAAAAAACTTTTTGATTGTTTAGTTGAAAACATTAATAGTAAGGTAGGAAAATGTCAGATAGTTTCTATCCCCTGTTGTATCCATTTGTTTGGAAATTATGATTTTTTAGCAGCTCTCCCTAAAAAGAATGAATTGGAAATTAGATTTGCACTAAACCGAAAACTTGATAGCCCAAGATTAAAGCAATCTGTTCCTTTATCAAAAAAAATCTTCAAAAACTGCATTGACATAACTTCAAAAGAAGAAATTAATGAAGAACTTATTAAATGGTTATCTGAATCATATTTTCTAAAAGATAAACTCTAGTCTAAAAATGATAGTTGTATTACAATAAATAAAATTATGGATAAAGAAAATAGTTCACCAGAATGTTGTAAAGAAAAAATGTACTGCAAAAAGCACCACTTTTACAATCATGGAAATTCTAATGCAATTTATGGACTTAGTGTTATTGGAGCATTGTTTTACTTCCTACAAAACGCAAACACTTTAGAAATGGTATTAATTGGAATCGGAAAAGCAATTTTTTGGCCAGCCATTTTAATGTTCAAATTATTGACATACTTGCATATATAGATTCTTCTTTGAATTGGAGTATTTATTTATCAGTTAAAACAATAATTATTGAATTACTACTCCCCGTTTGATATATTTTTATTGTGAATAAGAAACTCCTAAAAGACGCATTCGGTTGGGGGTTTTTACTTTGGTTAATTGGATATATTCTTGGAATCGTTCTTTTTATGTTTATCCCAACTTTTATGGTCGGTTGGGTAATTATGCCTATTGGAACAACTATTACTCTCTGGGTTTTACTTAAAAAAATTAAAGCTAACTCGCTTCGTTATTATTTTCAATTAGCTGTTATCTGGGCACTTATTGCCATTGTCTCCGACTATTTATTTTTAGTTAAAATCTTTAAACCTGCAGACGGTTATTATAAATTGGATGTCTATTTGTATTATGCTTTAACTTTTATTTTACCCTTATTTGTTGCTTGGATAATAAAACGCAAAAAGCTGACAAATAAAACAACAATAAAGACATGAAGAAAAATTGGACTTTGGGTTTCTTGGGATTTCTTGGCTTTTTGGGTATCCCAGGTATTTTTACACTTGATTGGAAAGATCTAATCTGGCTTTTTTGGTTTATTTGGTTTATTTATTTCATTCCTCAAAAAAGACATAAATAATTACTTTTTAAATTTGTAATACAATGGATTTATGCCATCAGAAAAATTCTTAGTGAGAGCTGCTGTCTATTTAATACTTCTTAAAGAAGATAAAATCTTACTCGCTAAAAGATATAACACAGGCTGGATGGATGGAAAATATAGTTTAATTACGGGACACTTGGACGGAGATGAATCTGTGAGTAAGGCCATGATAAGAGAAGCTAAAGAAGAAGCTGGAATTGAAATTGAAAAAGACAATTTAATACCAGCAACGGTAATTCATAGAAAATACCCAGGACAGGAATATATTGACTTCTTTTTTGTTTGTAAAAAATGGGTGGGTAATCCAACAATAATGGAAAAAGATAAATGTGATGATATGAGTTGGGTTTCATTAAATAACCTTCCCGATAATCTACTTCCCTACATAAAGGAGGCACTCAATAATTTCAAAAAACAAATTTCATTTTCAGAAACTGGATGGAACTAAAAAAATATTAATTTTTGATAGCTTCTGAAGACCTAATTTAAACTAATTATTTTTTCTTTTTTGTAACTACTTTTTTAACCTTTGGAGTTTTTAGGACTTTTACAGCAATAGGTTTTTTAACCACTTTTTCAATCTCTATATTTTTTAGCTTATTAACTTCTTTCACAACAGGTGAAGTAGAAATAATTTTAGAATCAACTTTAGGTTCCAATAATCTTAATATTCTATCAAGCTTGATATTTAAAGCCTCGAATTGAGCTTTGTTTTGATCTGTGCCTTGTGGTCTAAAATCGTTTCTTTGTGGCCTTGATGAATCCGATCTTCTTCCACCTTTTCTCTCAAAACACTCACTACAATAAACTGGTTTACCGTTTGTTGGTCTAAAAGGTACTTCACATTCTTTTCCGCATTCACTACAAATAGTCTTAAACATTACATTATCCCCTCCACGACCTCTACTTCTATCAAAACTTCTTGAGCCAAAATCACGTCTGCCAAAAGAACGTCCACCGCCTCTGCTGTCTCTATTAAAATCTCCCATGGTTTATATAATAACATACTTTTAGCTATATTTATCGATATATTATTAACTGTTATAATTCCATTATGAAAATTCAAGTATTAGGATCGGGTTGCTCGACCTGTAAAAACCTTTTTGAACTTACAAAAAAGGCCGTTGAAGAACTTTCTTTAAAGACAGAAGTTGAATATCTTATAGGTACAGAGGGAACTAATAAGATAGTTGAAATGGGAATTATGAGTAGCCCAGTGCTTACTGTAAATGATAAACCTGTTATGGTTGGTTTTATTCCTGATATTGAACACATTAAAAACTTAATAAAAGAAAATTTGTAATGGATATCTTTTCCCCAATCAAGCTATTCTCTAATTTAGTTACTTATGAGTGGTTATCTCTTGGAAAAGCTTCATATCTTGGAGAATCTTTCAACTTTTTTATTTATGATGTAATTAAAATCGGTCTACTTCTTGTTTTAATAAACTACATAATGGCCATAACCAGATACTTCTTCCCTCTTGAGAAAGTGAGAGATTTATTAACAAAAAGAAAACTATTTGGACTAGATTATCTTTTTGCAGCACTCTTAGGAGTAGTCACACCTTTCTGTTCTTGCTCCTCAATTCCTCTTTTTATTGGTTTTCTTTCAGCAGGAATTCCTTTGGGAGTCACATTTACTTTTTTAATTGCCTCACCTTTAGTTAATGAAGCTTCTTTATATATCTTTCCATCTGTTTTCGGTTTAAAAACCACAATTATTTATAACCTGATTGGAATTGCTATAAGTATCTTGGGAGGTATTCTTATTCAAAAGTTAAAAATGGAAAAATATGTCAATAAAGAGCTTATTAAATTTAAAACAAAAAAAGAATTAGAAATTGAAAATAAAGGAAATAGAATTCCTTTTAAAAAACTTCTCTCCTACTGGTGGCAGGATGGGATAAGAATTACAAAAAGTGTTTTTCCTTACGTATTATTAGGAGTCGCAATCGGAGCTTTAATTCACGGGTTTATTCCCCAATCCTTAATTGAAAAAACTTTAGGAATTAAAAAATGGTGGACGATACCTATTGCTACTCTTTTGGGAGTTCCTCTTTATGCAAATTCAGTTAGTGTAATTCCAGTAATTGAAGCATTAATAGAAAAGGGAATACCTTTTGGAACAGCATTAGCTTTTATGACGGCTACAGTTACTCTTTCAATTCCTGAAGCATTAATCTTAAAAAAGGTAATGAAATGGCAACTTTTGGCTATGTTCTTTGGAATAACTACTTTAGGAATAATGATTATTGGATACTTTTTTAACTTTTTATATTGATATAATTTAATCAATGAAACTTCTTCTTACATCGGGAGGCTTATCTAATAATTCAATCATTTCTTCATTTAAAAAGCTTACAGAAAAACCATTTAATGAATTAAATCTTGCTTTTATTCCAACTGCAGCAAATATAGAGGCGGGAGATAAAACAGATTGGTTTATTAAAGATTTGGAAATTTGTAAAAACTTAAGTTTTAAGTCAATTGATTTAGTTGATATTTCTGCTTTACCCAAAAAAATCTGGACAAAAAGATTAGAAGAAAGCAATGTAATTATGGTTGAAGGAGGAAACACATATCATTTAATGTATTGGGTAAAAAAATCTGGGCTTGAAAAATTATTACCAGAACTTCTAAAAACCAGAGTTTATATAGGAATAAGTGCGGGAAGCATGATAATGGCGCCAGATATAGCTTCCAGTAGTTCAGAAAAAGGAATAGTAGAGGCGATTGGAGAAAAAATTGAAGATAAAGGATTGGGATTTGTTAATTTTCTTGTTGAACCTCATATTAATTCCCCATATTTTCCAGATCTGACGTTCGAAAATTTTGAAATGCAATCTAAAAAAGTTGAGTTTCCGATATATGCACTCGATGATAACTCTGCAATAGAAGTAATTGATAATAAAATAACTTTAATATCAGAAGGTAATTGGAAAAAATTCAACTAATGAACAGTATTTCATTCGCAAGTTAAATAATAACCCTAAATTTCTCTCTTTTCCCTTATTAATCAGCATCTTAAACATTTGTGAAGCTAGTTCTAGTCTAATACTTGACAAGTACTACAAGTGGTTGTAGTATATGAAGTATGACAACTATTAAAAAACAGAGAATTACCCTTTTCATTAATCCTTCTATTGCCAAGCACGCTAAAGCTCAAGCTATAGTTGATGAAGTAACTTTGACTACTCTTGTAGAAAAAGCCTTAATTAAGTATTTACCTAAAGAAACAGTAATTAAAAAGGCTGAAACAGAAAATTATTTTGTTCCATAAACTCAGAAAACCTTTTTAGCTTGACCATCAAGTTAAATCTTAAAAATACTTAATAGAGAAAATACCCTACCCTCTTCCTAAAAGGATTAGAAACAAAATAGATAATAAAAAAATGAATACAAAAATAAACAATCAAAGTGGAAACATCAATATTGCACCAGAAAAGCTTTATACCCAAAATGAAGTAGATAATTTACTTGAGAAAAGTGAAAACGGGATACCCTCTAAGGCAGAGGAAATTAAAAAAGAGGCTTTATCTGCGGATAAACAAAAAAGGCTAGACAATAAAACCGTTGCAAACCTAGTTAAAAAATCTAATAGAATATTAGTTAGTATATCCTCGCACGCATTTCCTTTAGATTTTTTCCCTGACACTATTAATGTTGAGGAAGGAAGAATTGCGATAATTAATCGCCACTTCCTTTCTTCCGAAGTGCACAGTATTGATATAAAAGATATTTCCAACATATTTATTAATTCCACGATCTTTTTTTCACAACTGGTCATTATTTCAAAAACCTTTGAAGAAAACGAAATAAAAGTAAGAAATTTGAGAAATAATGAAGCAATATTTATTCGAAGAATCATTGAAGGATTGAGAATATTTGTTAATAAAAAAATAGACACTTCTAGCTACACAAAGAAAGAACTTATCGCCAAACTTGAAGAATTAAGTACAACAGAAATAGTAACGTAAAAAATGTAAAGGGAGGTGAAAATAATATGGCAGAAATTATTAAAGAAACTATAACAACACAAAAGGAGAATACAAACACAGCCACAACAACTCCAGTTAAAAAAGAAGCAACCAATTCTCAAACAATTGAATATTTGGTTTATTTCTTCTTCGGAGCTTTAGAAATACTATTAGCATTTAGACTTGTTCTTAAATTTTTAGGAGCAAGTTATTCAAGTGCTTTTGTAGGCTTAATATATGGATTAACAAAAATCTTTATTTTACCTTTTGAAGGAATATTCAGTAGATGGTCTACCCAAGGATTAGAAACAACTTCAGTTCTTGAGCCATCAACACTTGTCGCAATTATTGTATATGCATTGTTATCATGGGGAATTGTTAAACTTATCCGATTGCTCTCAGGCGAACAACAAACTGAGTAGTTTGTATTAATACTTACTTAAAGCATACGGATTGAAAGGAGGTGAAAAATATGACTATTTTATATTGGATTATTTTCGGACTAATTGCTGGAACTATTGCAAATTTTATTGCACCTAGTTCTCAAGGAGGAATTGTAGGATCAATTGTCTTGGGAATTATTGGAGCAGTAGTAGGTGGCTACTTGGGACAAAGGTTTTTCGGAGTTGGAGTTACAGGATTTGATCTTACGTCTTTTATAGTAGCAATATCTGGATCACTACTTGTACTCTTTATCGGCAGGTTATTTATGTAGGTTCAGCTAATAAATTTACTATTAACTAATACTTATATATAATCTTTTATTGAAATGGGTTTTGTAAGAATATTTTTCTTCGTGCTTTTTGGAATCATCATTCTTCCTTTTCTCTTTTTGGTTTTAAAACTTGTTTCTAATGCTAAAAAGTCCTCTTGGACAGGAGAGGTGTTGGAAAAAGGACATAATACTAGGGAGGATTCCGATTCAGATAGATTAGAACATTTCTATTTTCTAAAAGTAAAAATGTCTGATGGAAAAGTTAGAAACATTGGTCTTTCAAAAGAAATGTGCGATAAATTTGAAGTTGGAGAAAAAATTAAAAAAGATTCAGGAGAGCTCTATCCAAAGAAAGCTTAAAAAGCTTCTCCTTAGCATTTTAAATAGATTTTGGTAAAATTTACCCTTATGCCAATGGATCCTAAATATGAAGATTTGGAAAAAGATATTGTGGAAGCCCATGGAGCTGGACGTGTTTGGCAAGAAATGGCAAAAAATCCGGCTCTTCCTGGTTCAAACGTTGTAAATCCTCACCCAAATGGAATTCACCCAAATCTTCTAAAATATAAGACAGAAAAAACATTGAGAATAATAGACGCTGAATTCACTCAAGTAACAAGAAGAGAAAGAGAATAATTTAATATCTTTGTCCTTTTGGTCTAACAACAAATGGCCTTATTTCATCCATTTCTCTAGGTTTTTGCTTATAGGTATAAAGAATTTTATCTATGTAATTGCACAAATCTCGGTAATAATATACGTCTTTAATCTCAATATCATCAACCGACAAAACTGGATCTGCATCGTTTATTACACTTGTTGTACTTCTTGCATGGATAGAAATATTTCCTATAGCAAGTTGCTTCCAAATCATATTGGGAACATAGGTTTTTACCTTAACTACCTCATCCCAACTCAAAGTTCTTATGTTGGTTGCAAATACAGTTGTAGGTTCAAATCGAACTATCCTTCTATCCGTTATATAAGTAATATTTCTTCCTTGAGAATTTTTTAGAATATAAGTTCCGACAAACGAAATAAAAGCAGCAATTATAAAACCAATAATTGTAAGGGTTCCTTGAATTGGTTCAATAAGTTTTCCAAATGTATGAAAAATAATTAGAACACCTATTGAGATTAAGTACAATAAAAACATTCTTATGTTAATTGAGATAGGATGAGGTCTTACTACATACAGAATTTTTTCACCGGTCTGTTGACCATAAAAGCTCGAATTGGTATTGTGCATAGCCATATGTTTCGCAATTTTAATGTATCATATTAATATATGCAAAACTATATTGTTATTTTCGCTATTCCCAAAAAAGTTGAGAAAAATATAAGATCTGCTTATGAGACAACTTTTAATAAAAGTGTGCCTATTTCTAATCTACATCTGACCCTACTTCCCCCATTTTCTTTTGTTAAAAAAGAAGGTCTTGTACTTTTAAAAGAGAGTCTGAAAAAATTGAAGGATATTGCAATCACTGCCAGTTTATATTCTCCAAATCTTTTTAGAAATCCTGGAGAAACTATTCTTTATTTACCTGTTAATCCAGAAAAGGAAATTACCAAAGTGCATGATAAATTGGAATTATTATTAAAAGATATTATTAAATTAGAAACGTCTTTGTATCACACCGACGAAGTTCCTCCATTTTTAGCTCACATATCTCTTGATTATAATTTTACTTTCAATTCTAAAACTCTAAACACACTTGAAATAAACTTAGAAAAAATGAACTTTAAATTAACAAAACCTATTTTGATGACTCAAAACACTTTAGGAAAATGGAAAGTTGTTAACTAATAAATTAATTTCTTTTTACAAGCATCTCTAGCACCTCACTTCTTATACTATTATCTCCACCCATAAGATTACATAAATTTGAATGGTATTTCTGAAGTGCTCCTAATCCAAATTTTTCTTTAATAAATTTATATTCCTCGATTACACCTTGTTTATGAGAATCAGAAGAAAGATCCAGAATTTCCGTTTTCTCATGTACAATTATTGCTTCTATTTCTTCTGGTTTAATACCACCATATAAATAATAAGATTTATCAATAGCAATCGTAACTTTTCCGCTGGAATTAATGGTTGCTTTAGCTCTATTACCAAAACTACTACCCATATTATTCTCTACTATAAAACGGCCATATTTTTCCGGTTCTTCAAAAACATTTACAGAAAATGTGTTTTCAAGCTCTTTACTAATCATGTTTCTAATATTATACCTGCCTTCAAAAAGATAACCTACAAAATACCTTTGCAAATACTTTCTTTTCTATCTATTATTAGTTTCATGAAAAAGAAAATTAATTCCAGCAATCTTTCAAATACAACATTAAATTGCAAATATGCATATAATGGTAACAAATAAAATAAATTAGATGGATAAAGATAAACCTCCAAGTAGAAACAAAAAAATAGCTGAAATTACTGTATTTGTATCCAATCTCTCTGAAGATGTTTGGCCTTTTATTAGAAATATGTCAGATTCTAAAGAAAGGGCAAATGAAATCGAAGAAAATGCCTATTTGGCTGATAGCCATTTATTTTCTTTAGCCGAAGAATCAAGAGTCATTCTAATTACACCAAAGTCAATTTCAAATAAATTATTAAAATATTTCAAA
>Ga0172379_10000726_pt1 | contig 77990 bp, 80 predicted proteins | sample GrowelOW334metaG_FD_119756 | JGI IMG/M metagenome (GOLD analysis project Ga0172379, IMG submission 119756) | Groundwater microbial communities from an aquifer near a municipal landfill in Southern Ontario, Canada - Groundwater well OW334 metaG | ecosystem: Environmental > Aquatic > Deep...
GACGAAAAACACACTCTGACAGAAGGATAAAAACAAAAAATGACAAAAGTGAGATGAAAATCTGACGATTTTCACATCGCTTGTGTCATTTTAAATTAAAATTGAATTTGGCGACAGTGCCAAAAACAGACCCTTTCGAACCTGTTCATCCTGCTTTGCTCGGGGTTGCGGACGACGTTCGAACTAACTTTGTTATAAGTCAAATTTAACCAACTCCCCATTTTTTGTATTAAAGTTAAAAAATTCTTCTAAACTTATATCTGGCTTACAGTATTTGTTAATCATTTTTAAAATATAACTGTGGGTTATCACTAATATTGTTTTGTCTGGATATTTATCTTTAATATTATCTAAAGCATTAAATACTCGTTGTTCAACTTCAAATGGTTTTTCTCCACCTTTTGGTGTTTCTTCAAACATTCTTTGTAAATCATCCTTATAACTTTCTTGGCGTTTTGTAATTTCTATTAATGGTGTACCCTCATCCTCTCCAGCGCCTCGTTCTTTAAAATTATTATCAACCGTTATTTCTTTTTGAAAATAATCTGCGACAATTTTAGACGATTCTATAGCCCTTATTAAGGGTGAAGATATTATAAAATCAAATTCTATTCCTTTACTTTTTAAATCGTTTACTAAAACTGTCATTTGTTCTTTGCCGGTTTCGTTAAGAGGTATGTCCATACTACCCATTAGTACACCATTTTTAACATAATCTGTTTCGCCGTGGCGTGCGACATATATCGTCGTCATATAGTAGATAGTTAATATTTAGATATTTTAACAGATATTCATATATATTTATAGTGTCAGTTCGAACATCCCGCCCCTGTCACCAAATGTTAGAACTAAAAAATTCGCTATGATAAGCGAATTTTTAGAGTTTTTGTTCTTTTGCTCCCAGGGTCGGATTCGAACCGACGACCAATTCGTTAACAGCGAACTGCGCTACCGCTGCGCTACCTGGGAATCTAAAATAACCTTATCATTATACAAAAAACAGCCAAAATTGTCAACTGTCGGTTTTGACTATAATAGTTGGTAATTTTTCGCCGGTTCCTTTATACCGTGAAATACCACATCAGTAATATTTTGTACTCCAAATTGTCGTCCATCCAAAAATCCGGACATTGCCGCTTCCGCTAACCAACCACTGTTTATCCAATCAAACAACCACTCATGGGTATATTTTGGATTTTCTTGACTTATCCCCGCCCCGATTGTTTTGAGCCAAATCTTATTGAACTTTTCTTGCGAACCTAGTGGAGGCGCGATAATAATCGGGATTCCCAAAGCGGTGTAAAAAACCAACTCACTTGGCTTTGTCCACAAGATATCGGTCGTTCGCAGACTTTCATTGAACTGACTGAAATAATCTTCTTTTTCAACCGCAAAAATAATGTGTAAATTTTTGTTTAAAATTTTGGATAAACCGAGTTTGTCAATATAATTTTTGAAATATAAATAAACATCATTGCGTGTACCGGCAACTAAATTGAAATTAATCTCATTTTTTAATAATTTATCACGCAAACTTAACAAAATATCTTTGGCGATTTTTCGCTGAGCTCCTGCTCCACCCACTGCGAAAGTAAGTGTTAGCGGATGGTGATGATGGTCGGAGACTTTTACCCCTGTCAAAAACTGCTTTACAGTGCGGATATATTTTTGACGATAGTGGTGTTCCGGATCAAGATTGATAACTCTTTCCGCCAAATCTGTTTTTAAGATACCTAAACTTTTACCACCCAAATTGGCATCCGGCAATGGAAAGCCGGTCAAAAAAATGTTTTCCGGTTTTACACCGTATTGTTTCAATCGATTGACCACCCGTCGGCATGGAGCCAAATATTTTATCCGGCTTTTTTGCGGATTGAGTGGCGCCCACGCGCGACTGATATCACTATCGCACACTACACAATAAATATCATTTTTAAAACTATATTCTTCGGCAAAAAAGGCTACCGTAAAAAAAGTGGTAATCAAAGGTATGTTTTTGGTGTTAAGATAGGCTATCAAATCTTTGCCCCAACCTCTCTTGATGCTGGAATAATTGATCCGAGTTTGCAGGCTTGGCTTGGAAAGATCGCGCTTTGGATAAAATGGCAAAATTCTTTGCATGCGATCAATAAACAGATCAAACAAAAAATGTCCGACTACCGGTAGTGTTTCGGCTCTAGAAAAAAGCTCGTAAAAATATTGCGAACTATTCCAAAAATTATAATCACTTTTATCTATACCCTCATAATTGTTCGCCAAAATAACTTTGCTGTTTGGCGACAAAAAACGCAAAGGGTGGGCGGCGCGTTGATGTCCGTAGCCCATCCCGACGGATACTATCCAAGCTTTATTAGGTTTGATCATATTCGTTTATTTTTTGCAAAAATAAAACCCATTTTTTTATCAAATTTTGAGGGAAAAATTTGCACACCAAAACCATTTTCTCGGAGCTGAGTTTCTATTTCTTTGTAGTGCGAACCGCTGTAATTGTGATACTCCATAATAACCGTTTTGATACGAGCAAAATCTGCCGGCATACAGGCCGAAAAAACTCCATACTCCCCTCCCTCGATATCCATTTTTAACAATGACACTATTTTTATTTTTTCATTATCCAAAAAATCTCGTAGTGAATGAATCTGCACAGATTGTGTTTCCGAAAACTCTACACTTTCCAAACTATGGTTGTGACTGTCTGGTGAGATAAACAAATTTCCCATTTCTGATCGCCCGCCCAAAGCGATTTTTAACGGTTTTACTTTTGGTAGTTTGTTTTCTTTAATATTTTGTTGGAGTAATTTGAAATTTGCTTCCTCCGGTTCCAGCGCATAGATTGGCACACGTTGATTCAAAGAACGTACATATATAGTAAACAAGCCTACGTGAGATCCCACATCGACGATTGTCTCCGTAGCATCAGAAATTACCAACTCAGCCGCTTTGTATTCGCGTTCTTTGAAAATTTCTGCCCAAACACTTTCCGCGGCTTGGTCTGGCAGAGTGACAGTAAATTTTTGGTTATTAAAATCAAACTGCTTTTTAATCATGTTTTTATTATATCATAAAATGGAATTTTGATAAACAAAAAAGAACCCACCGAAATGAGTTCTTTGGTATTTTTATTAAAATCGAGCAGTAGAAGAAGAAACTAGTTGGAGAGATTTGGCAGTAATGCTACCGTCTGGATTGGCATCGCCGGTTACCATGATACTTCCACCTACTTTTACATCATCCAACGAACCCGCGATGGTTTTGTTGACCACTGTGGTTGGAGAATACAACAATACCTTTGATCCACCGTCAAATAGTTTCAAGGTGATGGTGTTGGCATCTTTGGAGACAATTTCTCCCCTATTTATACCTCCGGCTCGATTTGCACCCATACGATTGCCACCCTGTCCGCCCGCACCCTTGGTTCCAAATTGAGCACCGCGCATATTATTTCCACCAGCTAAATTTTTATTTTTTTGTGAACCATACCAACTACCGGTAAAAAACATTACCGTTGCTAACAATATTATAATCACCGCATGCCCAATATACAGATAATTTTTTTTCATATAGAAAATAAATTAATAAATAAAATTATTCATAACGTAAAGCCTCAATCGGATTTAGTTTGGCCGCTCTAGAGGCTGGATAATATCCAAACACTATTCCGATCAATGCTGAAACTCCAAATGCCAACAACACTGAAGAAAAAGATATTTGGGTAGTTAGTCCGGAAAATTTGGCGATTAGAGATGCCAAAATCCATCCCAACACTACTCCAAAAATTCCACCGGCGAACGTCAAAGTTACCGCTTCCAACAAAAATTGCATACTAATATCTTTTTTGTCAGCACCGATAGCTTTGCGTAAACCAATCTCTCTGGTTCGTTCAGTGACGGTGGTCAACATCATATTCATAATACCAATACCACCTACCAACAAAGAAATACCGGCAATCGCGGCTAGCAACATAGTAAACGTATCAGTAATACTGGAAGCAGTGGCTACGATATCCGCTTGATTCATAACTGTAAAATCAGCCAACAGAGGATCGGAAATTTTATGACGCATCAAAAGCAAACTGGTGATCTGATCCTGCACCGCCAACATGGAATCTTGGTCTATCGCTTCGACACTAATAGTAGATAAATATTTATCTCCGGCCAAATAACGTTGAGCAGTGGAAAGTGGCACATAAATAACTGTGTCCGGATTAGAAAATCCACTACCACCCTTGGCCACTGTAATTCCAACAACTTTAAATTCCGTGCCGTTTATTTTTATGGCTTGACCAATCGCTTGAAAATCTACACCAAACAAATCGTCACGTGTGGACGGACCTATTACAGCGACTTTTTCATATGAACTAATTTGTGATGGAGTAATAAAATTACCACTGCCAATTTCTATTTTACGAACGTCGGTATATGCCGGCACGGTACCAACTACTTGTGTGTTGGTATTTTTTCCTTTGGCGGTAACTTGGTAACGGCGACTTAATTCCGGTGCGACTGATTTAATTAGCGAAACAGATTTTATGATTTCATCTGCGTCCGTTTGAACAAGTGTTTGGGCTGATCCACGTCCTGCACTCACCGACATTCCAACTCCGCGTTGAGCTCCAGGTGTAACGATGATCAAATTGGATCCAACCGATTGTATGCTAGTTTGAATATTGGCTTTGGCACCTTGTCCGATTGCCACCATGGAAATTACCGAGCCAATACCTATTACAATTCCTAATATAGTCAAAAACGAACGAACTTTATTCGCTGAAAGCGACCAATAAATTTCTTCAAATACGTCAATGGCTTTCATAGATAATTAATGTTTTATAATTTCTTCTTTCGAAATCAATCCGTCGCGTATATGAATAATACGTTTGGCATGTTCAGCTACATCACGTTCGTGAGTAATCAAAATTATCGTATGACCTTTGTCGTTTAGGCGTTTGAATGTTTCCAATACTAACTCGCCGGTTTTTGTATCTAAATTTCCAGTCGGTTCATCAGCCAAAATCAACGATGGATCATTGACTAGTGCTCGAGCAATCGCCACACGTTGCATCTGACCACCAGAAAGTTGGTTGGACAAGTGATAAAAATGTACTTCATCAAAACCAACATTTTTTAATACCTCTATTGCTTTTTCGGTGCGTTCATTTTTTGGTACACCTGCATACATTAGTGGCAACGCCACATTTCGCACCACAGAAGTGCGAGGCAAAAGATTAAACGATTGAAATACAAACCCAATTTTCTTTTTTCGAATGGCCGCCAATTCATCCTCAGATAATTTTGACATGTCGTGTTTGTCCAAAAAATATTCTCCGGAAGTTGGCGTGTCCAAAGCACCCAAAATATGCATCAAGGTAGATTTACCGGATCCGGACGGCCCCATGATCGCCACAAACTCTCCATCTTGAATAGTAAAAGAAACACCTTTCAATGCCTGAAATTGAACATCACCAGTGTTATAAGTTTTGGAAATATTTTTTATCTCAATCATATTTTTTATCTGCCCATATTTCCTCCACCACCACCGCCGGTTAAACCTGGGATTCTCATACCACTTCCCGATGCACTCGTGGTGGTTTTTGTAGCCGAAGAAATAGTTTGTGACACTACCGTATCACCCTCGTTCAAACCGGAAATTATTTCTATACTAGTATCATTGGAAGCTCCAACCTCTACAACTTGTTGGTGAGGAGCATTTTTGGCAGTAACCGGACCATTTGTTGTGGCTGATGGAATAATGTCTGCTGTGTCAATAATTTCAACGTATGATTCATTGCCGTTTGTTTTCACTGCCGAACTTGGCACCATCAATACATCTTGTTTTACATCTGTTATAATGGCAGCCGAAACACTCATACCAGGTTTTGCGCGTGGGTCTTGTGTATCAAAAACTATTTTCACATTGTATGTAACTACGCCTTGAGCAACTGTTCCCAATATATCTATCTCGGCAACCGTCCCAGACAAACTCAAATTTTCAATTGCATCAAAAGTCAGTGTGGCTTTTTGTCCAACTTTAATTTTCGATACATCTACTTCGTTTAAGGAAATTACTGATGCACCTTGTGCGGACATCAGAGTAAAGGCGGTAGCACCACTGGAGGCTGAATCTCCTTTTTTCAAAGCTATGTCAGCTACGACACTATCGAATGGAGCACGGATTGAATAATCAGATAATTTTTCTTGGGCATCGAGAAGCGCATTTTCTTTTTGTTTGAGAGACAGTTCTTGAGTTTTTATATCCAACACGTCTGCGCCAGCCTGTAAATTTTTTAAAGAAATATTTTTTTCGACTATTGTGCGCTCATTACTAGTAATAGAATCCTTGCTGTCTTGAATAGTTCTCTGGATAGAAAGCAGTGTTGAAAGATGTCCGTTGATTGTACCGATATCAGTGGAAATACTTTTTTGATATGTTGTGACCTGAGTATAAACGGGTTGACTATTGATAGTTCGATAATCTACCCACGCATCATAAAAATTATTTTCGCTTTTTGCTGATTGCGACATCGATTTTACTGTCTCTACAGTTTCATTTAATAGTGTCTCAATTATTTTTGGGTCAGAATACCTGGTAACATTTTTATAATTTGTAAAATTCGTATCATATTTGGAACGAGCTGTATTATAATCACTTGTCGCACCATCCTTGTATGCTATCAATTTATTTATATCACTTGTATTTGCGCTATATGTCAAATTGATCATCACACTCGCGTTTGGTTGTCCTGAACTCAAAACCTCGTTGCTGTATCCAATTTTATAACCATACATATTGTCATACAAATCAGATATTACCGTAGGAATACTCAAAAACGCGTTTGAAATGGCATTGAATCCATCCTCATATGCTTTGTTCAAATTATCAATAGCTTTTTGTTTTGCATCTAGTGCAGTAGTAATTGCGTTTTCGGCTTGCAACATTGTAATTTCATCAGCCGGCTGAATGAATTTTGCATAAGACAATTTTGCACTCTCTAGATTTGATTGGGCATCTCGTACAGATTTCAAAGCATCTCGTGCGTTTAGATATGCCAAAACATTTCCAGTTTTGACAGCCTGTCCCTCAACCACATTTACACTTAATACATCTCCTGATGCTTTTGGCTTTAAATCCACTTGATTTGACGCGGAGATTTGGCCTGTACCTGAAACAGAATTAATAAGAGTGCCTTTTTGTACCGTTGATAATGAATATTTTACGACTGATGCTGGGGGATTTAGCTTTTGAAAAATAAAATAACCTGCACCAACTAGTACAACTACCACAATTCCAACGACTAGTTTGTGTTCTGTAATTTTTTTAATAAAAGCATTCATATAAAAATATTTTAAAAAATTATTTTCTTTCCGGCAATTCATGACGGGGTTGAAATTGTCCAAATCGACGGTGGACACCACGCTGAATCATTGGCATTTCTTCCGGATTGATTATTTGTAATTTGGAAACAGTAAAATCTTTACCATTACGAACACCAATAGCCATAACAAACATTCCCGGTGATATCGGCTGTGGTGGAAGCACAGAATTATCGGTCAAAATTATTTTTTCCAATGCTTGCGGAGTTTGAATGGTAATATATCCGTCACCAAATTCTACTATTCGTCCAACTATACCACGATTGCGCGCTTCCAAACCGTGCGCTAAAAATGGTTTAAACAAAAATCCACCAGGACGAGATTCGAAAGTGTCTTTTTCGATGTTTTCGGCAACATTGGTATAGGCCAAAATTATGCCGCCAACTATTATAAACCCAACTAACCCTACAGCTAAATAGCCAAAAGGTTTTTTATAATTGAAGTCAATTTTTTTAATAATAAATCCGGCCAACAGTCCCAAAACTATCAGACTCACAACCAATAAATATGGAAACGATTCCAAAAAAGCAAAGACTCCACTATTGCCAAAACTCAAATATGCCAAATTATCCGATGCTTTCAGATAAAATAAAACCAGATTGAAAAATAAAACCGCCAATAACACGGTTAGTACCAAAGCACTACGCAGTCCCAATTTTTCAGCTAAAAAAATATATTTGGAACGTAATTGTACTCGCCCGCTTTTGATCTCCGCCATGACTTTTTTTTCAATTTGATTTTTATCAGTCATATTATTTCTTTTCTAAAAATTCTTTTAAGGCGTTTTTGCCTCGCATGATAAGCGTGCCTACGGTATTGATGGGGATATGCAAAATGTCACTGATTTCTTCGTAAGATTTTTGTTCAAAAAAATATAATATTATCGGCTCACGATATTTTTCTTTCAAAAACGCGACCCCTTTTTCAATTTTGATTTTGGCGAAACCAATATCCGTATTTTTTTTCAAATCAATTTTTTCATCCACTATATCCAACTCATGCTCATCCAAAGAAATTTGTCCTCGGTTATTTTTTTTGATATGGTTGATGGCCTGATTATGGGCTATCCTATAAATCCAAGCGGAAAACTTTCTCTCAATATCAAAATCGTATAAATTTTGGTAAGTCCTAATAAAAACTTCTTGAAGGACATCTTCAAGCTCATCTGGATTTTTAATAAATTTACGTAAATAGTGAGTCAGTTTCAACTGGTAACGCCTGATTATCTCAGCGTATTTTTCCTTATCATGCTCTCTGACTTCCACTACCAGCTGTTCGTCGGTAAATTGATCAAGAGTCATATAACTATAATACAAGCGAAGAGTTTTTTTATTTCAAAATATCTCGATAGAATCGAGATATATTTTGTTCCGAGGCTTGGAATCGAACCAAGATAGACAGCTTCAAAGGCTGTTGTCCTACCTTTAGACGACCTCGGATCATACGCGGAGTTGGCGACGCATGGCCAAACCGCTAGATAATGTCGTGAGAATCAGTACACAAATAAACTGAACCCCAAACACATACAGGATATTCGAATTGTAGTAATTTGTCAAGGAGAAACCGTCGGTAAAAATTACTGACAAATATGGGTCGATAAAACTCAAAGCAAAATAAAGTAGGACTACAGAAACTATCAAGCTTAAAATAGAAAAAATAAGAGATTCCACTAAATACGGCCCGCGAATAAACCAATTGCTTGCACCGACCAAACGTTTGATTCCAATCTCGGATTTTTGAGTATGAATAGCACTACGAACTGTATTGAACACTATCAAGAAAGATATACCGGCAAATAATAATACCAATCCAGCTACCGCCTTTTCGGTACGGCTGGTGATGTTTTGAATTTTTTCAATCGCACTTTCGTGTTCATCAAAACTCTTTGCCTCGATCAGGTGTGAGTATTCGGGCACGCTCAACGCTTTGATAATTTTTTTATAATCCCCAGGTTCTTTGGTTTTAATCACCATGGTGGGACCAAAGGGATTTTTGTCCAATTCAGACAGCGCGTCCAAAATATCTTTGCTTTGACTGTGTCTTTGTTTGAAAGAGTCCAGCACCTCGTCTGCATTTTGCACCTTTACATTTACCACTTCCGGAAAAGCATTTACATATTTATTTATTTCCGCCACATTTTTTTCTCCGGCATCAGCACTGAAATATACACTAACATTTACCTGATCCTTTATGAGATTGACCGCTTCTTTTGTGATAATTTTTACACACCAAAGAGCGTTGACTGACAAAAGCATCAAAATTAAAATCAAAACGGTCATAAAAGATAAACCGAAATTTCTCCAAATATCTTGCAAAGCAAATTTTAATATTCTTCCAATAAATATCATATTACAAAATATATTTTCCGGCCTCTTGATCCAATGTCAAATGGCCGTCGTGCAAAGTAATCACACGGCGACGCAAGGCATTGACCACTTCACGATTGTGAGTTAACAAAACAATTGTAGTTCCGAATTCATTGATTTTTTTTAAAATCTGAATAATTTCCTCGGCATTGATAGTGTCTAGATTCCCAGTCGGCTCATCAGCTACTATAATTTTTGGTCTGTGCGCCAATGATCGAGCGATAGCGACACGCTGTTGCTCACCACCAGATAATTGCATTGGATAACGTTTGTGACGATCAGACAAACCAACGATTTCCAACAATTGTGGTACCACTTGCACGATACGGTGTTTCTTTTCGCCGGCTACTTCCAGAGCAAATGATACATTTTCATAAACAGTTTTTTGTGGTAACAGTTTATAATCCTGAAAAATCATACCAATCTGACGGCGCAAAAAAGGAATCTCATTTTTTTTGATATTGGTGATATCCCAATCACCTATTTTGATTCGTCCTTTGGTAGGATTTTCTTCGGCAATCAAAAGCTTGGTAAAGGTGGTTTTACCACTACCGCTTTGACCGATAATCGAAACAAACTCACCGGCTTTGATATGTAAACTGATATCACGCAAGGCGACTGAATTTGCTGAATATATTTTTGTAATACCTTCAACTGTAATCATAAAGATTGATATATTATAACACAGTTTTCAAATAATCAAAAATCTAGATATTGGAGCCATCTTCGGGAATCGAACCCGAGACCTTCTCGTTACGAGTGAGATGCTCTACCAACTGAGCTAAGATGGCGTGATATTACATCGAGCGGGATACGGGAATCGAACCCGCATCTTAGCCTTGGGAAGGCCACATACTACCACTGTACTAATCCCGCAACAAAATGAGGGCTTGTTGCGCCCTCATTTTTATTCAACTTATTTATTTAGATCTAGAAACGGATTGTGTACCTTTGCATACAATTTGAAGGTGGCAGTTTTTGCCAACTGATCCAAAAATGTTTCCGGGGTTAAGAAACGGAACAATATATGACGTGCGTGCACTTTTTCCGCTGAAACAGTTTTGCCTTTGGCGTCTTTTGTTTTTTCGATTTTTCTTTCTTCCAATTTTATAATGTGATAACCATATTCAGTTTGCACCAAATCCTGAGTGATTTCACTCGCCTTGAGCGCATATACCGCTTTTTCAAATTCCGGCACCATATCCCCTTTTCCAAACCAACCCAGATCACCGCCGTTGGCTTTGGTACCATCCTCACCGTATATTTTGGCTTCTTCAGCAAAATCTTTACCGGCTTTTATTTCATTTAGCACTGTCAACGCTTTATTGCGAATTTCTTCCTGAGCTTTTTGGTCACCTTGAATTTTTTCTCCGATTTTTTGTTGTAAAATAAAATTCTTAATTACTTTTTCTTCATACTGTGCATAAGTCCAACCATAGCGTTGTTGGATTTCTTTTTCAACTTCCGTCATATCTTTAAACTGTTTCAACAAACTGGCTTTTAGATCTTCTATATCTTTCGCTTCTACTTGTACACCGTATTTTATGGCCGCCTCTTTTACTAAAATATTATTGGCCAAACGCCACAAAACTTGATCCGACATTTGTTCGGCGGTCAAACCGGCAGCGTTACCTTGATTGGCTTTGTCGAAAGCAACCAACTTTTGAATTGCATGCACATCATCGACATAATTCGAATATAATATACTTTCGCCGTTGACCTTCAATACCGGTAGACACAAAATTCTGGCGACTGTCACGGTAAATTTATCGGTTGCCGCTTTTGCGTATACACGATAAATACCAACTCCGGTGGAAATTACGATTGCCGCTACCAAAATAGAAACCAAACCGGTTACAAACATTTTCATGTTTTTATTTTCGTCTGATGACTTATGTGTAGCCGAAACCGGCTCCTCCGCCACTGTTTTTTGTTGTTCCTCCTGAGGAATATTTTGTTCCATAGAATTAATTAATTATTATTTTTAAAAAAGAAAAATTTAAACCACTTTATTGGATTTTTAACATTAGACCATTTTACCAAATTCGGTTCCGGTTGTCCAATATCGTTTTTTGATGAACCACTGGGTATTACTGCCATTTTTTCCCCCGGTTTTAATAAATTTAGCTCTGTACGGGCTTTTTCTTCCACAAAAGCTTGGGATTGGACATGTTTAAAAATCTCCATTGTCTCCAATTTTTTGGCTTCCAAATTACCAACTTCTTCATGTAGTGTATTGATCTCACTACGAACTTTATACTCTTGATAATACGCCCGAATGTACGAAAAAATCAATAGCACCGCCAAGCCAAACAAAACCAGTAAAAACCAGCGCGAATAAAAAACATTTTTCCAATTTCCATTTTTCGATTCTGCCATAATCAAATTATACCACTTTTTTATTATTCTTCAATTTCTTGGTCGATTAACTTTAATTGTTCCTCAGTTAAATCGTGAATTTCACACAACTGCGCCTCATCTAAATCTGGAATTATATTTACAAATGCTTTATATACAGAATCCTGATCACGTAAATTTTTATTATTAACAAAATTATTTTTATGTTCCAGAATCAGATCCAAAATTCTTTGTGGATATTTAACCTGATTTAATTCCAATGACGCTTGTTCGTCATCAGTTTCAATCGTAACTGAACCGTAATTTAAAATATTTGGAAGAAAACCTTTTCTGCGAACATACACATCCACAATATCATTGAAATGTATTACGGATAAATATTCGTCGAACCAACCGACACGATTGACATTTATCAAGCGCTCTGTGGTAATAATTGAAAAATTTTTATTATTAAAATACCAAGTGCGAAAAATAATAAATAAACCGACAAACATCGCCAGTCCGTACAGTACATATCCCCAAGCACCTTGAGAAAACAACCAAAACATAAAAAATGAAGCACCGCTCAAAAATGCAAAGCCAAATAAGTATAACCAAAAATAAGTAAAGAAGAAAGCTTTAACAATCAAAATTATTTCTTCATTTTGTCTTAAATTAATTTTTTTGGCTAGCGACATAATGTTCTAAAATTTCTCTAGCGGCGGTACGATCATCCCAAGGAATTTTTTCTCCGTTGGCAATAGCGATATACGGCTCAGTTCCTTTGGCGGTAAGCACAACCACATCTCCGGATTTTGCCAAACTAAAAGCTTTTTGAATACCTTTGAAACGATCAATCACTACAAATAAATCCTGTCCTTCTTTTTTTCCGGACAATACCGCGCCTTGAGCCAACATCTGAGCAATCTGCATCGGGTCTTCATCAAAACAATTTACATCCGAAATCACAATATAATCACAAAGTTTGCCGGCGATCTCCCCCATTTTCGAACGCTTGGCAACATCTCGCCCACCACCATCAGAACCGATCAAAGCGATTATTTTGCCTTTGGAAATTTTTCTTAAAGTTGTAAACAGTTCGGTCAAACTCATTGGTTCGTGAGCGTAATCCACAACTACTTTAAAATCTTGTCCCGCGTTGATAAACTCCATGCGTCCATCTATTTTCGCAATTTCTTTCAAACCGTTTGCTATTTTTTCTTCGGAAATATTTTGAGTTTTGCCGACCGCTATGGCGGCCAAGGCATTGTAAGCATTGAAATCACCGACCAAATTTATATGATAATTTTTGTTATCCACTTTGAAACGCACCCCCAGCTCATCTGAAGACAAAATTTCTCCTTGTAAAACCTGTGAAACATTTGGGTTGGTTTTGGCATGCAAACTATAACCCACTTTTTTATCCGCCCAATATTTTAAATAAAATTCAGCGTTTTCATCATCTAAATTTACCGCGATAACTTTTTCAATTTTTTTATCATTTAAAATTTTGTGAGAATATTTTTTTAGAGCAGAAAATAATTTGCCTTTGTCCGCTTTGAGATTTTCAAAACCTCCGTGGCGTTCACTATGTTCGGTACCCAAATTTGTAAAAACAGCGACGTCGTAATGCAAACCATAATGACGATATTGCAAAATCCCTTCAGACGATGTTTCCACTACCGCATACTGACAACCGGCTTCTACCATCTCCGCAAGCATTTTTTGAATTTGCCCCAAACCAAGCATGGTCATTTTTTTATCATTGAGCCAACGTTTTTCACCGATTTGAAACTCAACCGTCGACATCAAACCGACTTTGTACCCACCGGCTTTCAATACTTCGGCAATAAATTTGCAGGTGGTGGATTTCCCTTTCGTGCCTGTAACTCCCACTACGATTAATTTACGCGCTGGGCGACAATAGTACCAATATGCCACCAAAGCAATTATTAGATGTTTTAGATTTTTGATTTTTTGCATAAAGCCCGATTTTAGTTTCTAATGGTAACTTCATAAACCACCTGCTCCAATTTTTGCAACGCTTGTTTGGCTTGATCAAATTTATTGCGATGATAACCGGTCAAATCCATATCCATCAATTCACCAATAATCTCTTCAGCGTATTCGTAACATTTTTTTGTTAGATCAAAATTACGAGCAGTGGCCGCCCGAATCGCATAACGACACAGCTCACCCGGTACATCACACAGACCGCTGATAAAAGCATCGGAATCCACCTCCACTACTTTTATTTTACCAACCGGTTTTTCGTGCACATAGCTATTGAACAACACCGCTTCGACATATTCTTCCAAAGCGGCTTTGTAAGACCCCTCACCAAACAAGCGTCTGTCTGCCTTGAATTTTTTATTCATTTCCAAAAGCAAGCCCTCAGCCAACTTCAGTCTTTCGCTACCACCTTCTTTATCATCGCGCTGGAGAGCAAAAATGGCCTTCTTAGCGTGTTGTTGAGCGTCACCTGACATCTTTATAACCTCACGTCTTTTTTGAGCATAGCTCAACAAATCTGACCTCACCGATTGAATATATTTCTTATCTAACATAAATTATCCACTTTAAAAGTTAAGGGCACTTGATTTTTTATTGATTTTATTATATCATTCTTTTTGTTGTTTTGTCTATGCAAAATATACCCTCCTTCGCCAAGGCTATGGCGGGCAAAATGGGCCGGTAGCTCAGCTGGTAGAGCAGATCCCTTTTAAGGATAAGGTCCCGGGTTCGAGCCCCGGCCGGCCCACTAGAAAAAATACTCCAACTTGTTGGGGTATTTTTGTATATAATTACGGCCGGGGCTCGAACAAAGGGGTGGTGGGGAAAGTATTTCCCCACATTGCTGAGGAAGGCTTGTGGAAACCCGAAGGTTTCCGCAGGAGGATCCGCCGACAGGCGGAGACGACGTTCGCGCCCCGGCCGGCCCACAAAGCAAAAACCCTCCGATTTGATTCGAAGGGTTTTTCTTTTTTATCTCTTTATTTCTCCGGACCAACATGCACACCTATTTTTGCCCCACCGGAAATTGATTTTCCAAAATATGTCAATTCCACATAAGGCGCATCTTTTTTGAGGGTGTATTTCTTTTTTATATCAAGCTTCAAAGCTATGTTGGTACTTTTGGCGCCAGTCATTTTCAACCAAACATAGTTGTTGTTATATTTAGTAACTTTAAATTGAAAAGCTACTCCACTATAAATAAATGATTTGTTGGTGCAAATAGTATAAACACCATCTACCCCTTTTTCATCAGTACAACTTTCACTGTATGAATCCTGCAAAGAAGTATTGGAATCTACTTTGAACAACGCCCTACCTTCGGCTCCGACACCAATATAAGTTATAGTCAAATATTTTCCCGGCTTATTGACAACATAGAAAGTTTCCGGAGTATTTAAAACCAAGTCTGCATCTTCTTCACTCAAGCCTGCGAGCTCTACATTGGCTTCCTCACCATCATTGCTAATCACTTTTATTTTTGTTCCACTCCAATAGTGATCAATAGCAAAACCATTACAAATCAAAACATTACTATTTCCAGATTTTATATCACTACAAGCTGGCAAAGGTTTGGTGGTTGGAGAGGAAGTGGCGGTAGTGGCGTAGGAAAAATTTACATAATCAGACCACTGGCCGGTAAAGCCATTTGGAAACATTGGTAAAACTCTAACTTTAAATTGACCGTCTCCCCATAATGGCGCAGTTTGCAAAGTGTTGGAATAAGTTTTCCATTTCATAACCGCTGACCACAATGGTTGAGAACATTTTTCACAAGCTACTTCTACTTGATATTGGTTGGCATTATCTACTTTTTTCCAAATTAAATCCACAATTCGTGGGTAGTTTGTAAGAATAGAACCATTGTCTGGTGAAGTAATTGTGGTTTTGGCCATTTCATCAACCCACGGAGTTTTGTTATCATCACTTTTTGGTTTAGCCAAGCAAGTTCCATCCGCACAACCATATGGACATTTGTACCACTGAGTATGAACATAATTTTTACCACTGGCAGAACTGCAATGTGTTTCAGCTATAAAATTTCCTGACACTTTATTTTTATCACCAATATATATACCACAAGAATCAGGATACACATCATAAGCTCCGGTTAATTCATCGTTACCGGTAGCGATACCAAAAACATTGTAATTTAATTTGTCGGTTTCTGTACATTTGGCATTTGGAGTAGCAACTGGTTTAATTTTGCACGCTCCTTTAAAACAACCATAATCGCATTTGTACCACTGGTCATGAACTTTGCCATAAGAACAATTTTTTTCATCAATATAAGCACCCTCGGATTTTCCTGAATCCCCAACATAATTTCCACAACTATCTTCAAAAGTACCTTTGGATAAACCATTTTCTGATTGACCGGTGGCGTTACCAAATACATTGTAATCCAAGCCTTTATCACTTTCACTACAAGCTGGAGTTTCGACGGGAGTTGGAGCCGTCATTTTTAAACAAGCGCCATTTTCACAACCGTTTTCACATTTATACCACTGGGTATGCACATAGCCATTGGAACAATTACGTTCAGCTATATATGAGCCTTTTTCTTTATTTAAATCACCTACACTGGCACCACAACTATCATTTACTGTAGCTATCGAAGTTGAACCCTCAATAATACCAGTCGCCCAACTGGAAGTGTAATAATCTAATCCACTATCGCCTTCCGTACAACTAATTTTGGTGGCGGTTGCAGAGTCATCACAAGGTTTCCAATTTACATAATATTCAGTATCTGAAGTACATTTCATGGTATAAAACTGATAACCATACTCGGTTTTTCGACAAGCGGTCGTCAAAACATAAGTAGAATTATCTCTTGTTATCTGAATATCGTTGCCAACTTGTACACATTTGGTCACAGCTACTGGATTCCCACCAACATCTGGCAAAGCATACGTAGCCACTGGCACTGCCAACAAAAAGGCAAATACCACTAACGAAAGAAAAATTTTCTTCATAATTAGTTTAGATTATTAATAAATTATATTTTTATTATAGCACACGACCTACCAACCGATCAATCGTACCAGTGATTTCTTCCGGTTTGGCTATTGGCATTACATTTGTTATTTTTTTACCCAATCTTCTTTTTTCGATATCATCGGCCAACAACTCTTTGATCAGTTTGGCTAAATAATTTCCATCGGCTGTACGCTCATCAACAAAAATAGCCGCTTTTTCATCCGCGATAAATTTTACATTATCATATTGATGACCGGGTTTCGGGATTAAAATAGCCGGTTTGGACAAAGCCGCAATCTCACTAATCGATCCAAAACCACCGCGTGAAATTATGACATCAGCAATCGCATAGGCATCGGCCATTTCGTCGGTAAAAAATTGGTAGTGATGATAAAAATCAAAAAATTTTGAAGCGTGATCGACTAATTCCTGAGTCCGTTCTTTGCCTGAAAGATGAATTATTTCACAAACTCCTTGAAGGTGCGAAATGGATTCCACCACCAACTGATTTATTCTAAAAGATCCGGTACCGCCACCCATCGCGAAAATTACCGGCAAATCCGAATGAATATTGAATCTTTTTTTGGCACACTCTTTATCTCCTTGTAAAATTTGGGAACGAACCGGGTTGCCCAGCCAGACGGTTTTGTCTTGATTGAACTCGGGTAGATTTTTTTTCAAAGCTACCGTAATCGTATCAGCAAATGGAGCCATCAGTTTGTTCGCCAAACCAATTTGCCAGTCTTGTTGGTGAATCCATTGTGGAATACCGAGCAATGCCCCCGCCCAATGCAAAGGCACACTCACAAATCCACCGGCAGAAATCAAAAGATCCGGCTTTTCTTTCATTAAAAAAAAGAATGATTGAAAAAATCCAATCACCACTAAAAAAATATCAAAAATATTCCAAATGGAAAAATATCGGCGCCATTTTCCGGAAGTCAACGCAACAAATCTAATTTGATTTTTTTCAACAAATTCTTTTTCAAGACCATTTTTGGTACCAACCCAAACAAATTCAGTATCCAGATATTTTTGAGCATAAACCTCCGCCACCGCAAGTAACGGCGTCACCGGCCCCAACGTTCCCCCACCAGAAAAAATAATTTTCATAAATATTAAAGAGAGAGGAAGAATCCCAGTCGGTTATTTTTTGCGGGTTATGAGCCGAGGCTCATCCTTTCGACCTCGCGGTCGAAAAAAGCAAAAAAATAACCGACTGGGATGATAAAAACTAGTAATCCTTTAGTTTAGAGATAAGATCAGAATGTTGAATTTTTTCCAGTGCTTTTGCTTCAATCTGACGAATACGTTCACGCGTCACCCCAAATTCCTGACCCACTTCCTCCAAGGTATGCGTAACCCCATCCCCCAATCCAAACCTCATTTCCAAGATTTTCTGCTCACGTGGAGACAAAGATTTGATTGCCTCTTTGACATAGTCACGCAACAATTGCAAACCGGCCGCACGATCCGGTGAAACATTTTTGACATCTTCAATAAAATCACCGAGTTGAGTATCTTCATCATCATCACCAACAGAAACATCAAGCGATACAGTATCCTGCGAAATTTTTATAATATGATTAATTTTTTCCACTTCTTCACCCATTTCAGCTGCTAATTCTTCCGGGGTAGGATCACGTCCCAAATCCTGAGTAAGACGACGCTGTACTTGTTGAAAACGATTGATTGTTTCCACCATATGCACCGGAATACGAATAGTGCGCGACTGATCAGCCAAAGCACGAGTGATCGCCTGACGAATCCACCAAGTAGCATAAGTAGAAAATTTGTAGCCTTTGCGATGATCAAATTTTTTCACCGCTCTAAACAAACCGATATTTCCTTCTTGAATCAAATCTAACAGAGACAGGCTTTTACCAACAAATTTTTTGGCAATCGAAACTACCAAACGCAAGTTGGCCTCAATGATTTTTCGCTCGGCCGCTTTGTCTCCGCGTTCTTTTCGTTTGGCCAAAGATACTTCTTGTTCGCCAGTCAATAGTGGAATTTTTCCAATTTCACGCAAATACATTTGGATTGAGTCCGAAGAAATTTCTCCCAAATCAAAAGGCACATCCATATCCGGCTGTTCACCTTGAAACTCTTTCAAAACTTCTTGATTTTGTTGTTTGACTCCCAAAATACTTTGATTGGACTCCACCACACTGACACCATTTCTTTCGATCGCATCCAAAAAACCTTCATAGAGATCCAGATACAACTCCGGTCGCTTCATCAGCCCCAACATTTCCACGTCGGTAATAAAACCACGATGTCTACCTTTGTTTATCAATCTATAAAGATCATCGTTGGTTGGTTCAACTTCCGGTTCTGCTTCTGCAACCAGCGCTGTTCTTTTTTGTAAAAATTTTCCTTTTTTAAAAGGTTTTTCTTTTGGTAATTTAAAAATTTTCTTGCCGGCTATTTTGGGCGCTGGTTTACCAACCGTTTTATGCGCCACTTTTTTGATCACCACTTCCTTTTTTTTAAACAACTTAACAACCGATTTTTTAATTGGTTTGATGTGAACAATTTTTTTTACTAATATTTTTTTCTTCGGTTGTTTTACCTTTTTTTGCATAAAATCTATAACTAATTAAATACTTTGAAGTTCGATTAATAATTTTTCCATCTGTTGTTTGTCCGGATTTTTTTCAGCTGAAACCAACGCTAATTCTTGACCGATTTGTTTTCTTCTTTTTTTTGACCATTCATCTTTTATTTGCACTATCAATTCGGCCAACTCATCTTTAATCGAATCTTCTTCAATATTTTCCACCTGAATTTGGGCGATCATTTTTAAATTCTCAAAATCATCTTTGGATTCTGATTCATCAAAAAAACTTCGCCAAACTTCAACAGTATTGGCTTGGTTAGTATTATAATGTTTTTTTATGATTTCGTAAAGGTGTCCATAAAAACTCCCCTGCCAGCAACCGTCTTTTAAACCTGACCACAAAGAATTGATATATTGCGGAGAAAAAATCAAAATCATCAAAAATCTTTTTAACAACATGTCCAATCTATCCAAATCCGCCGCGCTTTTACTGTTTTCTTTATCTTTATTCTCTAGATTATTTTTTTTGTTTTTGTCAAAACGTTTTATGTCATCTCTCAACACCGACGTGTCCGTACCCAATCTTCCCGCCAACTCTTTTAACCAGTAGTCTCTTTCGACTGCAAACGGGATTAAATTGATAATCGGCAAAAGTTCATTGGCAATTTTTTGCTTGGCTTTTGGTTCAGAAGTATTTTTATTTAAAAAAGCCATTTCGAAAAACCAATGTAATACATCATCGGAATTTTTTACCGCCAAAAACCATACCTCCGGATTTTGTTTCAAACATTCATCGGCATCTTTTCCTTTTCCTTCCGGAATACGAATCGCTTTCACATTCAATCCCTCACCTAGAGCGATATCTATTCCGCGCTTCGCCGCTGCCACTCCGGCCGAATCACCGTCAAACGCCATGGCGATATTGTTGGAATAGCGTTTGAGTAATTTTATTTGTTCTAGAGATAGAGCCGTACCGGAAGATGCCACCACATTTTTCATCCCCGCCTGATGACAAGCGATCACATCCATTTGCCCCTCTACTAATACAACCAGATCCTGTGCTTTTATTTCAGTTTTGGCTTTGTCCAAACCATAGATCACTCGCGACTTGTCATAAACCAAAGTTTGCGGTGTGTTTACATATTTTCCGCCACTATTTTCGGTCTCTACCAAAACTCGTCCGGTAAAACCAACTACATTTCCATGCACATCCCAAATCGGAAACATTATTCGTCCGCGGAAACGATCGTAAAATCCTTGTCCGGCGCGCGCCACATCTTTTTTTATTACCAAACCGGCCGCCACCAAATCATCGACTCCGATTCCTTTTTTTAAAAAATATTTTGTTAATAAATCCCACTGATCCGGGATAAAACCAATTTGCCATTTTTCGATTGTTTCTTTTTTCAAACCACGTTTTTCCAAATATTCACGCGCACCTTTGGCACCTTCCATCTCAGTCAAAATATGATGAAAAAAATAAGCCGCCTTTTGGTTGATTTCCAAAATGCGATTTTTTTGACTTTTATCTATTTCACTTCGATAGTTATCTATTTTTACCCCGGCGCGATCAGCCAATAATTTCAAAGTTTCAGGAAAATCCAGCCCCTCCATCTCTTGTACAAAAGAAAAAATATCTCCACCTTTTCCGCAATTACTAACTGCAAAATTCTCGGTCAAATACGAATGATCTTGTGATACGGTCAGATTAAAAACTGGCCCTTCAAAACTAGAACTTGTAATTTTTTTAATCGGATAGATAACAAACTTAGTCTCGCCATCCACCAGCCAATCCGTATATTTCGCTTGGACATCCTCGTACCACATTACATGGTATGACTTTTTATGATGGACTCCACGCTTATCCGTTTTTTCTTGATGTTGAAAAATACTAGGGATAATATTCAATCTCAACAATATTTCCTTTAGTTGAAAAACTAAACTGTGTGATATCGTACTAACACTCCTATAATCAGGTCTTGATTTTTTACCACCTTTACTATTATGTCCGTCCCCTCGAAATATAGCTTCCAACAATATCCTTTGTTTACTAAAAGGCAGATACTCCCAACCATAAGGGATATGTTTATTGGCCGCGCCTTTGCCACATAAATTTTCAAAAATATTTGCTAAATTTGAATTACAACATGTTATTTCCAATCCAGTTTTTTTACCAGAACGTTTATGAATTGAAGCATTAATATTAAAAATGTTTTTACATAATTCAACAATATCCTGTGCGAATACCGGTTCATGACTGCCAACACTAAATCTTATATATCCACGATGATTACTACCTTCGGCTATCCAATAACCCACTAATTTCAAAAAATCTTCGTTAATTTTTATATATTTAGGTAGCGCAAAAATCTTTTTGCCGACATTTTTTTTACCACGATTAAGATAATCAAAAAGTTTAATTCTATTAATTTTAATTACTTTATCAACGACAGGATACAATAAATAATCATTCAATTTTAATTCGCCAGCGGAAATTTCTTCTATTTTATAACCTCTAAAAAATTTATGCGGGCAATTTTGTTTGCATTGTTTTTGGCACAATCTAGTCGCTCTTGATTTCTGTATACAATTCTTAGTTCTAACACAAAACACTTTGTGATCATTTGTAATTTTTACTGGCATGTTTGATTTACGAATATATATTTGTCTTAACCCTCCCGAATAATTTCTAATCAGAGCACGAACAACATTGCATAACTGTCCTTTGTGAGTATAAACAGAATCACCCACTTTAATATCCTCTATTTTGGTATGTCCACATTTAGTACGAATGAATGTTCCTGCCGGAAAACAACCAAAACATTTCCAAATTTGCTTTTCGGAATTGACCATGAAAGACGGCGTTTTTTCCTTGTGAAAAGGACACGGCGCTTTCCAATAAATGCCAGCTTTTTTGAGTGGCACATATTCTTGGATGGTCTGCACAATGTCAAGTTTTTCTTTGATGAGTTGAGTATCAGCCATATACCATTAATTTAACACTGTTTACTATAAAAAACAAGAGCAGGTCCAAACCAAAAACGAACGCTTAAATACTTGACAAAAGTGAGAAAAAATGATAGGTTTGGCCCATCCTCAGACGAGTGTTTGGAGGAAGTTCTGCATACCAACGCAGAATCTAGTTCCCTGACAATTCACAAGGCAGGAAAAATACATGCTTCCCAGTTTTCACTTGACCGACCTGTTCTTTTGGGTCGGATTTCTTTTCCTTTTGCTCTTCGCGGGATACCATCTCATCATCTCCTGGCTTCGACGAGTGGATTCTTTCTCGAAGATCCAGGGAGACGTGAGTGTTGAACGGACAATCCGTCACTTCCTGCGACCGGCCATCCTGACACTCCTAGCTATCACTGCGCTCATTTGCGTCACCATCGGCCAGGGCTCGCAGGCGAGCACGCAGAACGCCTCGCTCAATCCCGAGATGAAGGTCCGCGACGACTTCGTCAAGGCACAACAGGAGGAAGCCAAGACGGTGACCCCCAAGACTGTGCCAGCGATGGAAGCCGAACGGAAACAGGTGGAGGAGACAAAGCGCAAACAGGCGGAGGAAGATGCGCGACGTCGCCAGGAACAGTCCGGCGAGGCGCTCAAGAACTTCCGCCAGCGAGTCATGGAGCGTGGCATCAATCCAACGGACATCACCACACCGTAGCACAGAGCTTCGGTTCGGGTTTCCGTTTTTCAAGACAAGAGGAGAATTCAGATGAAGAGCTTTTCGATTCGCGCCGCAATCGCACTGATGGCGGCAATCACTCTCTCCACCCTCGCCGGCTGTGAGGGCTGTACCGGACGGGTTCCGGGCGGCTACGTCGGCATGGTCATGACCCCGAGCGGGTTTAACGGGGACATCCTTGCTCCCGGCAATCACTCCTGCTACGGCAAAGACAGGATGTACCTGCTCGAAGTGAGCGACACCCAGAAGGCCGTCGAGATCAACCAGTTGACCACCGACAAGATCAACTTCAAGGCGTCCATCGGAGTGCTTTTCTCGGTGGATCGTGGCAACAAGCAGGCGATCAAAGACGCGTTCGACAACCTCACGGCGGTGCAAACGGCCGACGCGAAGGTGTTCGTAATCTCCGCCGAGTATCTTTTCAAGACCTACGTCATGGCGATTGCGGACGAGCAGGGAAGAAAAGTATATTCAAGATACGAATCTTCAGAGGTGGTGTCCAACCGCTCGAAGATTGTCGAGGAGGTCCGAACCGGAGTCGTGACGGCCTTCCAGAACGGCCTAGTCAAGATCAAGCAGGTCACGGTCAACAACGATGACTTTCCGCACGACGTGAATATGTCTTGGGAGGCGCGTGCCAGGAAGATCATCGACACCGAGACCGAAAAGGCCGAGCAAACCCGACAACTGATCATCAAGAACAATGAGTTGGCGCTGGAGACACTCAATTACCAGATCGACTTGGTCAAGGCGGCGAACGTCGCCGACTCGAACAAGATCATCGGCTCGTCCATCACGCCCGAGTATCTGGCATACCAACAGATCAAGGTCATGGGCGACGCGGCCAAGGGTCCGAACAACTGGGGATTCATCCCCTTCACGGACTATGCCAACGGCAAGGTCAACGGTGGCCCGGCCGACCGCCTGACAAGCAAAGGTCTGGTCGACGCCGAGCTGATCAAGAGGATTCAGGATGCGCGCCAGAAAGGCGCCGACGCCAAAGCCCAACAGGACAAGGCCAAGGCACCCACGGCACCGCCTCCCGCCGATCCTCCGGCGGCCGCTCCTGCCACTCCGTAGATACTACACTCACCCTCGCCAGCTATCAGGCGTAAGATAGCCGACGAAGCTCTTTCCCACCAATACGCCCGGTGACGCGTAAGCGTTCCGGTTCATCCGCCCTGTGCATTTTGTTGGCACGGGGCAATCACAAAAGACACCATTTCAAATGATGTCTTTTGTTTTTATTTATAATTTTATTTTTTTCTGTTTATAACCCTCTAAAATTTTCTGAATTTGTTTTTTGAATTCAGGTAAATCGCTTTTTACGGTTTTCCAAACTACGAGATCATCTATTTGAAAATATTCATGTATCATTTTATCTCTCATAGTCTTGTGTCTTGCCGGATAATAAAAACTTTTCTTTGTTTAAATCGGCCACATAACTTTCCACCGCCTCAATGCTTTCAAAAATGTGTTCTAAATAAATTACAGGGTCTTTGCGCATATTAAAATACTCGCACTAAATCTTTGTTAATATACGGTTTTAATTTTTTATCCACCGAACGAAAAGTAATCACATCAAATTTACGGCCAACTTTTTCTTCCAAAGAATTTTTTAAATTTACAAAAGCAAATAGGCCAACTTCTTTTTTGAAATCCACCAATAAATCTACGTCACTGTTTTTTCTTTCTTCTCCACGCGCGAACGAACCAAAAATAGACGCCCTTTTTACTTGGTGCTTTTTTAAAATCGGAATTATGGATTTTTTTATTTTTTGGCAGGTTGTCATATGTTTGTATATTACCATACCAAAACAGATGTGTCTATATTTTTTTATTCTCTACGCAATGCCTCAATCGGATTCAAATTCGCCGCTTTTTTGGCGGGATAAATTCCGAAGAGCAAACCGACAAAAGCGGAAAAACCCAATGACAATAAAATGGATGAAATTGGTATGGAATACACCCAAGAAAAATTATAATAGATTGCAATCCAATATACTAAAAGAGCTAATATCGCGCCCAAAGCAACTCCAACTACTCCGCCTAACAATGTCAAAGTAATCGCCTCGCTTAAAAACTGAAACAAAATATCTTTATTTTTCGCGCCTATCGCTTTGCGCAAACCGATTTCAAAAGTACGCTCGGAAACCGAAACATACATAATATTCATAATTCCCACCCCACCGACTAACAAAGAAACACAAACCAAAGCAACTAATAAAAAGGTCAGACCATTGATTACACCGGACAACATATTCATCGCTTCTTCCATTGTGTTTACCGCAAAATCATCTTTATTTGGATCAGTTATATCATGATTGGCGCGAATTATTTCTTCCAAATCGGTAACGGTATTTTTTATTTCATTTTTATCTTTGGCGCGCATAATAATCTCACGCACATAATCTATTCCCAAAATTCTTTTCTGCATTGTTTTGGTTGGAATATACATCACATTGTCCATATCCATTCCAAAAATCGCGCCCCGTTTGGCGGCAATACCAACTATTTTGAATGGTTTTCCTTTTATATATACTGATTTTCCAACCGCGTCATCCTCTCCAAACAATGCGTCTTTGGTAACAGCGCCGATCACCGCCACTTGTGACAAAGAATTTTCTTCATCTTCGGTAAATAATCTGCCGGCAGATAAATTAAAAACTTCCACCTCTTGTAAATTTGCGCCTTCACCCCAGAGTAATGTGGTTTTGGTTGCTTGATTGTATTTCACCACCGCTTGACCAATTACCATACCATACGCGGCGGCGATATTTGGATGTTTTCGAACATCATCAATATCCTTATCTTTTAAAGAAGTGATAGTGATACCGGTAGATTGTCCCATCGCATTTTCATTGGAAGTTTTTTTTGTTGAAGGAACTTTTGTTTCAATAGTTATTGTATTGGGAGAATAAATTTCCAGTTGACCCAATACCAACTTGTCCAAACCTTTTCCAGCGGCCATAATGGTAATAACAACCGCGATTCCAATAGCAATACCAAGCACAGTCAAAAGAGTGCGTGTTTTTTGCGCTTTTAAAGATGATATAGCGAGTTGTAAATTTGTTTTTAAAAACATATTTTATTCATAACGCAACGCTTCAATCGGATCCAATTGGCTGGCGCGTCGCGCCGGTACAATACCAAAGATCAAACCAATACCGACAGATACAACACACCCTACCACAATCGCCGAAATAGAAATCGCAAAATCCCAATCATATCCCATATTCTGCGCCACTTTGGCCACAATATACGAAATTAAAATTCCTAAAATAATTCCGATAATTCCACCGATAAAAGTAATCCCAATGGATTCAATTAAAAACTGCTGAACGATATGACGATTTTTCGCGCCCAAGGCCTTTCGCAAACCAATCTCACGCGTGCGTTCTTGCACAGCCGCCAACATTATATTCATAATCCCCACACCACCGACCAACAATGCAATAGAAGCCACGGCGGCGAGGAAAAATTTTAGAGCATTGGTAATTTTCGTAATTGCATCCAAACTTTGCGCCATAGAACGAACCGAAAAATCATCGTCTTCCGGCCGATCTATTTTGTGTCGTTCACGCAAAATCACATTTGCCTGATCCATCGCGTCATCTATATGATCGGCACTATCCACTTTCAAACGAGCAAAAGAAATATAATCAATACCCAACAAAAGTTTTTGCGCTGTGGTTATGGGAACAAAAATTTGATTATCCTGATTTTGCATACCGGAAGATCCGCGCGCGGCCATCACGCCGATAATATTAAAAGAAGTTTTTTTGATTTTTATTTGTTGGCCGATTGGATCTTGATCATCAAATAAATCTTTTGCGGTTTGACTGGCTAACACCGCTACTCGCGCGGAACCTTTGTCTTCATCATCGGTAAAAAAACGACCACTGGCGACTTTGGCGTCTTCTACTTCCGGCAACGCCGCGTTCACACCAACAAAAGTGGTGTCGGTTTTTTGATCACCCCACACAACAGTATCTGTACCTTTTACATATCCGGTTGCCGCAATAAAATGTGGATATTCTTTGAGCAGTGCTTCAATATCATCTTCTTTCAACGAGGTGATAAGCACACCCATCACCGAAGCGGGCGGGCCTTTTTCGTCGGATTTTCCCGGAAGCACGCCAATTAAATTTGAGCCCAAACTTTTTACTTGATTGATAATCAAGCTCTGCGCGCCGGCACCGACCGACATCACGATAATCACGGCCATCACGCCGATAATAATCCCAAGCATCGTCAAAAACGACCGTATTTTATTACGACCGATTATGTGCCAGACGCTATGGATGTTTTCGGCGAGGTTCATGTAATTATTTTATTAGATCCTCGGCGCCGTCGGCCATTAGGCGGTCTTTAACTTTTTCGTCACTGCTTATTTCTCCGTCTTTTATTCGCAAAATTCTTTTGGCGTGATCGGCGGTGTATTTTTCGTGTGTTACCAAAATTATAGTATGACCTTCTTTATTTAATTTTTGCAAAATTTTCATTACTTGCAAACCGGATTTACTGTCTAAATTTCCGGTTGGTTCATCGGCAAAAATTACCGAGGGATTATTCACCAATGCGCGCGCGATTGCTACGCGCTGTTTTTCACCACCAGATAATTGGTTTGGTTGATAATTTTCACGATGTGATAATCCTACCGCGGCCAGCGCTTCTTTGGCGCGCTTGCGACGATCCTTGGCAGAAACATTGGAATATACCAAAGGCAATTCCACATTTTCCAAAACTGTGGTGCGAGGTAAAAGATGAAATGCTTGAAATACAAAACCAACTTCACTCCCGCGCATATCGGCCAACTCATCATCGCTTAAAGTACTGACATCACGGCCATTAAAAACAAATTTTCCACAGCTGTGCTTATCCAAAAAACCCAAAATATGCATTAGGGTAGATTTGCCGGAACCAGACGGTCCCATTATCGCCACGAATTCCCCTTTTTCTATTGTGAAATTCAAATGATGCAAGACTTTGGTGGTCAAGTCCTCATTAACATAATCTTTACAAAGATCTGTTATTTCTATTAATGCCATATTATTTTGCGTTTGGATCTTTGATGCTTAAAATAACATCTTGGCCTTCTGTTAGACCTTCCACAATTTCTACTTTTCCATCATCAGCTTTCAAACCAATTTTTACTTCTACATCTTTTTCTTTTCCATTCTCCAAAACTTTTACATATTTGCCACTGTTTGTGCGTAAAGTTCTAAATGGAATATATAATACACTTTGTCGAGTTGCGCCTTTTACTATCACATTGGCAGTCATACCCGGTTTAACTTCTTTGTCGGTTTTATCCAAAGATACCGTCACTTTGTAATACACTACATCTTGAATTTCTGTTGAAGCTAATTCAATTTGAGTAATTTTTCCGGTAAATTTCACATCATTACCAAAAGCGTCCAAAGTTATACCAGTAGTATCACCAACTTTTATTTTTGAAACATCGGTTTCTGGAATATCCACTTTTATCTGATAATTTGGCGCCAACACATTCATAATAATATCTGCCGAAGTAACATTCTCACCAATTTTTTTATTTATTTTTGTCATTACTCCATCTATCGGTGATCGCACAGTGGCTTTATCACGATTGGCAATAGCCTGTGTCAAAGCGGCACGATATGATGCAATATCCACTTCACGCGGAGGGTTTTTGGCGTCATTTAAAGCAGATTGAGCTTTGTTTACTATTGCCTGATAAGACACATAACTATTTCGCGCGGTAATAATCGCATGTGCTTCATCGACAATGGTCGCATACTTCGTAGACAAAGTTGTGCGTGTAGTTTGAATACTGGTTTTCATCGCATCTAGAGCTGTTTGGGTTAGAGTGCCGGAAGGTGGGGTCTTGTCCAGAACACCGGAAACATAAAACAAACAATCTTTCATCGCCAACATCGCTTCCTCTGATTTTTCAACCGCCTTATCGATATCCGTGTGTGAAGAATTCTTGGTGATAGAGTTCGCTACCGTGTCAAAATCAGTTTTAATTTGTTTGGCTACCAAATATTGACTTTTTGCCGGATTCAAATAACTATAATCATAAATTGATAAATAACTTTCAAAACTATCGTTAGCAAAACTATTATCAATTCCCAAAACGTTATCCGCCGCGGTTAGCGATGTGGATAATACAATTTGTACAGACTGCAAACTAACCACCAAATCATCATAGGCATTTTGAACCAATTTACTATCTTCAATACCATCACCGGTTCCCTTAGCTTGCATCAAATCATTTTTGGCTTTCTCTAGAGCAGACTGTAATTGCGCAATATATTCAGGTGTATTTCCGGCGAGTTGTTTGTTTAAATTGGCGTTTGCTTGCTCCACTGCCGCATTCAAATCCGCCGCTCTCAAATTCGCCAACACCTGTCCGGCTCTGACAGTTTGACCTTCTTTGGCGTATAAATTCTGAATAATACCGGAAATTTCAAACCTCAAAGGCAAGTCCTGCGCTGATTCGATTTTTCCTGTTGCATCAATGGTTTGAATCAGATCACCACGCGTTACTTTGACAGTCTCATACACCGGTGGCGCGTTCTTTTTTTGGTATTGACTATATCCAAAATATCCGGCGATGGCGATTATCACCAGAATAAAATAAAAACTTTTTCTCTTGAATATACTCATATATATTATATTAATTTTTTTCCCAAGGTTGGGCGGAATTTAAAAATTTATCTTTAATTTTAAAAAAATATTCTTTGGCTTCACTGTAATCATTTTTTATTTTTCCATCCAAAATCGCTTCCTCAATCGCTTCTTTTATTTTACCAATAGTTGGCCCGGATTTCAACCCACATGCTTTCATAATTTCGTCTCCTCTAAACGGTGACTGAAAAGCTCGTAGTTTATCGCGCTCCAACACTTGGGCAATCCGTTCTTCGAGGTGGTCGTAATTTTTTAAACGTTTTTCTTTTTTATTTGGATTGCCGGTCGTAATATCACTACGCCCCAAAATTAACAAGTCGTCAATTTCATCTCCCAAGCTCACTATCAAACGCCGAACGGCTGAATCGGTAATACCTTCATCCATCAGGCTTATCGGCTGTTGATGCCAACGTACCAGTTTGGCCAAGTAAGCGGTTTTATCATTGGCAATGCGCAATCGTTTACACAATTTTATAACAATTTTTTCTCCAAAAAATTCATGGGCGTGAAATGTCCAACCAATACCGCTGGCAAATCTCTTGGTTTTTGGTTTTCCAATATCGTGAAACAAACCGGCCAAACGCAACCAAATATTTTCACTGCGCAAGGCAATATTGTCCACTACTTTAAAAGTGTGGATTAAATTATTTTTGTGTTGATGTCCAAAAACTTCTTCTACTCCATCGAGAGCGACCACTTCCGGTAAAATAATATCCAACAATCCGGTTTGAAACATTAAAACCAAACACACCGACGGAGTTTTGACCGCCAACATTTTCAATAATTCTTCCTGAACACGCTCAGCGGAAATTATTTTCAAACGCTCACAGTTTTTGTGAATTGATTCCAAAGTTTTTTTATCAATTCCAAATTCCAACTGACCGGCGAAACGAATAGCTCGCAACATTCGTAGTGGATCGTCGCTAAATGTAATATCTGGATCTAGCGGAGTACAAAGAATTTTATTTTGTAAATCTTTTTGTCCATTGAACGGATCAACTATTTGACTAATTATTTTTTTGACAGATGGCTTCAATAATCCCGCAAACGCCAAGACCGGCACGGCCATCGCGTTGACCGTAAAGTCACGTCGAGATAAATCATTTTCCAAAGTAGCGGTTTGAACTTTTGGTTTACGCGAAGTAGCTTCGTAATTTTCTGATCTCGCTCCGGCAAATTCTACGACTGTTTGTTTTTCACCCTCTCCCAACACATATCTGGCGGTATCAAAATCTGGAAATTCCACCAAACTGCCCGACATTTTCATAAAAACATCAAATTTTTTGGCGAATTCCAAACCACTGCCAACTACCACAAAATCTATATCCTTTTTTTGTTCTCTTCCCAAAATATAATCACGCACAAAACCACCAACCGCATAAACCGGTGTTTTTTCTTTTTTGGAACAGGTGTTGATTTTCTTTATAATTTTAAATACTTCCATAATTGACTAAACTGATTTGTTACGACCAGAACGCTTTTCTGCGGTTTCTTCGGTAATCAATTTTTCTTTAAGCAATTGTTTGATAGAATTTTCCATACTCACCATACCATCTTTGGATCCGGTTTGAATGGAAGATTTAATTTGATTGGTACTGTTTTCTTTGATCAAATTGGCCACACCCGAAGTGTTGACCAAAATTTCTCTGGCCGGAACACGACCACCATCTGTGGATGGCAATAACTGCTGAGCGACCACTACTTTCAAAACTGCGGATAATTGAATCAAAATTTGTTTTTGTTTTGATCCCTCAAACACATCGACAATACGCTCCACCGCTTCAGCCGCACTACTAGTATGTAGTGTAGATAACACCAAATGCCCGGTCTCCGCGGCGGTCAAAACTGTAGCGATGGTTTCCGGATCACGCATTTCACCAACCAAAATCACATTTGGATCCTGACGCAAAACGTGTTTTAGAGCGTTAGCAAAAGAATTTGTATCGGTACCAACTTCACGCTGTTCAATTAAACATTTTTTATCTTCAAACAAAAATTCGATTGGGTCTTCGATTGTGACGATATGCGCTTTACGATTTTTATTTATTTCTTCAACGATAGATGCTAGGGTGGTAGATTTTCCACAACCGGTCGGGCCAGTTACCAAAACCAAACCATCCAACATGTTGGATACTTCTTTTAAAATCGGTTCAAAACGTAAATCTTCCGGGCTGGGAATAACAGCCGGAATCAAACGCGCGCTCAACCCGATAACATCTTCTTGGCGATGCAAATTCACACGAAAACGCACTTCGTCTTGTTCGTAACTAAAATCCAATTCTTTTTCTTCTTCAAAACGATCTTTTTGTTCTTTATTGATTAATTCTTCAAAAACAGATACCTCCAATTCTTTGGCATTGAGTGGTTTTTGGTCTATTTCTTTTAATTCGCCTTCTACTCGAATCATCGGCAGTTCATTGCCAACCAAATGCAAGTCTGACGCTTCTTCTTTTATTGCTTCTTTAAAGTATTGTTTAATACTCATAAAAATAAAATAATAACTAAAAATAGCTTAATCCGCTAAATTAAGTATATCATTAAAATTAAAACTTGAAAAGCGCAAAAAAGTGTGCTACGCTGAGGTTGACAACCCGCCGTCGCTCCTTCGGAGCTATGGCGAGGCGAGGACGGGCTGTAGCGCAGTTGGTAGCGCGCGTGGTTCGGGACCACGAGGTCGCAGGTTCAAATCCTGTCAGCCCGACAATTCGGCAAAAGAGCAGTTTTTGGAGACCTCTGCCATACTTTGGTAGGGGTCTTTTAGTTTAAAACTAGCCAAAGTTTTGTTTTCAATAGTAAGGTTCCAAAGTATATTTCCGAGCACATTACGTTTTCTCAAATCATCACGTTGTTCAAATTCTTTTTTGGCTCTACTGGCGGTTAAAAACTTGTTTTTCGTAAGTTCCAAAGTAGTTTCACTGTTAAAATGTTTTTGTTGTAATGTTTTAAGTTGGCTTTCAGTAGCGGTAACTTCGTTGTTCAATGATTGTATTTTTGCGTTGTAGAGGTCTTCGGATACGTTACCGGCCAAATAGCTGTCCACGAGCTTGGATTGCTTCTCACGGGCAAGCGTAAGCTGTTTGGTGAGATTCTGTAAGGCGGTTTCGGTATAGGTTTTGTCGTGTCCTAACTCTTCCTTTTTAGCTAAATACATTATTTCGATTATTTCCTCGTCAAATTCAATATCGCTAAATATTTTAGACATGATATTATCGACACTTTCCGAGCGTAGGTATTTTTTGTGCTGTTCACAGTTGCCTTTGCCATTAGTGCAGTAATAATAATCGTGGCCTTTTTTGTTGGTAGCGGTTAAGGCACAACCGCAGACATGGCAGTTCATTAAACCACGATGTAGAAAATTGTGGGTTTGCTTCCGGCTTTTGTTTTTGCCATTGATAATGCTTTGAACATTATCAAAAAGTTCTTGACCGACAATCGAGGTGTGAGTGCCAACAAAATATTTTCCGTTCTGCACAACAAAACCGCAATGTACCGGATTAGTAAGCGCGCGATGTAAAACGCTTTTGTGGACTTTGTAACCGCCGAGCGTTCGCAAACCTTTGTCGTACATGACATTTACTAAATCCTTTATGCTGTAATTTCCTGTTTCGTAAAGATTAAACATTTCCACTATGTTCGGTGCCCGAACCGGATCAGGATAAATAATCTTGTTGGCTTTATCATTTAAATATCCAAACGGGGCTTTTGTCGGCCAACCGCCTTTTTCTATTTTCGTTCGTATTCCTCTTTTTACGTTCGTGCTTAAATCGTCAACATATTTTTTGGCAATACCAAAATCTAAACTCATGAAAAATTTATCGTCCGAGATATTTTTGTAAATCTTTTCAAAAGTTCGAATTTCCACAATTAGTTTTCTGTCCATGAACCAAGATAATTGGCCACCGTCCAAAGCGTTGCGAGCGAGGCGGTCTAATTTCCAAACGTATAAAACACATTGGCCACGTTTTTCAATATAGGCCATTACTTCTTTGAAAACTGGACGACCCGGAGCTTTGGCCGACATACTTTCGCTAAATATCTTGTCAAAAACAATACCGTCCCGTTCAGCAAGGCGTTTCATTTCGTTTGTTTGTGATTCAATTGATAAAACTTGTCGATCCTCGGATTCAGTGGATTTGCGACAATAAGCGATGTATTTCATAACAAGAAAAATTAAGATTGTTACTGAGGCTTATTTAACACCAAATCAAACAGCCATGCAAGTGCTTTCGGATCGTTCCTAACGTCGTAAGTTGTTCTTGTTATTTTTCCACAATGTTTGTTATCAAAACTCACCGTGTTAATTTTCGTTTCTTCCGGCAACAATTCCACCACTAAACTAACCAAATCTTTATCATACAAAACCGTCCAGCGTTTCAATCCCTTACTGGCAAAATATTTCTTTCGACCTTTTAATCTTCCGTCTTTCAAATTCTTTGTCATATACTTTACCATATACCGGCCAAGGTCTTTTACATTTCGTACCGACTTCACGTTAATATTTCCATGTCGCCATATTCGTTTTATTTCGTCATACACTTTTTCAATAAATGGCAGATTGAAAAACAAAACATGATAGTGAATTACACCCTCTCTTGTTTTGTCTTGAAACTCCGTAACGGCGATGTAATGCAAAAAGTGTTTTTTTGAACCGCCAACAAAATAGTTAAGGCGTTGCATAGCGACCTTAAAAAAACTACTGGCAATATCCAAATCACGAATATCGTCCTCAAAAGTGAATGTAACAAAAATGGGCAGGTACGATGTGCCGTTTGCTTTTAACCATTTATGAGCGTTGGAATTTACAAGACGACGGACAGCCGACTTTGCACGATTGGCCGAGCTAATTTCGTTTTCTTCCGGCGTGGTCAAAGGGTGTCCGGTTGAAGTGTGTTTTTTACGATTGTCGGGGCCATACTTGATTGGCTGTTCCATAAAATCATATTCGACGATATGACCGGCAATCGTTATTTTCTGATTAGTAAATTGCATATATTTTTCGGCGTAAGTGTTGTTTTAATAGAAATAACAGTGAGTGAACGGCGAACCGACGAGCGAACGAGTGAGCGACGACGAAAGCCTTAATCGGCAAAGCCGGTTTCCACAGGTCGCAATCGGGCAATTATTGCGACCCGTGGAAAGTCAATTAAAGTGGTGCTGACCGGTCTGGTGGTGGTTCATTGTCCCAGAACAAACCAAAAAGTTCCGCATAGGAATGCAGATATTGATTGGCCTGTTCAATAGTGATAGTTTTCTTTAAACGGTTTAAAAAATACAGTTGCAGGCGTTCGATGAGTTGTGGACTAAAATCTATGAGCATAGAAAATATTGAGGTTCTATGCCCTTTGTGGACGAAATTTCGCTGTGAAACAAAAAAATCCCTTTGTTCTCACGAATCAAAGGGATTTTTTATGTTTACACCAGCCGAGAATTTTCCCGCCTCATCAAACAGGCTTTAGAAATTCTCTTGATATTTTTGTTGTGTCGTAGATGTTCCGGTCTTTCCAATCATCTCGAAATTCCGGATCGGGTAATAACTTTATTTTTATCCTATATTCCATATTTTCTTTGTCAGTTTCATAAAATGGGTCATCGGTAATTTGGAAATAGTCTTTGAGGTGTTGAGTGAGTGTTTGTTTTTGCTTTTTGCGTTTGGCTTTATCGGTGCCGGACAAGCGAGTGAGTGGAAAAACGCCGTTGCCGAGAGCGAGTAAGTTTAATAACTCCCAGCTTAATTTTGGTTTGGTTTCGTTGGGTTTGCGTTTGTCGGCAAAGCCCATTTGCTCGTGATTGGCGATGTATTCTTTGGTTTTATGTTTTATTCGCACTTCGTATTGGCTCCGAAAAGCAATTTCTAAATCTTCCCATTTACTATCCGGTGTTAAGCCAAGTTGTTTGACGGCCTCGGTTGGTTCTTTGGTAGTGGTGATGTTCGGCGATACCTCGTATTCTGCCAGCAAATTCATGAGCCGATGATGAAATTCATATACAGCACTTTTAATTGAAAACTGGAAACGGTATGACCCTCGCTCTATTCTGTTTTTAATGACTTCAATTTTCTTTTTAAACGGGATACGCAATATTAAGATTTGGTATGGTGTTTTAGAGAAAGCCAAACCCCAAGTGTCCAATTTCATTTTGTCTTCCTCGTGGTTTAGATTTTCGATTGGATTGTAAACAAAGCCGATTAAATATTCGTATTGTGCCCATAAGTGAAAGTGGTCAAAGTTGGACATTTGCAATGCAACCATTTCGTCTGATAGTTTTTGTTTTTCTAAATCCACCATGAAATGATACCAGCGTTTGTTTTCTTCAAAGATTAAGTCCTGTATGAGTGGGGTGGCCTCAACAAATGCCATGTAGTCGTAAATTTTGGGAAAATCTACCACAAACACAATATTACCGTCCTTGTTTTTTGTTTCGGTGTAGGTAAGCGAAAAACGACGGTCGAGTTCTTGTTTGATTGTAGAAGTTGCGGTATTCATACCGCTATATTTTGGACGAAAAAGACGTAAAAGTCAAAGTTGACGAATTTATACAGTCCTTAAGAATTTATCTGTAAGTTGTGGTTGAGCTTTGATTGGTTTTGATAATGGCCAAATCACTTCAAATTGTGTTTTTATCAAATCAACAAAATCGCGACTGTGAATAACAAAACCAAAGCTCTCGGCACGAGAGGAAATAAACGCCACCTTGTCAGCATAAAGCCAATAACTCATATTCCACGTCATACTCTTTGGTGCTAAACGTAATTCTCGCAAATGACCCTTACCCACCCCTAAAAACGGATGAGTTTTGAAATCTACTGCTTTGTCTCTCGGCCAAATTCCTCTAATTGAAATGCCTTGCTTTATTCGTCTTCGGTTTAAATCCTCTAAATATTCTTTTCCTAAAATCTCAACCATTTCGCTAATTGGCCACATAGTTAAAGTTTCAATATCTTTGTACCACAACATATCTTTTAAAACCTGCTTGATACCGGCCACGCCCGAATAGAATTTTATCTTTGGTTCCAAGGCTTTTGTTTTTGAAATTAAGTTTGGCAGTAAGTCGCTAATCGCTTGGTCGTTTTTCTTTAGATTCTCGATCCTTGAACGGACTAAATGCTGTAAATTTTTTACATCATCAACACTAAATAACTTTTTATTTTCTTCCTCTTTTTCAATTACCAAACCGCTGTTAATCAATACTTTTAAGCCATCATAAACAGTCGGGCGAGGTAGGTTAAGGTTTTCAGCCAATTGGCGAGCCGAGGAAAAGCCAGATTCTAAAAGACGGTCATAAATCCTTACACTATTGTCCGAAAACCCAATTTCTTTAAGTATTTTTTCTATCATACTAAATTATGTTAGTTATCCTATTTGTCGGCTGTCGACGACAGTTTTACAAGTTGATGATATAGCACTATACTTTATTTGTCAAATTTAAGTATTTAACTAATTTTTATGAAGAAAAAAATAGTCGTTGGTGTTATAGCATTAGTCGTAATTTCACTTGTTGCAATTTTAATATCAAAAAGTGCAACTAACAATGTAAGAAAGGCAGAACTAACACCAATCCGCATTGGTTGGCAAACCTCTTGGGCACCACAGACGCAAATTGCCGAAGTTTTAAAGCATACCAATATTTTAGAAAAGAATGGTTTGGTTGGAGATTTTAAAGGGTTTAACTATGGCGGACCATTGTCAGAAGCGGCCGTTGCCGGCCAAGTTGACGTTTTATTTATGGGTGACTTCCCAGCTATAAATTTAATTTCTAAAACAGACAAATTCACTATCGTGGCGCGTTTAATGGATTTTAGAAATGGCATTATTGTTCCAGCTAGTTCCACCATACAATCTCTTGCCGATTTGAGGGGCAAAGTAATCTCCATTCCTTTTGGTTCCTCGCCTCATCTCCATACCTTAAATTTCATCAAAGAAAATGGTTTTGATCCGACCAAAGATTTTCAATTGAAAAATTTAGATATTTTAGAGCAAACAAACGTCATTCAAAAAGGATCGTTAGCAAAATGGGACGGCGTTGACGCATTTGTCACTTGGGATCCAACTATGGCTATATTTGAGGATAGTGGCAAGGCGAGGGTTTTAAAAAGATTCTCTCCAGTAGGTGTCGTTGTAATGTCCAATGATTATATTAGTCGGCATTCGGCAGCAGCCAAAGATTTTTTGAAGGCTTTCATTGAGGATTATTACTATTATGCGAAGAACCAACAGCAGGCCAACCAATGGTTTATTGATGAAACTAAATTTTCCGGTTCACAATCAGTGATAGATAAAATGTCTTCGTTAGAAAAAAATCTCTTGGCAAAAGAAATTAAAGACGTTGATGTTGGTCTTTACGATTCCCACATTAAAACTTTACAAGCCATAGCTGATGAGGCGGAAGCAAATAAATTGATCACTAAAGCTCCGATCATATCTCAAAAAATAAATTTACAATTTCTTGATGAGGCTAAAAAAGAAATTGGTCAATCAAATTTTGATCTCAATAGTGTAAATATCAAATGAAGCCAATAATATTAAAAATAATATTACCAATAACTACAATTCTGGTGTGGCATATATTTTCTGTAAGCGGTATGAACGCGTCGGAAATTTTGCCCGGGCCTGCCAAAGTAATATCAGCCATATTGACATTGTTTACTCAAGAATCAGTTTTAACCGATGTAATAGTAAGCTTAAAGCATGTAGCTATTGGTTTTGCCCTAGCCACCCTTGGCGGTGTAATTGTGGGCATATTATCCGGTTACTCAAAAACTATAAAAATGATTATCGGTCCAATCTTGGAATTTCTGCGACCAATACCGCCTATAAGTTGGATTCCGTTATCAATTTTATGGTTTGGTATTGGTGATAACCCTGCTTACTTTTTGGTTTTCTTAGGTGCATTTTTCCCGATAATGAGTAATGTTTATTTTGGCGTTATATCAGTTGAAGAAAATCATAAACGTGCCGCCCTAAGCTTGGGTGCTGGAAAAAAAGAACATCTATTCGACATAATATTGCCTGCGGCTCTACCGTCTATTTTTACAGGATTAAAAACAGGTCTGGGTATTAGTTGGTTTATGGTTATTACTGCCGAACTGGTTGGTTCACAATCGGGGCTAGGCTACATGATACAGCTAAACAGGCTTTTGCTCCGAACCGATCGAGTAATCGGAGGAATGGTGATAATTGGCGTTTTGGGTTATCTCATGAGCAAGATAATGACGTATTCGGAACGCAAACTAATACCGTGGCGAGTTACTGTCTAGTTTGATATGGCTAAAATAATTCTTGATAATGTTTCAAAAAGATTTGTTGATAAAAGCAAACAGTCAATCCAATCTCTCAATAATTTATCTTTTGAAATTGACGAATCGGAAATAGTCTGTATTTTGGGGCCTTCGGGGTGTGGAAAAACAACCCTGATAAATATGCTGGCCGGTTATATTTTCCCTGATGACGGTAATATCTTGCATAATGACGAACGAATAAATGGGCCAAGTGCCGAGAGAGCAGTGGTTTTTCAAGATCACGCTCTTTTTTCATGGAAGACCGTCAGGGGAAATATTGATTTTGGGCTTAAATGTAAAAAAATTGATAAGGTAAAAAGGACAGAAATTATCAACGAATATATAAGCAAATTCAATCTTCACGGATTTGATAAACATTTTCCACATCAATTGTCTGGCGGTATGAAACAAAGGGTCGGATTAGCTCGTGCTTTGGCCATAAAACCGGAGGTATTGCTTATGGATGAACCATTTAGTTCTTTGGACGAACAAACGAGAGAATTTTTACAAGAAGATCTGTTGCGAATCCATAGCGATATTAAGCCGACGATTGTTTTAGTAACGCACAACATTGAAGAAGCTATTTTTCTTGCCGACAAAATTATTGTATTAACCAAAAGACCCGGTACCATAAAAACAATTATTAAAGTGCCTTTTAACAGGCCTCGCCAATACGAAATTAGAAACTGCACTGATTTTCTACAATTTCGACAAAGTATTTGGAAAATTATACGAGAAGAGATAAGATAGACAAAAAATTAAGTTATTGGTATACTATCCACCATAAATTGGTGTTGGACTAAATACGTTCCAACTTCGTCCCACAACCCCGACATCGGTCGCCATAGCCTTGGCGAAGGCGACCCCTCAACTCTCTATCTACCCCCTGTTTTTACAGCGGGTTTTTTAGTTCTCTCTTCAATCATCTTCAAATACATCACACTATTTTTTTTGTAAATACTAGACAGTCTAGAAGCAGACTCGAATTCTGACTTTGCTTTTGAAAAATTATTCGCAGAAAAATATGCTATCGCCAATTCAAAATGCAGATCAGGTTCTTTGTCTAAAATCAGTTTAAGGTGTTCCAAAGTAGATGTAGCAAAATCTATATCCCCTTCTCGCCTAGCAATCAAGGCACTATAATATATCCCTGGCAAATTTGTCGGATCATCTTGTAAAAATTTTTGCGCCATCGTCTTGGCTATAGCCAAACTGCTTTCGGTGGTTTTTTCATCTCCCAAAATAAAAGAATTATCCGCTAAAATTATAAAAACACGCAGAGCGCTACGGGTGGTTTCATAATCGTTTGGGGTATTTTTCAAAACTTCCAAATAATTTTCCGCCGCCTCTTTTTCTATCCCCTCCATATACGGGATTAAAAAGTCACAAATTTTTGCAACGGCCAAATAATTTAAATAATTTTTGGGATTTAATTCTTTGGCCTTGCGGTAATCTACCAATGCTATAGCGGACGTCTTTTGAAATTCTATTGCTTGCGCGTCGGATAAATTTTTGTTTTCACTAATCATTTGACGCATTTTTTTAAACAACACATCTCCGGATCGACGATAAAAATTTTCATCTTTTTTAACTTCTAAATTTGTGACCGATTGTTTCAATTTGGAATCTTGTTTTGAAAAATAAATAAAAGTTCCTGCCAAAATAAAAATCAATACCAACAACAAACAAAAAATAATAATTTTTTTCTTTTCAAATTTTAAAGTGAGAATATTTTTTGTTTTCCGTCGATACATATTTTGAAATTAATAAAATAATTATGGTGTAGTGATAATTTCGGTAGCTGGTGGCACAGTCTCCGTTGGTGGTGTTTCAGCAGGAGGGGTTGTAGGGATACTTTCGACAGGAGGAGTTTCGGTTGTGATAACCGTAACTGGCTCAGTAGAAGTAGGTGCCCCTGTATCCACTATTGGCTCTGTTGAGCCAACAACAACATCACCTGACACAATATTTCCACCATCTGTACTGCCCACAGCCGGTGCCACTACCTGATTTTTCTGTAACAAATCTTGCAACTGAGCTTCGGTAACACAAGTATTTCCAATGCACAATTCATTGGTGTGAATCTTTTCCGCAAAAAATTCTTTCACTTGCAAAAACCCGTCTTTAATAATCATTCCTAACTTACTCAAAGCATATTTTACAGTAATAGAAAATTTATCCAAAACTGTCGGAGTGCTAGTGCTGGTGGTACTGGTAACTAGTGTTTCAGGAATATCTTCCTCGGTCAAATCACCAATCGACCAATGTGGATTAACAAAAATCTCAACTGTTCCGGTTGTGACAGTATCACCATTTGAAGACAAAGAAGTCAACGCAAAACCGATAACTCTGCCAGGTTCTTTTGCTTTTGTGGCAAAACCGGCAACGTTGGAAGCAGTGATTCCATCGCCGACATTAATTGTACCACTGGTAATGACAACATTCACAGGCACACGTCCGGCCAAAGCAACCAAACGCGAAAATGTCGCGTCAGAATCATCTGAATTCAATCCTGACCCACCCAATATCATACCTGGGGCGGTGGAGATAACACCGATTGATTTATCACTTGATAATTCAGAACATTTTTCTACAAAATAAACGCCCGTTGACGAACTATTTTTTGTACAAACTACATCACCGGCAACCGGACAAGAATTATTTTCCGCACAGCTTGGATCCACCGGATATGTTTCGGCCAAATCCAAAGTGGTTGTACCGGTTATAAACGAAGTGGCTTTAATGTATCCATTTACTCCAAGCCCGGCACCAGAAGCACCACCGGCATCGATGACCATTTTGTAACCAGTGACGTTGGTGGTGGTGTTCACTAAAATCGAACCAACAAAAGTAGTAGAAACTACATTCAAATTTTGAGACCAAACATTCTTCCAACGATAACTCGAAGTACCTAAATCATAAATAGAATCTGTTTCCGGAATTATGTCGTGTGTGGTAACTTTATTTAAACTAGTATCACCGGTAACTTTCAGCGAAATCAAATTTTGATCATCACCAATTTTCAAAACATGATCAGTGTCATTGACAGATAATGCGCGGTAAATTGTATTGTTCCAACCAATGTTTACAAACACAGTAATAGACCCAACTGATGCGCCGGAATAACTTTCCATGGCGATACCAACAGTTGGTCCTTCGGCGGTTGCTTTCATAGCAACACCTGGAACATCCGAAGAAGTCAATTTGTCGCCTACCACAATCGCGCCATTCACAGTAGAAACTTTGGTCGGCACACGACCAGCCAAAGCCACTTTTCGCACACCAGCATTATCTTCCAAATTTCCAAAATCACCACCACCAAGCAACAACCCAGGATCAGTAGATACTATACCAATTACAGTATTGTCATACAAATTAGAACATTTTTTTACTCCGGAATTCAAAGATGAATCCGAACAAACCAAATCACCTGCATTCGGACAACTTCCGTTGGCATAACAATTGGAATTTATCGGATATGTCTCGGCGATATCTAATGTTGAAGAGCCGGTTATCAATGAAGTCGCATTAATCACCCCGCGCACTCCAATCCCATATCCTGTATCCGAACCAGAATCTATAATCAATTTATACGCCGTAGCGCCCATATATGACGATGTGTTGATCAATACTTTACCGTCAGATTTCACTAAAAGTATATTTGCGGTTGAAGAATTACTAACTTGAAAAATAGTTTCATAAGCTGCGTCAGTATATAATTGCAACCTTGCTGTGGGAGTGGTAGTCCCTATACCAACTTTACCACCTGAAGGAACGATACCTAATAAACCTCCACTTGATACTGTAAAGGAAGAATAATTAGCCGAATCATAATTCAAACGAAGCTGTTCGGTTGTACTTAATACTTGCAGTTGGGAAGCTGGGGTTGATGTGCCTATACCAACTTTACCATTCATATTTATCCTCATCCTCTCAGACCAATCAGTAGTTTGATCAGACACTCCATTTGTGAAAAAAGCCAAACCAGATCTAAAATAATCTCCTTCTGCAGTTTGCAATATACCAGCAGATTTTTTCGTATATCCATTTCCATAACCTGTTTTCCATATTAAACCACCACCAAAAGCAGTTCCAGTACCTGTTCCTGATGGGCCATTATTTATGCCGAACCTAACAGAGCTTGTATCAGTAAGACCTGTAGTAGCAAAATCAAGTTTTTCACTTGGTACAGCAGTGCCGGTACCAATACCAACATTGCCAGCATTAGAAATAATCATTCTCAGTGTTTCACCTGATCCAGTTATAAATCTAATAACACCTTCTGTGCTTGCAGGGCTGGATGGACTACCAGCGGCAAAAAACAGATTGCCTCTTTGGTTTACAGTTGCACTATATGTATTACCACGCCCGCCGAAATATGGACCATTTGCATTACTAAATGTTGGTGTCGCGCCAAACATATATCCACCAGTCATATCAGAACCACTCAAATATACCATGTTTGTGTCATAACTATTCGAAGCAGCTGCTCCTAATTGTATATTGCCCTCTCCAGAACTATTGCCACCCGTCAGCTTCAAAGATGAGCCATTAGCAAAAGTAGTCGCAACAGAATTTGCAGGAGTAATGGTCAAAGCACCGTCTGATCCTACAGAAAAATCCGTGTAGTTGGCGGCAGAACCGTCTGAATCGTTGTAGGTAAGTCGCAAATCAGCACCGGTGGCGGAATTTATTTCTAATGCTTTGCCCGGTCCGGTGGTGCCAATACCTACATTTCTTGTACTATTTACCATATACAATGTTGGCGCAGTAAAAGTAATCGCCGAATCTGCATCGCCAGTAGCTGCTTGATAAAAAGAAATATCACCGTTAGAATCTCTATAATTTACAAGAGAAACATAATCTGCCGCAAGACGTTTCCATCCACTGCTATTATATATATTATGACCCATGATAGAACCGCCAGCAATATCAAATACTAAACCGTATGCGGCACTCGCGCCGTCTAATTGTAAAGTTGATTTTGGTGTGATAGTACCAATTCCAATTTTACCGTCTCCTTTTATCGTCAAGCGAGCTGTGCTGTTGTATCCTGCATTATACAAAGAACCAAACACCATATCTACTGTTGTCCCATTATATCGCGTATCTATTTGACCAGTAATATTAGAGCTATCGCGCCAAGTAATAGCTTTTTGTGCGCCGTTGGCATTATATCCTGTTCTAAAATTTAAAATCTCACTATTTGCGGATGTTGTACCAGCATCTGTAATCTGAAATTTCGTAGTAGTACCTGTATTTGAAGGGGCAAGAGTAAGTGCTCCATTACTACCCACAGTGAAAGAAGAATAATTAGACGCGTCATAATTCAATCTCAGCTGTTCTGTAGTTGCTAAAACCCCCAACTTTGCCGACGGTGTTGTCGTACCAATGCCTACATTACCTCCTGTAGTCGCAAAAGTCGCGCCGTATGGGAAAGTAGAAGTGGCCGAACCGTAAATCGTGGTGGTGGCTGTGCCATTTCCTACGCTAATTCCTGTGCCTGCGCCGGATTGTAATATGTTCAAGGCCGGTGAAGCGGAATTGGCAGTAATGGACAAAATATTACTAAATGTCCAAGTCGCTGTGATTGTTTCGTTTGTTGCCAACTTTGCATAAGAGGAAGAAGCTAACCCGCCAAGTTTACCTGCCTCAAATGCCGATGGCACTGTGCCAAGTTTTTTGCGAGGCAATAATGTTTCCATCGTCGTTGTGCTATTGTCACTCACCTGCATTTCAAGATACAAATCTTGATTGAAATTTACACTGTCTAAATTCGCCACTGAACCAAGTAATACACTAAATAATCCATTGGTCACTTGCACTTGGTTGGTGCTGGTGCGCGTTTCTGTCCATAGTACCGAACTACAGCCATCATCCGCGCACAATTGGAATTGCATGTTGTACACACCATCAGCTACCGCCGCGTCACTGTTATTAGTCAGCTTACCTTGGTAGTTTATTTGAGGGTTATAAGTGGTGGCTTTGGAAACGCCAAACATAGCCAAAGAGATCGTGGCTATTATGAGCACTATTGCTACTTTCCCAAACCGCCAATTGTACATAACCTGTTTACGGTCTTGTTGAGGATGCCGTAAAACCCGAAGAAACCTCTGACGAGTGTTCAGAATAAATGGTATTAAGCTGAAACGCGCCAAAGTTGAGATCTTTTTTAGAGGTAAAATCTTCTTTGGTTGTAGAGAATTTGGCTACATATAAGTAAAAAATTAATAATAAAATAATTAAAAAACCGGCCACAATAAGACCGGCTGGTTTGTTTTTTAAATTTTGTTGTTTTGAAGACACTACTACGAGCTTATCGTCACCCAATTTTTTGACCATGAACATCCGCAAGTCCGACTCCCTCACACACCAATTTCTACCCAATCGCTCGCCGTGTAATTTACTACCACGAATTAGAGAACTCAAATAGTCCTGGTGATAACCAGAAATACGGGAGGCCTCTTTTAAAGAAATAAGCCCACTCATATAGTATATTTTACCCATATCGTCTATCCGAGATCTCATATCGGATATCCGATGTTAATAATATAAACATATTATAACACAAAAAAGCATTCCGAAGAATGCTTTTGCTCTAAAAATAAAAAAATGTGTGGATAACTATTATTTTTTTCGTCGACGCTTACTCAAGAGACGTAAAATCAAAAATAAAATTATCATAATCGACGACACCCACTGCCAAAAATATTTTTGCGCCACTGTTTTTTTAACGACACCGATCGCGGTAGATAATATTGGTGCTTTGGGTATTTGTGGAACTATTTCAGTTTGAGGAGAAACCAACACCGCTTTAGAATTAATTAAACCCTCAACACTCCCAATCATCAAGTTGTTGTTATTTAAAAAAGAAAAAATGGCTTTGATACTACCATCTACACAAAAAGCTGGTAAACCCACTACATGAGCCAAAATATCCTGATCATTTTTCAGCAAAAAAGTCTGTATTTGCCCTTTATTATCCAAAGTCACTATTACGGTTTTGGTGCCTTTGGGGATTTTTTTGTTGTCCAAATAAATATTGATCGGTAAATTATTCAAAACATCCACCTTTTTGTTATCTTCTGAAACAAAATTCTGACCATTTTGTTCAAAAATAAAATCACTAAACTCCACCGGTCGCCCCTTTGGTGGCTGTATTACTTTTGGAACACTCAATTCAGGTGTTTTTTCAATCGGTTTTACTTCTAGTTTTTTAATTTGATCCATCTCCGGTGATTGCGGAAGAGCCGAAACACTGGCTCCGGAAGAAAAAACATTGCCGGTATTGTAAACAAAAACAGTATAAAAATACCTGACTCCATTTTTTAAACCTATATCCGCGTATTCAAAAGTATTTTTGCCAATCTCTAAACCGACACCTTGATACAACAACCCACCGACGTCAACATTGGTTGGGAAAAAAACAGTTGACCGACGAATCATTATACCGCCGTAATCTATCAAATCTACCGGCTTCGTCCAGCGCAATACTACCTGTTTGTCCCCTGCTTGCGCTGATAGATTGTCCACATTTAAAACTATCACTACTACCGGTTTTTGTGTCACAGGAATTCCAGTGCCTCCACTGCTTGGAGCGACTACAGGGGTTACCGGTGGTGTGGTAGTGGCGACTGGGCAGTCCGCTGGACAAACCGTAGTATTTTCACCACTTTCACAAACGCCATTATTATTACAACTGGATACTAATAGATTTATGTCTATGTTTTTGCTACTATTGGTGGCCGAAACAAAAATAGGCCTAAAAAGTATGCCATCAAAAAATAGAATAATTAAAAAAACTTTTGAACCACGCATGTTTAATTGGATGTTCCGGTTATTACAATTGTGGCGGTATATTCACCGCTTTGTTGAACATTTTGAGAGCCGGATTTTGCTTTTACTTTTATTGTGGTCGTAGCGACCGTCGGATCGTTTGAGCTGTCCGATGAGCTAACCTGTTCGTCGGTAGTCAAAAAATAATCCCAACATTTGTCTGCCGTGTCACTACCACCACTTTGGTTGCAAATACTGCCATTATCTAAATATTTCTGAACCAAATCCGCCCCTTCCGGTGTAAAACCGAAAGCTGATGAAGTTTCAGCCGAGCTCCATGTAAAATCTGAATTTACCCCAGCCGGATAATTTGGAAACGAACTTGATGCGGATTTTAATGCCGGATCAGTAGTGGATTTTATTTTCAAAGAATAACCCGCAGAATTATTGGTCAAAACACCGACTGCCAATGAACCGTTTGATTCTCCACCAGTTAAACCGCCAATACTTGATAAAACAACCGGACTACCACTTACCGACATTGTTAAAAAAGTACTTTGATCCATTTGCTGATAGCCCGCTCGCAATTTAAAATTTGTACTAGTCGCTGAACCGCTGGCAATTTCACCCATCGTATCCTCTATTTTGTAATTTGTAGAAGTTCCTATCCCTCCAGCATTATTTACAGAATCAAACTGTACACGATAGTTGGTACTGGACATCACATACGCAAAAACCGGCTGAGAAAATATCGCGGCTAATACTACCAACAAAATGAAGTATTTTAGGGAAAACTTTTTCATACTGTTTATTCTTGGTCTTTCCTTTTGATTTCAAAGTTTTCCTTAAACCAACCGTGAAGAAGTTTTAATAGACCAATCAAAATTAGGAATCCGGCAACAATCGCAGTTACTACTTTCCATGGCAAAATCCAAAAATATACTGTTTTTGTATCTATAACATCTTGATACCCTCTATTCATCTGCAAAACTGCTTTATAAAACCCAAACATGAATTTCCTTTCTACCAGATAGTCTTTTTGACGTACCGATCCGGGCATTACAAAATATGGATTGACAACTTGTTCTTCTATTTTTGTGCCCAAACTATTGTAAACAGTCAAAATACCGTACGGATTTAAATATATATTACCGGTATTTTCGTATAAAGATTTGAATGGAATCTGTGGATCGGAATAAAACTTGGCACTGGCATAAAAATCTTGCAATTGACCACTGGTTTTGATTTCCCCATTGACTCTCACAAAAAACAATGAAGCCAATCTAGAAATAACAGTGATGTTTCCAGCCACCACTTCTGAACCAACCGCATTTGTAGTAGTTGCCGGCCTGGTAGTTACTATAACCGCACCATACAAACCACTAGGTTGGGCATCGCGCGGTATTTCGATTTTAATAGGAATAGTAATACGCTGGCCATGTTGCAAAGTAAATTCCGCTATTTCCGGATGTAAAAAATCTCGCAAAGAATAAGGGCCCTTTTCTGACCCCAATAACACCAATGGTTCTAGTGGATTTCTTGATCCAGCAAAGTCCTCTATTTCTATTTTGAAAGACATGTCTTGACCATAACGATTGGTCACTATTAAATTTTTTGCCGCCGAACCCCCCGGATCAAGTGATAGCTCTGTTTTTCCCGGACCGATTACATAATCACCAGCAACTGGCGTTGTTACTAAATTTTCTATTTGTATAGCCAAAACTGGACGCGCAAAAAAACAGGCAAATATAAAAATAGCTAAAAAGATGATTTTTTTACAAAACATACATTAAATAAAAACTACCTTTTGTATATAGATAGTTTATCATCATTATAGAAAAATTGCAAATTAAAGTGTAGCTGCTGTGATTGTTATGGTAGCGGAATAACTACCGGATGGTTGACCCTTTGCATTGCCCACTTCTGCCTTATATCGAACAGTAGTGGTAACACCACTAACAGTGGTTTGAATACTTTTGGATGCTATTTGTGTCGCATTTGTACCGTCAAAACCTACAAAACAATGATCAAGTCCGATCACTGAACCAGGTGCGCCACAAGCACTAGCACCATCATTTTTAAACGCAGCCACAACATCGGTAGAAGTAACTGAAAAACCAAATTTTGCTTCAGCAGCGGCCACAGTCCAAGAGTAATCGGGAGTAGAGGTGGCAATATAATTAGCAAAAGAACTGTGTCCGTCAGCAGTCATGAGGGCTGGCGACGTTGTTGGAGTAAGAGTAAGAGTATAGCCATTGTAATTATTAGTTTTTACATTGCAATCCACATCGGCAGTTGCAGAGCCACCGGTTAAACCAGCTATGGTGCCTAAATTAGCCGTAGCGACCGGACAAGCTAATGATAATTCATCTGATACCGTCAAAGATACTGTGGTAGTAGAAACAGAAGAAGTAGCCAAAACCACATCAGCCTCCAAAGCCGCAAAAATCCCGTAGCTTAACAAGATTGCGATAACTGATAAAAACAAAACCTTTTTCATATAAATACATTATACCACATATTCGATATTCTGTGATCAATACACAGGTGGATAATATGTGGATAAGAATATTTTTATTTCAAAGTCGCTTTAATTAGCCCGACAAATAGTGGGTGCGGATGTGTTGGGCGCGATTTTAATTCCGGATGAAACTGTGTTCCTACAAAAAATGGATGATTTTTTAATTCCACAATTTCTACGAGATCTTTTTCTTTGTTAATACCAACCACCTTTAAACCGGCCTTATCCATCATTTCACGATATGCGTTGTTGAATTCATAGCGATGGCGATGGCGCTCGCTAATTTCTTTTATACCATACAATTTGGCTGTTTTACTGTCTGTTTCAAGTGAACAATCATAAGCCCCCAAACGCATTGTGCCACCATACCTGTTTTTACTGACATTTTGAGCTTGCTGTTTGTTGATATGAATAATCAAATTTTTAGTTTTAGGATTTACTTCTATGGTATGCGCATCTTTTAAGCCCAATACATGGCGAGCGAATTCTACTGATGCCAATTGCATTCCATAGCACAAACCAAGATATGGCAAATTGTTTTCACGAGCAAATTGAATCGCCAATATTATACCTTCGATACCGCGAGTACCAAATCCACCCGGGACAATCAAAGCATCATAATTGGACAGTTCCTTCAGTTTTTTTGCGTCTTTTTCATAATCTTCTGAATCAATCCACGCCATCTCTGCTTCCGCGCCCAAACTCCACGCCGCATGTTTTACCGCTTGAATTACTGAAATATATGAATCTGCCAAAGTAAAATCACCGGTAGCAAAGTATTTACCAACGACAGCGACTTTGACTTTCTTTTTGGCTGACTTCATTTTGGTAATAAACTGATCCCATTCAGTGCTTTTGTGTCCTTTATCTAACTTAATTTTTAATCTCTTGGCCAACAAATGACCAAATTTTTGTTTTTCCAAAACTTCCGGTATATCATAAATACTCTCCACATCCGGGGCAGACACTACGTCTTCTTTTGATTGCATCCAACAAAAGAAAGCCAATTTTTCACGTCTAGGCTGATCCAATTCATGTTGACCGCGAGCCACAATGAAATCCGGTTGAATTCCACAATTATTTAAAGTACGAGCGGCGTGTTGAGTTGGTTTGGTTTTCATTTCACCCAAATGAGAGGGTACCGGTAAATAACTCACTAGCACAAAAGCCACATCGTTTGGATTGTCCAATTTCATCATGCGAGCGGCGTCCAAAAACAAAATATTTTCATACTCACCTACTGTCCCGCCAATTTCGACTACCATAATATCCGCTTTGGTTTTTTCTGACGCGGCTTTGATACGAGCAATAATTTCCATTGGAATATGTGGCACTACCTGAACACAACGTCCTTTGTAACCCATATTGCGTTCTTTTTCAATCACACTAAGATAAACACGCCCAGTAGTCATATAGTTGGTGGAATACAAGTTGGTATCCAAAAATCTCTCATAATTACCGAGATCCTGATCGGTTTCATCACCATCTTCAGTCACAAACACTTCACCGTGCTCGACCGGATTCATCGTGCCGGCATCTACATTGATATATGGATCAATTTTAATCGCTGAAACATTAAATCCATAATTTTTAAAAATACGACCAATCGAAGCGGCGGTAATACCCTTGCCCACACCACTCAAAACACCTCCAATAATGAAAATATACTTTGTTTTACGCATAAAACATTAGTTATTTATAATTAAATATTTAAAAGAAAAAATATAAACAAACTAAAAACGGACAGTGATACGTCCGTTTTTTAGAGGGTTTCAACCCTGACCATGATCTGGGCCTCTAGACCGTGGTTTAACTTTACTTTTACTTTGTATTCTCCGGATTTTTTAATGTTTAAATTTTCAATCCGATTTTTTTCAATTTTGAAACCACGTTTGTGGAGCTCCTGGGCTAGCCGCTGGGATCCTATCGAAGCGTATAAAATACCGGCCTCGCTCGCCTTTTCTTTGACTACAATCTCTACTCCATCTAGACGTCCGGCCAAAGACTGCAATTCCTTCAACTCTTTCTCGGCTGATTTGACTTCTTTGTGCTTACGTTCGCTTAATTCTTTAATATTTTTTTCTAGGGCATGTACCGCTAGGTGCTTCGGGAACAAAAAATTGCGAGCATATCCTTCGCTTACTTCCGTGATTTCGTCTGCTTTCCCTACCCCTTTTACATCCTGTAATAAAACAACTTTCATAGCCATCTTGCTTTTTCCTCTAAATTACGCTAGTATTATATCACTAATGAATTAAAACTGCAATTATGACAAAAGTTAAACACATTGAAGAAAAACCGCTATTCAAATCCGGCTTTATCACCATGGTTGGCCGTTCCAATAGTGGCAAGTCCACTTTACTCAATACCTTGATTGGAACTAAGATTGCGGCTGTAACTCACAAGCCACAAACTACCAGAGATATTATACACGGAGTATTGAATACTGTGCAAGGGCAGGCCATTTTTATTGACACCCCTGGTATTCTAAAAGAACGACACAATCCATTGGCCGGCAAACTTACTGAACGCGCGCAAGAAGCTCTAAAAGAAATTGATGAGATTTTGTATGTCGTAGATCCAACCAAAGCAATCGGCGCGGAGGAAAGATTTATTTTATCTATTCTACGAAAATTGGAAGTTCCAAAAATTTTGGTACTCAACAAATGTGATCTTCCGGAAACAGAAAAATTATATTTGGAAGATTACAAACAATTATCCAATGAGTTTGATGCTACTTTTGAATTGTCAGCTCTTTTGAATCGCCATATTCAACCATTGGTAGAAAAAGTATTTGAACTTTTACCGGAAGGAATACCGATGTATGAAGGTGATCAAATTACGAATATTGGCAAAGGAAAATGGGTAGCGGAAGTTATTCGTGAAAAAATATTATTGGCTTTACGCAAAGAAGTACCATATAGCATAAATGTAGAGGTACGAAACATTGAAGAGAAGCCGGACATAATTGTAATCGAAGCGGTGATTTTGACTTCTGATGCCAGATACAAAAAAATGATTATTGGTGCCGGTGGAAGGGCAATAAAAGAAATAGGGATTGCGGCGCGCAAAGAATTGACGACGGCTTTGAACAAAAAAATATATTTGGAATTGGAAGTGGAAACTGACAGACATTGGGAAGAACGCGCTTAACTTTTATTTTATAGTTGCTACTGGTTTTACTACGACTGGTTTTTTGTTTAAAACTTCCAAAGCTTTTTTAACCATCACATCCTCACCTATTTTTTCTTTGGACCAGTCCTCTTTTACTTCAATATCTGGTTTGATGCCTTGTTCGTTTATGTTTTTATTATTTGGGGTATACCATAGGGCGACGGTAATTTTTAATGATGATCCATCGGATAAATTTTCATACTCCTGTACCGATCCTTTACCGAAAGTTTTTGTACCGACTATGGTGGCTTTGTTGTGATCCTGCAAGGCACCAGCCAAGATTTCTGACGCGGAAGCCGAACCTTCATTTACCAAAACAACTGTCTTGATATTTTGTAATGGATGATCGCCGTATGTTTCGTGATTGTTGATATCGCCATTGCTATATTTTTCAGTGACAATTTTTCCATCAACTACCCATTTGCTAGCTACGTCTACGGCTGAATCCAGATAGCCTCCCGGATTATTTCTCAAATCAATAATCAATTTACTGATTTTTTTAGTTTGAATTTGTTTGATGTATTTTTCAAATTCAGGCAGAGTGTTTTGATTGAATTGCATAATGCGCAGATATGCAACATTTTTATTTTTTATCGAAAACATTACGGATGGAATATTAATTTTCTCACGAATAATAGAAATTTCTTTGGTCTTGGTAAAACCATTGCGCATAATAGTCAAAACCACCGGTGTGCCGGCTTGACCGCGAATTTTTTGTACCGCTATCCCGGCATCCATACCAATGGTGATTGTTTTATCGATCGCATAAATTTTATCACCCGGCAACAATCCCGCTTTATCCGCCGGAGTACCCGGTAACGGGGCGATGACTACCAGCTCATTATTTTTAACCCCAACTTCCGCGCCTATACCGCTAAATTCACCATCTAAACTTTTATTAAATTCTTCAGCGGCTTTGGGTGGAAAATAAACAGTGTATGGATCCCCCACTCCCGCCGCCAATCCCTGCATCGCGCCATAAAAAAGATCTGAGTCCTTTACCGGTTGTTTGGCATATTTAGTTTTTACTTTTTGCCAAACTTCCCAAAACTGATTAAATTCAACATCTTTGGTTAAACTTTTATCGGTTGTAAAATTAATAATATTTGTGCTCCAATCGCTATTTTCCGCCGCATTGGTTATTGGTCTTTTGATTGCCAAAAATTGACCGGCTAAAATTCCAAAACCAAACAATACCACCGCCATGATTACACTAAAATATATACCCGCGTATTTACGAGCACGCGCTTTGGTTGGAGTGAGATTTTCTGCTTGCATATTTTTATTCATTGATAATTTTAATATCCGCGCCTACGGAATTTAAAGTTTGATATAAATTTTCATAACCACGCTCGATCGCATAAGTATTTCTCAATACTGATTTACCGCTAGCCGCCAACATACAAATCAGGATATTGACCGCTGGCCGCAAAGCCGGTGGACAAATCACTTCATTGGCAATAAACTTCGTCGGACCTTCCACCCACAAACGATGCGCATCAAGCAAAGTTACATTAGCGCCAAGTTTTTGTAATTCCAACGCCAGGACAGCACGGTTTTCATAAGCCCAGTCATGAACCAAGGTACGCCCCTGCGCCTGTGTTAAAATCGGGATAAATAATGGCAAGTTGTCAATATTTAAACCCGGAAAAGGTCGCCCATAAATTTTATCTGACAAGGCCGATAGCACGCTTGGAATAATTTCGATATCTACCAAAGTAAATTTATCATTTTTGGATTTTCTTTCATTTTTTAGTTTATACTTTTGCCCCATCACTTCCAATTTGCATAATTCCAATTCCAAAAATTCCAATGGGCAACTTTTGATTGTAATGTTTGATCCGGTGGTAATAGCAACCGCAACATATGTCATGGCTACTATTGGATCCGGCATGATCGGATAATTTTTTACCGGTTTTAATTGTTTTGTGCCATCTATTTCCAAAGTAGTTGTACTGATGCCTTTGATTTTGGCTCCGGCTTTGTTTAAAAAATAACACAGATCCTGAACCATATAATTGGCTGAGGCCATTTTGATGATGGTTTTTCCTTGAGCCAAAACGGCGGCCATGATAGTGTTTTCCGTAGTGGTATCTCCTGATTCATACATTACAATTTTCGCGCCTTTCAACGGAGAGTTTTTTACAACGTAAAAACAATCTTTTGAAGCTACTTGCACGCCCAATTTTTCCAAAGCATACCAATGTGGTCGAACTGTGCGTTCACCCAAATGACATCCGCCGGATTTTGGAATTTTGTATGATTTTACACGAGCCGCCAATGCTCCCCATAAAAAAATCGAGGCGCGTGTTTTTTGTGAAGCATTGGGATCTATTTTTTCCAAATTCAAATCACCCGATGCGTCCACTTCCAGCTTTCCTTTGCCAAGCCATTTTATTTTAACACCGATACTTTGTAACAATTCAATAATTCTCTTGACTTCTTCGATTTCCGGCATATCCACCAAAGTCGTTTTACCTAAAATTGAAACACAAGCACACAAAATAGCCACGGCCGAATTTTTGGCTGACTGATTTTCGATAGTACCCCGCAATTTTTTACCACCGTTTATTATTAGATAGGACATAGCTTACGCCTTTATTTTTTTATCATTTTATACTATACTACAAATAATAAAATTTTGCAAACTCAAATTTTAGTTAATTCTGGCTTAAATAACGATATATATGGAATATCCCGGAACAAATTTTACTCGCCCTTGGAGATTGGCTTTCCTAGCCTTTTTTATTGTTGCTTTTCTGATTTTTTCCCCACTTTTGATTTTATATACCTCCGGCTACCGTTATGATTTTACCAATGGCATTATTCAAGAAACCGGAGCAATCAGTATCGACGTCCTACCCAAAAACACCACGGCTTATCTAAACGATGCCAAGTTAAATATTAAAATCCCCATTCGATTAAAAAACTTAGCGAGAGGTAAATATAAAATCAAATTAACCGCCGATGGATTTTATGATTGGGAAAAAGAAGTTATAGTGGAAAACAAACAAACAGTATACATCAAAGAAATCAAGCTGATTCAAAAGTCAAAACCGCAAAAAATTTCTGATAACAAAATCGACAAGCTATATCTTGCCGGTAGTGATAATTTTATTATTTACAAAACCATTGATAACCCAACGGTATTTTGGTTGAGAGATTTAAACCAAAACAGTGAAGCGCCGATTGTTCGAGGAACTGCCGGAAAAAATTATCAAGTAAGTTGGTCAAATTCGAAAAATAATTTCGCGATGATTTCCAGTGATGATCTGTCGGAGATATATGTGATTGATGCCGATAAGCCCGAACTAATGTGGAATTTGGCTAAGGAAGAAAAAAATAAAATTACAAAAATTCAATGGGGTAATTCTCCTCAGTTGGAAATATTTTATTCTACCAAAAATCAACTATCAATTATAAGCGCAACCAATAAACAAAAAACAACTATCGGCAAAAATATTTTTATAGATTGGTTTGTGGAAAATGATCAAATTTGGACACTGCAAAATTCTTCATCGACCGATCAAATCGATATTACCAAAGATACTTTTGGTTTTTCTAAAATCCTAAATCAGCTAAGCGGCATTTCAAATAATAACAAAGAAATAGTTTGGCAGATTGTCAGCGCAAAAGATGACCTCATTTTATTAAAAAAATCCGGCCTGTCAGACATGATATTATTCAACCATGATAAACAATTTTCCATCGTCGGTGACAAATTCCTACCTTCCAATTTCAATAACTGGTGGATAATTTGGACACCTTGGGAAATAACCACCTACAGCCAAGGTGAGGATCCATTTTTATTAAACCGCTCCGGTGAACAATTGCAAAAAGTAATCGTGCTGGATGAATACAACACTTTGGGTTTGATCTGGGCGGACAAAATGACCGCACTTTTCCCATATTATTTTGTTAGTCACAATTTAATAAACAATAAGATCAACGATGCGGTAGCTGATAGCGAAAAAAGAGAACTGTATTTCAGCGCAAACATCGACAACCAAGATGGTTTGTGGAAAATAAAACATTAAAAAAATATGAAACTAACTACTTTTACAGATGGCGGAGCGCGTGGCAACCCGGGACCGGCAGCAACCGGCGTGGTAATAAAAGATGAAAATAATCTTACCTTGGACGCCTACGGTGAATACCTTGGGGAACAAACAAATAATTTCGCCGAGTATTCCGCTTTGATCTCCGCGTTAAAACGAGCCAAAGAATTGGGTGCTACCGAAGTGGAATGCGTTTTGGATAGCGAATTGGTTACCAAACAAATGCAAGGTTTTTATAAAGTGCGCGAACCCGGTCTACAGAAATTATTCATTCAGGCATACAATGCGGCGGCACAATTCAAAAAAGTAAAATATCGACACACGATGCGAGAAAACAACAAAGAAGCGGATGCTCAAGTAAATAAAATATTGGATAATCAATAATAAAAAAATACCACAGTTCAAATCTGTGGTATTTTATTTACTGTTGTTCTTATTGATTGGTACTGGTACTAACAGGGGCTGGAATGGTGGTTGTGGCGGAAATAGCACTTTGCATTTTATCTACTGCGGCTTTTTTGGCGGCGACATACACATCTTCGGCTGCCTTCTTTGAAGCATTCAACTTATCCAGCGCTGCTTTCTTGGCTACTTTAAAAACTTCTTTTGCAGCAGTTTTTTCTGCAGTTGTTTTCGCAGAAATCAAAGCTGTTTTTAAATTTGCGTTAGCGACAGCCAAAGCGGCATTATATTCTTTTTTTGCAATATTTATAGCTACATCTTTTGCTTTTTTGGCCGCATTAAAAGCGGCGTTCTTGATTTTGGTTGCTTCATTTTTTGCTTTTATTTTCGCGACTAATTCATCTTTTTTTGCTTTTAACCTATCTGCCAAATTCTTTTTTTCGATTTTCAATTTTTCTATTTGAGCTTTTTTTTCAGCATTAACTTTTTCTATCGCTTCTTTTTTTTCTGTTTTAATTTGAACTACTTTGCCTTTTGCGTCTTTCTTTACTTCTTTGATAGAAGTCTGAATATTCTTCAAATTTGTAGTAGTGATATTTTCTTGAGCGAGAGCTGGTACGGCTGACAATATTAAACCGGCAATAATTAATGTATATAATTTTTTTTGCATATGATTAATAACTATTTTAAAAATTAATTTTTGTTAAATTTCTCGACCTTTGAGAAAAGAACCCTCCGATATTTTAATATAATAATAAAAATAAATATAAATAAAATTATGGCTGTGACCGCAAACGCGAATTGATACCAAGGAATAAATTCTGCTAGCTCGCTATAAAAATCTGTAATTAAAGAAAAATCTATTTTGATACTATCTATAAATTCGGATAAAAATGTCCACCCTTGATCGGCCAATAATTCTGTATAAAACAAATATCCAAAAATCAACGCGCTAAATAAAAATCCACAAAACAATCCAATTAAATAATATTTTCGCTTCGCAACTTTCACAGCTTTCATAATCTCTTGGTGCATTTTGCTAGAAACCGCTTTTTCATCATTTAAATTTTGAAACATTTCATTCATAAAATATCTCCTATATATTTTTGTAATTCGATTTTAGCTCGACGTAAATTTGTTTTGACAGTATTAATCGAAATTTTTAAAACTCCGGCGATGTCGTCGTAAGTTAGCTGGTCGCGATAATACAGAAGTAAAATATTCTGATATGCCGGCTTTACTTTTTGTAATATCCTTTCTACCAAGTCTTTGTCCTCTATCTTCTTATACGACCAACTTTCATCAATTGTTTCAAATGGATTTTCTGGGTCATCTACTATATATAACTCCGTGCTTTTTTTGGCTTTTCTTAGTCAATCATAAACCGTGTTGGTGGCCACCGTATAAACCCAAGTTCTAAATTTATACTGTGGATCAAAAGTTTTGATGGCCCTAAAAATCTTGATAAATGTTTCCTGCGTCAAATCCTCAGCATTTTCTTTGTGTTGAATAAAACGAAAAATATGCCCAAAAACCGGCTTTTCATACAAAAACAAGAGCTGTTCAAATGCTTTGATATCCCCTGCTTGGGCGCGAGCGATAATTTCACTTTCCGAAATATTTTCTACCATATATATTTCATATAAACTCCTCGGCTCGGAAAAGCAAAATATTTTGCTTTTCTCTCGCCTTCGTCGTTTATAAAAAGCATACCATTTTTGATATGCTTTTTCAACTTGTGATTTAACACTATTTAATCCGGATCAAATTTCACTCTTTAAATCTTCCAATTTTTTACGAGCTTCGCGTGAAACTTTTTTTGGCACACGAATTTTTATTTTTACAAAATGATCGGCGCGAGTTGTTCTGCCCAAATGAGAAATTCCGTGTCCTTTCATTTTTATCAGCTGACCGGATTCTATTCCTTCGGGAATTGTCAAAGTAACCGGACCGTCGATTGTTTCCACTTCTATTTTGTCACCAAGCACCGCTTGAGTAAAATTGATTTCGTTTTCAGTATATACATCAAAACCTTCACGATGAAAATATTTGTTTGGTTTGATATGCGCGCGCACATAAAGATCACCACTTTGACCACCGTGCGGAGCGGCCTCACCATACCCCGACAACCGCAAAGATTCGCCGGTATTTATCCCAGCCGGAATTTTTACTTTGAGATCACTGGATTTGGCTACGATGCCATCACCACCACAATGTTTGCATTTTTTGCTTGGCCGTTCTCCCCTGCCCTGACAGGTCGGACAGGTCACGATAGCTTGCATCGTCCCCAAAAAAGTTCTTTGATTTTGCGCGACTTGTCCTTGTCCGCCACAGGTGTTGCATTTTTCCATTTTACTTCCCGGTTCACCACCGTTTCCACCACAAACATCACAAGCACTTTGTTTGCGCAAATGAATTTCTTTTTCAATACCAAAAGCCGCTTCTTTAAAATCTAATTCGACATCGACCTGGATATCACTGCCACGCTCTTGTCTGGAACTACGAGATCGTCCTCCTCCGAAAATATTTCCAAAGATATCACCGAGATCTTCACCACCAAAATCAAACTGAAAACCGCCACCTTGACCACCACGAGCCTGGCGCATAAAATCTTCCCAACTGGCACCACCACCAAAACCGCCTTGTTGTTCGAAATCCGAACCAAACTGATCGTATTTAGTACGTTTGTCAGTATCGTTAAGCACCTGATAAGCCTCATTCACCTCCTTGAATTTCTTTTCGTCACCACCCGGACGATCCGGATGGTATTGCATGGCGGCTTTTTTGAAAGCTTTTTTGATCTCATCGGTGGTGGCATTTTTTTCTATGCCTAATATTTTGTAATAATCTTTGGACATAATTTATCTGCGATCTATATTTCCTTCACCGGTAATATTTTCTCTAACAAAATTATCAAATTCGGCAATTTGTTCCGGTGTGTGTTTTTTATCTTCACCCTCCCAAACATTTTTTGAATCTGTTACAATTGAGTTAATCAATATTTTTTTCTGGTCTTCACTGTCTAAATACATGTCGCCATACTCCAAAAACATACAACGACCACATATGGTATGTGAAAAACCTTCGCCTTCTATTTCCATATCTTTTTTAAATGTTCTTCCACATGTACCACATTGCACAATAGTCATATAATTTACTTTAAGCACAGAATTAAATTTCTGACTCCTAGATTATACCACTTTAAAACAATTATTTCACTACTTCACCTTCAATTGGGCCTTTGTCATCTGTCGGTGCACCACCAGCCGGGTTTTCGCCTTGTGGAGCGTTGTCAGTTTTATTTTTGGCGTCCGTCTGTTCCTTCTGATACATTTTCATACCAACCGCTTGAGCGGCTTTGGAAAGTTCTTCAGCGGTTTTTTTGATTGCTTCGACATCATCTTTATCTTTTACTTCTTTGACCGCTTTCAAAGTTTCTTCCACTTTGGATTTTTCTTCGGCGGTAATTTCTATTTTCTTTTCTTCCACATCTTTCATCATTTTTTCGGTAGTGTAAATCATCGAATCGGCAATATTGCGAGCTTCGATTAATTCTTGTTTTTTCTTATCTTCATCGGCATGCAACTCCGCTTCTTTTTTCATCTTTTCGATTTCTTCTTTACTCAAACCGGAAGATGATTCGATACGAATACTTTGTTCTTTGTTGGTACCTTTGTCTTTGGCCTTTACATTCAAAATACCATTGGCATCAATATCAAAAGTAACTTCCACCTGAGGAATACCGCGTGGCGCCATTGGAATACCATCCAAAATAAAGCGACCCAAAGATTTGTTGTCAGCGGCCATTGGACGCTCCCCTTGCAAAACATGAATTTCTACACTTGGTTGGTTGTCTGCGGCAGTAGAAAATGTTTGAGATTTGGAAGTTGGAATAGTAGTATTGCGTTCGATCAACTTAGTCATCACCGAACCCATAGTTTCGATACCAAAGGAAAGTGGTGTTACATCGAGCAACAACACATCTTTGACGTCACCTTTGAGCACACCACCTTGCACGGCTGCGCCCACGGCTACTACTTCATCCGGATTCACATTAATATTTGGTTTTTTACCAAAGAATTTTTCTACCATTTGTAATACCAACGGCATGCGAGTCATACCACCGACCATTACTACTTCATTGAGATCGCCAACTTTTAATTTGGCATCTTCGAGTGCTTTTTTTACCGGCTCCAAAGTTTTTTCCACCAAAGCGCCAACCAATTCTTCCAATTTGGAACGGGTTAGTTTCATTACCAAATGTTTTGGGCCATTGGCATCGGAAGTAATAAACGGCTGGTTGATTTCACTTTCTTGAGCGGTGGACAATTCGATTTTGGCTTTTTCGGCCGCTTCCTTAATACGTTGTAAAGACAACGGGTCATTGCCCAAATCAATACCTTGATCTTTTTTAAATTCATCCAAAATCCAACGAATAATCACTTGATCAAAATCATCACCACCAAGATGAGTATCTCCATTGGTGGAAAGCACCTGAACATTATCCGGCGCAACTTCGAGAATAGAGATATCAAAAGTACCGCCACCCAAATCATAGACAGCGATTTTTTGTTCAGTCTTTTTATCAAAACCATAAGCCAAAGCGGCGGCGGTTGGTTCATTCACTATGCGCAATACTTTCAAACCGGCAATTTCACCGGCGTCTTTGGTCGCCTGACGTTGAGAGTCGTTGAAATAAGCTGGCACGGTAATTACCGCTTCAGTAATTTTTTCACCCAAACGTTCTTCGGCATCCGCTTTCATTTTTTGCAAAATCATCGCTGAAATTTCCTGCGGACTATATTCTTTTCCTTGTAATATCACTTTCACGCCTTCGCCGGCTTTGACGATTTTGTATGGCATGAGTTTGAGATCTCGTTGTACTTCTTCGTCATTCCAACTGCGACCGATAAGACGCTTGATGGAAAACAAAGTGTTTTCCGGATTAGTTACCGCCTGACGTTTTGCCAACTGACCAACCAAACGTTCGCCACTTTTTGAAATAGCCACGATGGATGGAGTAGTGCGAGCGCCTTCTTTATTTTCCAATACCTTTGGCTGACCACCTTCGATGATGGACATACAACTATTGGTTGTGCCGAGATCGATTCCTAATACTTTGGACATATATGTATATTCTTACCTGTCATTCCCACGAAAGTGGGAATCCCAGAGTTATTAATTTATTTTATTTTTTATTGTCATTCCCGCGAAAGCGGGAATCTGCGATTATTGATTACTTAAAAATCAAATTCTTTTTTTCTGCCTTGAGCTTGATCTAACCAGCTGTTTTTGTAACCAATCTTATATCCTTCTTTGTAAACCAAATACATGATAAAAACGATACCAACTAATTTTAATGTCAATTCCATATATAAAAATAATTTAAATTTATTCATCATTTGGATTAATTTTTCTTTTAATTCGCCACACATCGTTTTGCAAACCAATTATTCTACTTTTAATATCTACCACAAAATAGATCATTACGACTAATAAAACTGAAAGAATTAATAATAAAATATTTGTCATATATAAAATTAATTTAAATTTAAAATATAATTTTTATCAGAGACACCACCATCTTGCTTCGCCTTATCAAATCTATTAAATTCCAAAAAATGTTTTATTTCCATTAAAACATGGATAAACAATTCCCAATGCATACCAACATTAACATTGATTTGTTTTATCTTTTTTACGCAAAAATGAATATTATGAATTTTAGTTCCATGAACATCAACTACTAAAATATATTCCCAATAACCCATTTTATTTTCAATTTCATGTATCAAAGTACAATTAATTTTATAATTATTAAATAAATAAACATACTTGCCTTTTATAGAGGAACTCGCTGGGGATGTTATTAAATTAAAATCTTCATTTTGACTCATAAATTTTTAATTATTTTGCTTCAAAATATTCTGCATTTTATTACTAAAACTAAAACATGTGATACCTAATAGCGAAAAAATAGATAAAACTAACAAAATTCCACTAGGTATATTGAACCCTCCGACAAATAATAAATGTAATAAAACCACAAATATTAACAGTACGCAAGCCAAAGAAATTATCATGAGCATAGCTATTCTAAAATCTGTGTCGCTTCTAATTATATTAATATTAATTAAAATAAAAGCCAAAATAGCGGTAAAAATACCCATAATTTCTATAAAATTGATTTGTAAATTTTTGCTTTTTTCATCTATTTTTTTATCTATTTGATTTAAAAAATCTGTTTGCTCAATCTTTAATTTATTTACATCAAGAATCAATGGCGTTATTTCTTTCTGTATTATATCTCTTGTGTGTTCGTCAGCATATGTTCCTTTGTCGCTGTCTGATAATTTTGTAAAAACACATTCACCGGTTGCTGTGCATTTTAAACCATAATTTGGATTTGTAACATTAGACAGACTATATGAAGATGGTGTTGTAATAGATGAAAATTCTATTCCTTTTGTAGTATCATTAGATTTACAACCAGCACCCATTAACATAACTACTACTACTACTAATACTGTAAAAATTTTTAATTTCATAAAAAATTAAATTTTAATTTTTTCCAAACATTTTTTATATAATTCTTTTCCAATTTCTTTCGCTCTGTCCATCATCCGATTATACATATACTCAATTTTGAACTTTCCATTTTCTTTACCGTGATTTACTAAATATGGATCAAAATTGGAGTCAAAAAATGATAAACTATCTGCGTCCATTAAATAATTCGCATCCTCATCGCCACCCACCTCGTGTTTTTCCACCAATGTTTTTACCAGTTGAATAAACTTTTCATCAAAATTATACTTTTTTAATAATTCAGCAATAATTCTACCACTTTCGTTTGCGTGCGCTTGTTTATATTCTTCATAATTAGAATATTTATCTCCCCACTGCCCTTCATTTATTCTGTTGGCACCATGAAAACCTCGCTCAATATCGTGACCCAAAGCGGCGATTTGCAGGGCTTCGTCTGCGTCGGGTTTTAATTTCAACAACCATTTCAGAGTTGTTTGTGAGTGTTGTGCGTCAGTTTTAATAACCGAGTTAGTCATCAACCGTTCTATCTCCTTTTTTATTTCTTCAAAATTATTCATATTGCAATTTTTGTATTTTATGATATATTACATTCATCACGATGAGAGGTTACCCGAAGGGTTCTGTCCCTAGGCTATACCTCTTTTTTTTGTTGTCATTCCCGCACCCGCTTCGCGAGTATAAACTCCAGCGGGGATCTTTTTATTTAAAATGGTTTTAACGTTGGATAAAGATCGTTCCACTCTGGATTATCTTTTTCTATCAATTCTGTTTTCCATTTTCTATTCCACTTTTTAATTTGTTTTTCTCTGGTTATGGCATTTCTTACATCGTCATATTGTTCGTAATAAACTAAATTGTGAATGTGATATTTTTGGGTGAAACCTTCTATTGTCTCTTGTTTGTGTTCGTGGATTCTTCTTAATAGATTATTTGTCACACCTACATACAATACGCCATTTTTCTGGTTGGATAATATGTAGATGTAATAAGTCATAGCCCCCTCTTAGATCCCCGTTTTCACGGGGATGACAATTGATTAGATTCCCATTTACATGGGAATGACAATGTTTATTAGATTCCCGCTTTCGCGGGAATGACACAATTTTATTTATTAGAATGACAAATTAAAAATAAATTATTTTGTCTTTTTTGTAATTTTTATTTCTACTTTTTTTGGTTCGGCTGTTTTGGTTTTTGGACAAGTGATTTTCAGTATTCCATCTTCAAAACTAGCTTCTACATCATTTTCCAATACCACTGTCGGCAAAGCTATCTGACGGTAAAAAGCACCACTGCGAACTTCTTTGCGATAATAATTTTTTTCTTCAATCTCATGTTCTTTGTGATTTTCACCTTGTAAAGTGAGCACACCGTTTTCTACACTCACTTTCACGTCTTCCGGGTTGAATCCGGCCAAAGGTGTTTCCACCACCACCGCCTTATCTGTTTCATAAACATCCACCGCCGGTGTAAAAGCTTTCATGGTTGAATTTACGGCCGGCAGACGATTGAAAGCTTCGTCTACTTGATCAAATGGATCCCACATTGGAGACCAACGAATTAATGACATATATATTTTTTATTAATTGATTTAATTTAAATGGATTCCCGCTTTCGCGGGAATGACAATCACTTCGTGATTATCACTTTTGCTACTTTTACTATTTTATTTCCCATTTTATAACCTCCAGACACCTCTTTGATTATTTCGCCAGTTTCTTTTCCTTCCATTTCCTCCTCGCCTACACTTTCGTGCATAGCGGGATCAAATTTTTCACCAACTGTTTTTATTTCTTCAATACCATGACTTTTCAAAACATCTCCAAACTGTTTCATGATATATCCGATACCATCTGTCCAACTTTTTATTTGTTTGTGTTCTTCGTTGTCTGGTTGTAAAACCGGGTGGTGGAAAAAAGCGGTTTTGAAATTTTCATATACTGGAATAAAATCCTCCAAAATCATCACTTTACTCATTTGCGCCCATTCACCGCGACGCTCACTGGTTTCTTTTTGTAAATTTTTGTAATCCGCCAAAGCGCGTTGCCAATCTTTTTTATATTCTTCCGCTTTGTTGTTATTTTCTTCGCAATTTTTACATTTCTTATTAAAAAACTTTGATTTTTCTTTTATATCTTCGCTCGGAATGACAACTTCTTCGTCTGGTTTTTCTTCTAATGGTTTTTGATCATCACTCATATTATTTTGTTAAAATAGTTTTTACCATTTCTAAAAGTGTATAATTGCGTTTGTAGTTGGTGCGTAATGGAGATAATAAAGTAACCAGACTGTTGCCAAATTTAAACGACGTGGCAGACAGCATACTTCCAAACGGATGTTCGTCACCAATAAAAATTTTTATTTCTTCAGATACTAAATTATAAAATTCCGGAATACAATCTTCACATCGATCAAACACCTGTGAAATATCCCCTACCACACCAAGCTCTACAAATTCCGGCTTGGAAAATAAATTGGATAATCCGGTGTAATAAATAGAATTTGGTGAAAAAGCAAAAATCACTGTTTCTTGAGTAATCACCGCCAACGATTTTGATAAATTTTTCTGAGCCTGAATTTTGTCTTCCAGAGCAAAAAAACTTTCCAAAGCATCTGCTTCTTTTTTGTTAATTTTTAATTTATCCCATTCTATTTTTTCCAAATAATATTTATAACCCTTTTCGGTAGGAATACGACCGGCACTGGTATGAGGATGAGTAAGATAACCCACTTCCTCAAGCTCGCGAAGTTCATTGCGTACAGTAGCTTCACTCAAATCCAGCTCGGCATCCGATACCAAAAACTTAGACCCGATTGGTTGGGCGGTATCAATGTATTTTTCAATAACCAAGGTGAGTAGTTGTTCTTGACGAGGGTTCATATTAGCACTCAAACTATACGAGTGATAATATACCACCCCCAAAATTAGCTGTCAAGGGTAAAAACTTATCCACACGCGTTCGGGCTGGACTATTGCTAAAAATCCCAAACCATGCTTTAATATGGCCTATCTGCGACTGGAATGAATGGAGGCTCACAAGTGTCCAACCTAGACGCTTTTGCGCTTATGGAGCGGTACCACTTTGTCCGGCGGCACCATGACAGAACGCGCAAGACTCTAGGTTATACTGGAGTACAACGATTCTTACCCAGTAGACAGATCCTGGACGGTTCCATGTTACTTCACGCGTCTGTCAGGCGCGAAAAAGTACGGGGACCGTCCAGGCCCCCATACTAAAATCAAAATACCAACTAAATTAGTTGGTATTTTTTTTAGATCCCCGTTTTCACGGGGATGACAATTCTTTATGTTGGGAATGACATTTCTTTATTTTGGGGATGACATTTGTTATTTTATCGTCTGAACTTCATGTAAAAGTACATTTTCTACATATATACCACGGGCATAAAAGATCCGTTCTAATTCGTTTTTTAGCTCCATTTCTACCGCATCACGTTTGGTGCTAGTGATTTCCTGTAAAGCAAATTTGCTAAATACCATACGCACCCGACTACGAATGGTTGGACGGATAATCTTGGCTACAAAATCTTCGCCAATCTGTTGCCAAATCGAAGGAATCTGGTGAACATCCAAACGCAACAATATTGTCCCCTCTACTGCCACACGTAGACCATCTTGAGTCAAGGCGGCAATTGGAATATCCCCCAAAGCCTTTTCATTTTCAACACCAAACTGGCGACTGATAGTATATTCCAAAGTTTGAACATTAAACAACTTGGCCTTTTGCCAAAACGGAATTTTGAGATGTAGTCCAGGGGTCAGTACTTTTTTCAATACTCCCCGTCCCAGATCATAAACACAGGCCACATAACCGGGTGGAACCGAAATAAAAAACCCCTTCAAAACATCATCCATTACAAATGAATACATCAATTTGTCCAAAGAATCTCCAGCCATATATAAATAATTAGTTTTTACTTTTTCTAAACGGTAAAGTTAATAGATGAATTATATCGGAAAATAGCATAGAAGTCAAAATAAACAACGACTTCACCATCGGCAATACCCACAAGATACCAAAAGTAAACAAGGGGAAAACAAACAAAAATACCACCTGACTGGATTGCCATTTTTTCTGACCACGATTTTCCAAAATAATAGAAAAAAATAAATAAATCGCTGTTATACCGGACCAAACCCAATCGTGTAATTTACCAATTTCAAAACCATAAAAAAGTGTATTTACTTTCCCAGGAAAATCTATCCATGAATACAATATCTTGGCCATTTTTTCACCGGTGATACCACGCACAAATACCTGATAAAGCAAAACCAACACCAACAACTGAATAAGCAGGGTGAGGGTTTTTGCCCAAGGAGAAATACGATTCTTTTTCATTATTTTGCGAATTTCTTCTTGTTGAGCGACATGATCATGGCGAAAAGCTTTGGCGGCCAGCGTAGCTTCGGCTTCGGCTTTTTCTTGTTTGCTACTATTGCTTTCAGAAATAATGGTGAGAGGTAACAAAACAATACGCAAAAAAACAGTCAGCCAAACTACCGCCCAACCCAAATTGTGGTCAGTGAGATTGCTATAAATCCAAATCAAAGCGTTAAACAACGGTATCAGCAGATATTGGTTCCAAATTAGTGAGAGTATTGCCATAGTTATTAAATATATAATAGCACAAATTCAGTTTATAGGCAACAAAAAAACCGCCCTCCACTAGGGAAAGACGGTTTTAAAAATTTTGGGCTTTAAACTACTCTCGGCTGTTCGCTCTGCACAAACTTCTTGATATCTGAAATAGTGCTCATCATTTGAGCTGGAAATATAATAGTGGAATTTTTCTCAACACTAATCTCTGCCATTGTTTGTAAGTTTCTTAGCTGTAAAGCTATTGGGTGAGCCGCTATAATATCCGCGGCATCAGCCAATTTTTGAGCAGATAAAAATTCACCTTCGGCGGCGATAATTTTGGCGCGCTTTTCTCGTTCCGCTTCGGCCTGTTTGGCCATTGCTCTTTGCATACTCTCTGGCAGTTCGATATCTTTTATCTCTACTACTGATACCAAAACTCCCCAAGCTTCAGTATGAGCATCCAACACAGCTGCAATTTCTTTGTTGATAGCTTCACGTTCACTCAAAATTTCATCCAATTGAAAACGTCCGACAATATTTCGCACTGATGTTTGCGCGATTTGGTTGATTGCTGACATCACATTTTCAATAGCCACAATACTTTTCACTCCATCGACTACTTTGTAATAGGCTACCGCGGATACATCTACTGACACATTATCCTTGGTAATAATTTTTTGTGGTGAAATTGGCAAAGTTATAACTCGAAAATCCACTTTGCGAACTTGGTCAATAAATGGAATAACCCAATTTAGACCCGGCTCTTTGGTGGTGATGATCTTTCCCAAACGAAATACTACTCCTTTTTCGTATTGTTGAATAATACGCAATCCGGCCAAGATTATGGCCACTACTACGGCTATTGCTTGATACATAGATGTAGATAAATTAAATAACTTAATGATTCTAGCCTACGCCAGAGTGGTTGTTTTGTCAAAGGACACATTGACTAAACCGCTTTTTTCTGGTATAATCGGCTTTTGAAACTAGATTCCCGCCTTCGCGGGAATGACATGATAAAAATATGGATCACGGCGATGTCATTGTCCGTTTTGACAATGTAACATTTTATTATGATGAAAATAAAACACTTTTAGAAGAAGCGAGTTTTTCGGTGCGTGAAAATGCCAAAATTACTATCATGGGACAAAATGGCGCCGGCAAAAGTACAATTTTCAAAATGATTACCGGCGAACTAAAACCGATAAGTGGCCATGTTCATCTGGGTTTAGGCGCGACTATCGCTATCGCCACCCAAGTAATGAAACAAGAAAATTTGGAAAAAACTATAGAAGAATTTTTTTCGGCGGCGTTTGATAAAAAAATGTACGATCTACCAAAACGCATCAAAGATGTTTTGGCCGTTGTTCACATGGATGCACCACTCAATAAAAAAATAAAAAAATATTCAGGTGGACAACAAGCTCGTTTGCTCTTGGCGTACGCGTTGATTCAACAACCGGATATTTTATTACTTGATGAACCGACCAACAATTTGGATGTCGATGGTATTTGTCATCTCACAAAATTTTTAATGGAATATCCAAAAACTTGTTTAGTAATTTCCCACGATGCCAATTTTTTAAATGCTTTTACTGAAGGAATTTTGTATTTAGATTCTTATACCAAAAAAGTAGAACAATACGTTGGCGACTATTATGTAGCGCTCGAAGAAATAGAAGCCCAGATCGAACGCGAACGCGCCAAAAATGCTCAACTGCAAAGAAGTATTCAAGATAGAAAAGATAAAATAAATTTCTTTTCCCACAAAGGTGGCAAGATGCGTGCCTTGGCCAGCAAACTGCGCGATCAGGTGGAAGAAGCCGAAGAAAATATGGTCGAGGAACGTCGAGAAGACAAAACTATTACAGAATTTAATATCCCCACTCAAACTGAAATTGTTGGTCCGGTAGTGGAAATAAATTCAGTCGGTGTAATGATCAACTACGAACCGGTACGTAAAAAATTGTTATCCCCGGTTTCTTTACGCAAAAAACAAAAATTATTAATTAGTGGCCCAAACGGAATCGGAAAAAGCACACTATTGCGAGCGCTGGCCAGCAACAAAGAAGCTGGGGCGACAATCAGCAAAGATGTGAAAATCGGATATTATCGCCAAGATTTTTCCGGTCTAGATTTTGACAAAACCGGTTATCAGGCATTAGCGGATATGATGGATGATCCTTGGAATCAAGAAATTTATGCCACGGCCTCTAGATTTTTATTGTCTTCTGATATTTTAAAAAATAAAATCGGTTCATTGTCTGAAGGACAAAAAGGTTTACTTTGTTACGCTCAATTTGTTTTGCAAAAACCCGGACTGTTGATCATGGACGAACCTACCAACCACATCAACTTCCGCCACTTGCCAATCATCGCCAAAGCACTGGATGAATTTGAGGGGGCGGTAATTTTGGTCAGTCACGCTTATGAATTTGTTGATCAAATCAAAATCGATCAAACTCTAGATCTTAGTTTGTTGTAAAATCACATCCGGCTTTTACTAAATTCAAAAAAGGTGTTAAAATATAGCCAATAAATTTTAACACCTTTTTATGTTACAAAAAATTCGCGGATTTTTTCTTCGTTTCGTAGATATAAAAAAATCGCTCAAAATCGCGATCATAATCATCGGGCTGATTGGTTTGACCGACGCCTCATATCTGACCTATACCCATTTCAGCAACAACAAAATCAATTGCTTTACCGAAACTCAAAAAGTGAATTCCTGCCAGGTGGTAGCCGATAGCGCTTATTCCACTATACTTGGCGTCCCTATTTCTTTGATCGGCATGTGTTTTTATTTGGTGGTTATCGCTATTGGAGCAATCAGTTTTCAAAAAGATTTTACTTTTTTGTTAAATCTTTTATTGCCATTTTCAATCATCGCCGTGTTGTTCAGTATGCGACTTATTTATTTACAAGTTTATATCATTGGCTACATCTGTTATTACTGCCTACTATCCGCCGCTTTATCCTGTACTCTGTTGGGCATCTCTTGGAAAATTTATAATAAAATCAGTGTTCCAAACTAAACCTTCTTTTGAGCGCACTCGCGCTTGGGAATTTTTTCAGTGATCTTGGAAACAAGTTTGTATTTTTCGCAATACTCCATTACCGCTTCAAGAAAAATATTACCATATTTGGACAGTTTGATATCTCCAAATCCGGAAATTTTTCGCACTTCTTCCATTGTTTGTGGTAAATATGTCGCCAACTCCAACAAGGTAGCATCAGAAAAAATAAGATAGGCCGGCACATTTTCTTTTTGCGCGATATCAATACGCACCAGTTTGAGTTTGAGAAACAAAGCTTTTTCATAGGGCAGATCAGACAAAGCCACCTCCGCTTTGTCCACCATTTTAACTAGAAAAACTTTTTCTTTTCCCGAAAGAACATCTCGGCTTTTTTCGGTCAACATTAAAATCGGATATTCACTGCCAACTTGTTTTAGATAATTAAAAGAAATCAAATCTTTAAAATAGCGAAACCAATTATCTTTGGAAATATCTTTTCCAATCCCATAAGTTTTCAACATTTTGTGACCCTCGCTAATTCTTTCGGATTTTGATCCACGCAAAAAATCTACCACATAAGTCAATCCATATCGACTCTCCAAACGAGCCACGGCTGATAGTGCCTTTTGGGCAATTATCGTGCCGTCAAATTTTTCACGAGTAGTGAGACAAACATCACAACTGTCACATTTGTCCGGCGCCTCCTCATCAAAATAATTGAGGATAGCCCGACGACGACAAGCGTGGGCTTCACACAAAGTCGCCATCTGAGAAAGTTTGTGCAACATTACCCGAGTCTGTTCCGGATTATTTTCGATCATTGCGAATCTTTTCAATTTAATCACATCGCCACCACTGTAATACAAAATAGCATCGCTTTTGAGACCATCACGACCGGCTCGACCGGTTTCTTGGTAATAACTCTCGATATTTTTTGGCAGATCGGCATGAATAACAAAACGCACGTTGGATTTGTTTATCCCCATCCCAAAAGCAATCGTTGCCACCATTATTTTTACTTGATCTTTTATAAACAACTCTTGATGTTTTTTTCTTTTTTCACTGCTCAAACCGGCATGATAAGGTTTGGCGGAAAAACCATCGGCTTTTAATTTATCCGCCATTTTTTGGGCGGAATTACGCGACAAGACATAAATAATACCGGAATCACCGTAATGTTTTTTTAAATAAACAATAATTTGCTCATACATTTTACGTTTTGGTTCGACCGAATAATAAATATTGGGACGATTAAAACTAGCCGTAAAAATACTGGGATTTTTTAATTTTAATTTGTTTAAAATATCATCGCGAGTCAACTTGTCCGCCGTGGCGGTCAAAGCGATTGTCGGCACATTGGGAAATTCTTTTTTTAGCGAAGACAACATCCGATATTCCGGACGAAAATCATGACCCCAGTGAGAAATACAATGCGCCTCATCAATGGCAAACAAAGATATTTTTAAACTTCTCAAAAAAACCATGAACTGCTGGTTGTTGCCAAGCAATCGCTCCGGTGAAACATAAAGCAATTTTATTTCATTTTTATTTAATTGCTTATAAATATCCGAGATCTCCTCACCGTCTAGTGAAGAATTGATGTAGGCTGCCGGAATACCATTCAAACGAAGCGAGTCCACTTGATCTTTCATCAAAGCGATCAAAGGCGAAATCACCACGGTCACGCCATCGAAAATTAAAGCTGGAATTTGGTAACACAAAGACTTGCCACCGCCGGTAGGCATCAAAACAAACGCGTCGCGTTTTTGTAAAATAGTGTTGATTATTTCTTCTTGATTAAATCGAAACGATTCATAACCAAACTTGGTTTTCAAGATTTGAGATGGGGTGGTCATTTTTGTCTAATTTTCAAGTAAAAAGTTCTTTGCCAAATACTATCCTCGAACCGGGTTCACCGTTTTCGTATGCACCATTCCACAATTCTCCGTCGGAAGTCTTTACCCAATATATTTTTCTACCATCCATAACTGTCGGTGGAAAATCTTTGGTAAAAAGTCCACCACCTTTTTTGATTAAATCCACCAACTCTTTTGTGGTAAATGGAATTTCTGTTGGCTGAACGGCATCCACTTCCTCTTTACTCATTTTTGATATATCAAAAATATTATAATGCGGTAAACACATTAACAGGTCATCAGCTGTAATGATTTTTTCCTTATCTATGATTAACTGGCTTTCTGACATAAATTTATGTTTTTAAAATCATCTCGTTTATCATTTGTACAATAAACAAAAAAATGATAAAAAATTAATCTTTATAATATAAATATTCGATTTTATCAACAATATAATTTCTCTTATCTTCAAAATATGGAAAGAGTACGCTAAATAAATCAATCGCTTTGTTGGTTAAATCTGATAAAACTTGCTTCTCATTATCGAGAGATAACTTACGAAAATTATTCTTAAAATTAGTAAAATATTTTCTGAACAAATATTTATGACTTCGATGGCTTTTGTTAGATAAATCCAAAATCCCATCATTAATTAAAAATATCAATCCTCTAATGTGATCACAAACAATAACGGTTTCTTTGTGATACTCTGGAGATATATTACCAAAACATTTTTTTAATGAATCAAAAATTGTAATATCACCGATACTATCAACATGTTCAAAAATTCTCAATAACCGTTGTGGTCCAAAACCGGCGGCAATAGCTTTGTTATCCATGCTTTTAAAAATAAAATTTTCTTTTTCATCAATTTTGATTTCCTCTCCATATAAGACGTGAGTAAAAAATTCCAAAAGATGCCCTTGGCTCTCCAATTGCCAAAATTCTTCGACTGATTTTACTGGTAAATTATCTTTTCTTACATCATAAAATAATTCTGCTCTTGGGCCACCAACAGGTTCGACCGTATTGGCTACAAAATTTTCCATTGGATTTTCTATAGTTGAAGAAAAAATATTTTCTGGTTTAATACCAATTTTTAACCAAATATTTTTCATTTCAAAATCGGGATCAAATTGTTTATCTTTGATTAATCCTCCACCGAAATATGAAGCATAGAATTTAGTAAAATCCATTTTCAGTTGCTTTGTAAAAAACTCAAAAAAATGCCCTACAATCTCAAGTCGGGAGTAACCATCTATACTGTCGGCTACGAACATGTTAAAAAATGACAAGTGCTTTTTATCGCCCGTTAACTCAATATCCCAATGCCTGATACAAGGTTGATTGACAATATGATTACCCTTTAAACTGTTATCACCTTGCCAAAATTTATAGGCTAAATCAGGACCGCCACTAATAGTAAAGGTAGTCTTAAATATTGGTGAAATTAATTTTTCTCTTTCTCTAACAGTATAGCACTTACTTTGCATGAAATTCTGAAACTGTAGATGTATCTGGTAAAAATCCTTCATATTGGAGCCATTAATTTTAACTGTCGACAAATTGTCGACAGTTTGGTGATTTTCTCACTAATTACACGAATTTTTATCTAAATTGAAAAATACTTGGTTATTATATAATAAAACAACCCCACTGTATAGGGTCGCGCTGTGTTAACCACGATGCGTGAATGGTATTGTTAAAACTGCAAAATTTTATTAATAAAAATAGTTTTTAACGTATAATACTGTCTTATGGACAATCCATTTGCTTTGTTTTTAATTCCCTCATATTCAGCCAATGCCTTGAGGTTGTTTTTGAGATATTTCTCGAACCTTACGCTCTTTTTCCAGCTATCGTTATTTTTATTAATAACAAAAATTTCAATCTTTATGTCATCTATATATTTAACGAAACGAGCTCTTTCTAATACATACAAACTACCAGGAGCGCCTAAACACTGGGACAATTTTTCTACAAAAATATTAAAACCTCGTTTACCTATTGGGATATATAAATCAATTTCACCCTGTCCTGATATTTTAAGAGCGGTTGATCCTTTGTGCAATATTCTAACCTTTCCCAAAATCTCAATCAACTCGTTTTTTATTTTTCTAAAGACTTCTTCAGTTTTTGGGTTATAAGGAATAATTGAAACTTTTTCTGTATCACTTAAGTGTTTTAACCACTGCGACTGTTCTTCGGTGAACATAAAATAAATCAATTTATATTATAAAACCACCCCGGTTGCCAGGCTTTTGTTTTTCTCCAATCTTCATCGATCGCCTGCTCCCATGTTTTGCCACCGAGAATCACATCAAGAGCTAACTGTGGAGCTTGATGAGCGACGATAGCTATATGTTTATTTTGATAATTTTCTTTTAAAAATTTTACAAATTCCCTCAATTTAGCTTCTACATCTTTATAACTTTCACCATTTGGAAACGGTTGATCAATATAATTTTTCAGTTCATCTTTAAATTCTTTTCCCAACGTAAAATCACCATAGTTGGCTTCTCGCAATCGCTTGTCAGAAATGATTTTATTCTTATCACCAAAAGCCAAATTTGCCGAATCAATCGCCCTTTTTAAATCAGAACAAAAAACTACATCGAAATTATTTTCTTTTATCAAGCTGGATAATTTTTTGGATTGCTCAACCCCCTTTGCCGACAATTCACCCGGTTCCCAACCAGTCGCCAAACCTTTTTCGTTGTCGGTTGTGGTGCCGTGAACAAAATATGTTATTTTTACACTCATATTAGGTTAGTGGTAAAACAAATAGCCCGCCGTCGCTCCTTCGGAGCTATGGCGGGCAATGGCGGAGAGACTGGGATTTGAACCCAGGGTCCACTTTCATGGACTGCAGTTTAGTAAACTGCTGCTATCGGCCACTCAGCCATCTCTCCAGATTATTAGATTATAATAAAAAACAGAAAAAAAATCAATGTGCCAGCTCATTTACCAAATTATTGATCCCAAATCTTTTCTCGGCAGAAAAAGGAATGATTTTGTGGTTACCGATCAGGCTTTGTATTTTTTCCAGTTGTTTTTCGTAATTTGCTTTTTTTATTTTATCTACTTTGTTGGCAACCACGATAATATTCTTTTGTTGTTGTTCCAAACTGGAAAGCATTTGCATATCATCTTTGGTTGGACCAATCTTCGCGTCGATAATCAAAACAACTTTTCTCTGTTGATAATCGGATTCAAAAAAATACCAGTTGATCAAATCTTCGATTTCCCCTCGCCTTTCTCCCGAAACTTTGGCAAAACCATATCCCGGCAAATCAACCAAATAAAAAGATTTATTAATCAAAAATAGATTTATTTGTTGAGTGCGACCCGGAAAAGAACTGGTTCTAGCCAAGCCTTTCTCATTCACCACCGCGTTGATTACACTCGATTTACCAACATTAGAACGCCCAATAAAGGCAATTTGGGGAATTCCATCCTCCAAAATAGGATCAGCTTCAACCACACCTTTGATAAATTGAGCGGAAGTAATATTCATACATACACATAATGCCTTAAAATAGCCAAAAAGTCAACCTAAAACAAAAAATCCACCTAATTACAGGTGGATTTCGACGAACTATTTACTTTTCTTTGGTTTCTTTTTTTCTTTCTTTTGAGAGTTGTTTCCTTTGGCCATATAATTATATAAATTAATAATGAATTAAGTATATCACAATATAGGTAAAAAAGATAACATTTCTTTGACAACTAAATCCACATCCTTGTCAACATTAATAATTTGACCATAATCAAATCGTGACACCATATTATGAACCGCTTCTGCCGCCTCTTTTCCATACACTTTGTCCCGTTTGCTATCTCGAATGATACACACATCAAGTGGTGCTTTTAGCGTAAAAACAAAATGATCGAACGGTAAACTTTTAATCAATTGTTCAATTTCTTCTTTAAAATAAAAACAGGAATCAAAAATAACAATCCGTCCGTTGGACAAAACATCTGTAACAAACGGAAATACTATTTCTTGTGCCTTCAAATAGCTAGACAAAGGAATACTTTCTTGGTTTGGATCAGCTGGATCCAAATGGTGTTGTTCTAAAATTTTATCAATCGAAACATATTCAGCCCGCAAAATTTCTGCTAATTTTTTGGATATTGTAGTTTTTCCTACACCAAGCGGGCCTCGGATGATAATAAAATAATTCATGTTTTTATAAATTTATTATACCAAACTGTTGATCAAGCGGTGGGTTAGAAAAATAAACCAACACATTAAAATTACTATCTGCGAGTTCAATCATCTCAAACTTTTCACGCTTTATCAATTTAAAACCAGTTTTATTTAAGTATTTACTTTTAAACTCTAAGTAATCACCGACGGTAAAATCCGCGTCACCCAACTCTTTTCTTGCCTCATCTGGTTTTCTAAATTTACTGGAACCGACAAGGCGTCTGTGTGTTTGTTTTTAAGTTTTATTGCTTTATCAACAATTTCTTGTATCAAAAACTGCAAATCTTCTACTTTCATATTCACTTGATTACGATTTTAATTATATGCTTTTTATGCTTTTCAGTCAACCAAACAATAACAAAAAAAACATCCCGAAAATCGAGATGTTTTTGAAATATGAGCAAATTGCTCATATAAGCGTGACCCGGCGGTGCCTTTTGGTTAAAGTCCGAACTTTTTTTGACGAAAATCCAGATTTTGAATTTTGATTAAAACTTTTTCGCTCGGGCGGGCAAAAAGGAAGGGGGTTGGGGGGAAGGAATTTTTGCC